>Ga0118677_10003499_pt1 | contig 29574 bp, 24 predicted proteins | sample AliMusrvi5mmetaG_FD_86154 | JGI IMG/M metagenome (GOLD analysis project Ga0118677, IMG submission 86154) | reverse complement strand
ATGATGCCCGACTGCGGACCGCCGAGGAGTTTGTCGCCGCTGAAGGAGATGAGGTCGACGCCGGCGGCGAGGCTGGTCTGGGCGAGGGGTTCGTGGATGCCGTGGGCGCGGAGGTCGACGAGGCAGCCGCTGCCCAGGTCTTCGTAGACGGGGATGCCGCGCTCGCGGCCGAGGGCGACCAGTTCTTCGAGCGTGGGGCGCCCGGTGAAGCCGGTGATGCGGAAATTGCTGGGGTGGACGCGGAGCAGCAGGCGGGTGCGGTCCGTGATGGCGTCGCGGTAGTCGGCGAGGTGGGTTTTGTTGGTGGCGCCGACTTCGCGGAGTTGCGCGCCGGCCCGCTGCATGATGTCGGGGATGCGGAAGCCGTCGCCGATCTCGATCAACTCACCGCGCGAGACGATCACCTCACCGCCTCGGGCCAACTCGTGCAGTGCGAGGAAGACGGCGGCCGCACCGTTGTTGACCAGCAGGCCAGGCGCATCCAGCAGGCGCTCCAGCAGGGCCGCGGTATGCGCATCGCGCCTGCCGCGTTTGCCCGCGGCAACGTCGTATTCAAGATTCGAATACACTCCGGCGGGCGGCGCGGCCGCCAGCGGAGCGCGTCCAAGGTTGGTATGCAGAATCACGCCCGTCGCGTTGATGACGCGCTGGAAAGAGGGCCGTTCCAAAGCATCCAACGCCGCTACGGCGCGTGAGGCGAGGTCGTGCGGAACCGGCTGCTTGTTTTGAATGGCAGCGCGCGCGTGCTGCAGCACGCGGCGGCACTCCGACACGATCAGCGCCCGCGGAAAGCGCGCCTCCAGATTGGAGAGCGCTCGCGCTAGTTCGTCCACCGAAGGGAGTTGCCGGAATTGGGCACTGGGATCCACGTGTTCAGTGTACGGCGGGCTGCGGTCCGCCGCGCGCGTACCAGTCACGGGCGAGTTCGACGAATCGCGCCACGAGTGGAGCGACCGAGTCCGCTTTCTTCCAGGCGAGGCCGACCGACCACTTCGCTTCGTCCACCCGCGTGTCGGCCAGCCGGACCTGGGGGACGCGCATGAGGCGGGCTGAACTGGGTACGAGACTGACGCCAAGCCCGGCTCTGACCAGATTCAGAACCGTGAACAACTCGTTCACTTCCTGGACGAATCTGGGTTCGAAGCCCGCAGCCCGGCAGGTCCTCACAATGTGGTCGTAAAAGCTGGCCGAAGTCGCGCGCGAATGCACGACGAAGGGGGCTCCGCGCAGCGACGCAAGACCCGCCGTGGGGCGGAAATCGCCGCGAGGATTGTAGGCCACCACCAGATGCTCCTCCAGCACGGGCGCCCATGCCACCCGATCGTCGAGCACGGGCAGGCGAATAAAGCCGGCGTCGATTTCACCGCTGACCAGTGCTTCAATTTGGGCCGGCGTGGCCATGTCGCGCATGGTCAAATGGGCCTGCGGGTAGCGCTTGCGGAAGCTCATGACGAGCTCCGGCAGGCCGGCAGCGAGCGAAGCGATGCCGAAGCCTACCCGGAGCAAGCCGGCCTCGCCATGGATGGCAAGTTTCACGAGTTCCTCGACGCTTACGGCTTCGCGCAGGAGCTTGCGGGCGCGGTCGCGGAGGACCACACCGGCAGGTGTGAGGTTCACCTTACGATAGCGCCGTTCAAGCAACGGCCCGCCCAGTTTTGATTCCATGCGCTGGATCTGTTTACTGAGCGCGGGTTGCGAAAGGTGGAGCGTTTCGGCGGCCCGCCCGAAGTGCAGGGCCTCGGCCAGAGTGAGGAAGGAAAGCAGCTCGCTCAATTCGAGATCCATAACCGGAGATTATCAAAACAACTCCAATGTTTCATTGGACATTATGATGTTCCGGGATCAGAGTGAGATCTGAACAAGGTCATGCAACCTATCTCGCCATCCACGATTGAGGCGGTAGTTTTCGATTACGGCGGCGTACTCTGCCATCCGCCCGCCGCCCCGCAGATCGACCGTCTGGCCAAGCCGTTTGGGCTCCCACGCGATAAATTCTGGCGCATGTACGGGCGCCTGCGCGGGCCCTATGACCGGGGCATGATCGACGCCCGCCAGTACTGGGGTAACATGGCCCAGTGCGCCGGGGTCCTGCTGGGCGAGGCGCAATTCGCCGAATTGCAGGCCATCGATCTGGACATGTGGAGCGGCTACGACAACTCGATGCTGGCGCTGGCCGCGCAGTTGCGGGAGGCCGGGGTGAAGACCGGAATCCTGTCGAACATGCTGGCCGACATGCTCAAGAAACTGCGCGCCGAAGTGGACTGGCTACCCCTGTTCGACGTGCAGGTATACTCCTGCGATCTGGGGCTGGTGAAACCGGACGAAGCGATCTACGACCGCCTGATCCAGGAGCTAGGCATCGATCCGTCCCGCACTCTGTTCGTCGATGACATAGCGGCCAACGTGGAGGCCGCGCGACGCGCCGGACTGCAGGCGGTGGTGTTCGAATCGGAACTGCAACTGCGGGCTTACCTGGCGGAACTGTTGCCGCCGGTCCTGAATTAAGCGAACAGAGCCCAAGGAAGTTGCGGGAGTCGGAGCTCCCACGCGGCTCTGCAGCGCCGCCCAATTCACTGGCGCTTGCGGCGCGCGAGTAAGAGGTTGGACGTGGCCGGCACGAAGCGGTAGCCGAACCCAAACCCCAGCGGCTGGACGCCTGGAGACGAATACGCGTCTTTCAAGTCGTCCTGCTTCCAGTCGGCAAAGAGCTTGATCGGCTCTGAATAAGTGCCGAACAGTTGGACGTCCCATTCGTTGGCGTGGAAGAAGCGAAACGGGATGCCCGAGTCGTCTTCCACCACTACGTCGCTCTGCTGCAGGATGACGTTTCGGATGGTCGAGAAATACGGCTTGTGCATCAAATAGGACGCCGATTTCAGCAGCGTCTTCACCGAGTGGAGCTGCTCCAGATAGCGCAAGGCGGCGGGCCGCTTCTTGATCGTGTCGCTGAGGTTCAGTCCGAGATAGGTGAGCTTGCTTTGGCGTCCGTTGGCGTCGGAGAAGAAGATCGTGACTCCGCGGACCTCACGCTTCGCGGGCGGGGCATCAGGCGCCTTGACCAGACCGCCCCGGGATGTGACCTCAACCGGAATCAGATCTTCCACCGTGAATCCGCTACGGGCGATGTAGAGCAGCAAAACCGGGGTAATGCCGCCCACCCCGTCGCCGCTGAAATCCTCTTCCATCTCCTCGGTTTTGAAGAAGCCGAGGGCAACTGCGGAGCGCAGGCTCTGGCGCACCCCAGACCAGTATGCGGGGGTATATCCTTCGATGGAGTCAGGCAGTTTCCCGGCCGGCTCGAGTCCGATCATGATGTACTCGCTGGCCGACGGATACACTGCCAACAGCGTCGCCGCATCGGGCCCACCAAAGGGATAGAACGCGACACCATCCTTCGCCGCATTGGCCACGTTCTGACTGGCCCAGGCGTCGATCTTGCTTAGATAACGCGCCTTCAGCAGCTTCCATTCCGAGTCGGCGGCCCGGGCATGATTCTTCCATTCCGCCTTTTGTTCGGCGGTCAGATTCGCGTTCGACGGCGCGCTCAGGCCGGCGATCATTTTGGCCGTCGCATCCCACTCGCCCGATCCCGTAGCGCGGCGTTCGAGCGGCTTCTCAGGCGGCCCCGGCGCCGTCTCGTTGGACGGTCTTGACGATCGCACGCCACAGCCACAGCAAACACACGCCAGGATGAATAAAACGAGCCGAGACTTCATACGAATAAGGGGACCCCTTCGGAGCAAGCCGATGATTTCCTCAGCCTATCAGATGGCGCTGAAATGCGGGATGAATGCGGTTGGAAGTCGCGGAGCTGTAAGCGCGGGCAGCAAATTGAAACGGCGCAGAGCTAAGCCCTGCGCCGTGCAAACGTCGCAAATCGAAACCGCCACTGATTCGTTGCCAGGTTAGTCCCTGCGTTTCAGGGTCGGACGTTCGTCGGGATCTTCCTTGGTCTTCGTGTTGGAAGTGTCGTCTCCGTCGATCGTCGTCGTGCCAGCACCCGGAGCTTTGCGCAAACGCGGACGGTTGGGATCGTCGGGGGTGGCCTTGTGGCGATTCTCGAGCATCAGGAGCCGGTCCCGGACATCGTCGAATTCCGAAGTCGTCACGACGTACTCGGGCTTTTCCTTTAGGTACTTAGCGATCATTTCCTGCACCTTCACGATCCGGTCGCCGGTCGGCGGATGGCTCATGAAAACCTTCGAGATGGTGCCCGGTTTGCGCTTCTCCATGGATTCGAGGCGCTCGAACATCTCGACGAAGCCGTTCGGATCGTAGCCCGCCTTGTACATGTACTGCAGGCCGAGCATGTCGGCTTCAGATTCAAATTCGCGGGAAAACTTCAGGAAGCCCACGGGGATGGCGATGGACGCCGCCTGCCGGATACCATAACCGGCCCAGCCGCCCATAAATATCAGCGGGATGGTCGCCAGATTGACGATGCCGCCGCGCGTGGCTTGCCGCGTGCCGTGACGCGCCGCGATGTGCGCGATCTCATGGCCCATCACGCCCGCGACTTCGGCTTCGTTTTCCGCCAGCTTGATCAGTCCCGTATTGACGAAGAAAAAACCGCCGGGCAACGCCATCGCGTTAGGCTCGTCGGTCTCCAGGACTTTGATGCTGACCGGCACCTTGACGTCGGAATTGCGCACGATGTTCTGGCCGACGCGGTTCACGTATTCCGTGATGATCGGGTCGTCCACGATCTTGGCCTGGCGCTCGATCTCCATGGCGTACTGCTTGCCCATGGCGATCTCTTTCTCCATCGAATACCAGTTCACCCGGCCATCGACTTTGCGGTTGCCGATCTCGTCGGGATCATGCTTTTTGTCGTCGGCAGGCAGCACGACCACGGTCATCGCGGCGATAACCAGGATCGAGAGAATCGGACGAAAACCCCGAAGACTCATGGCGCTCTCCAGTCGGGCTTGGGAATCTGGACCCAGTATAGTCGATACGACCCTGAACCCGTTCCCGCCCCTATGGTCTCTAACGTACATTCAGATAGATGGGTTACGACAATCAACAGATGCAGCCGCCGGAACTTTCCGGTGTGGCAAAGAATACCACGCTTTCCACGCAATATCGAGCCGAATTCCCGGTGGCAGAGCGGTTCACCTACCTGAACCACGCCGCCGTCGCTCCGCTGCCACGGCGCACGGCCAAGGCGATGCAGGAGTTTGCGGAGGACGCCTGCCTGAATGGTTCGTTCCACTACCCGGCGTGGATGGCCACGTGCGAGGGCGCACGGGCTTCCGCCGCTCGTCTGGTCAACGCGTCGGTCGGCGAGATCGCTTTCGTCAAAAACACCTCGGAGGGGATCGCGACTGTGGCGTTGGGTTTCCCGTGGCAGGCGGGCGACAAAATCGTCGCTTTCAAGGAGGAGTTTCCCGCCAATTTCTACATCTGGAAGAAGTTGGAGGAGTGGAAAGGCGTTCAGGTGGAGTGGCTCTCCTGCTTCGACTCCCTGGAGAACATCGAGCGGGCTGCGCGGGGAGCACGCTTGCTGGCCATCAGTTTTGTCCAGTACCTGAGCGGCTACCGGGCCGACTTGGCCGCCATCGGCGACATCTGCCGGCGCGAGGGCGTGTTCTTCTTCGTGGATGCGATTCAGGGGCTCGGCGTATTTCCGCTGGACGTGCGGGCGATGAACATTCAGGCCTTCGCCGCCGATGGACACAAGTGGCTGCTCGGCCCTGAGGGGCAGGGCTTGCTGTACGTTCAGCAGGACTGGCAGGATCGGATTGAGCCTGTGGAGTTTGGCTGGACCACAGTGGCGGGCTTCGCCGATTACGCCTCGCGGGACATGACTCCGCGCCACGATGCGGGTCGCTATGAATGCGGCACACTCAACACCATCGGCCTGCACGGGTTGCGAACTTCCCTGGATTTTGTGCTTGAGGTCGGCGTCGATCAGATCACGGCTGCGGTCGAGGCATTAGGTAATCAGATTGCCGCAGGCGCTGCCAAACTCGGGTACGCGGTCTGCGGTCCGACCCGCACAGCCACGACAGGCTCAGGAATCGTCAGCATTCGCCATCCCGAGTTGGACGCGCGGGTGGTGCATGCCCGTCTGCGCGACCAGGGATTCCTGGCCGCACCCCGGCAGGGTTGGGTGCGGCTTTCCCCGCACTTCTACCTCTCCGCGGAAGACATCGACCGGATGTTGGCAGCACTGCCGTCTTGAGTGCAAAAAATGGCCGCCACCGACTGTTGTCAGCGATGGCGGCTTTCTCGATCTATTTGCTGGTGCGAGTTTGAACTACCGTCCGGTCTGGACCTTTGGTGTGGCTAGGTAGCCAACAATCTGGTCCTTTTTAACTTCGTTGACCACGATCTCGTACGGCTGACGAGCCTTGGAAGTGTAGAACTGCAGAGGCTCGTTGACGCTCTTGTCCTTCTTCTCTGTTTTCTTGTCGTCGGCAGTGACTTCGATCGTATAGCGATTCTTCTTGGGGTCGGACTTCTTCAGGAACAGCAGGATGTCGCCGACGCGCTGCGGGGCCTTCGTTTTCCCGAGATTGAATTCAAAGTAGTTGCGATCGTTGAGCGCCTTCAACGCGGCCAGTTCTTTGCCGTTGGTGGCGATCAGGCCGCTTTGCACTCCCAGATCGCCCTTCGTGGATTGAAGATTGGCGATGGTCTTGTCCAACTCGGCTTTAGTGGAGGCGACGTCCGTCTTAACGGAGGATACGTCGGAGGAGACCTGGCCGATTTTTGTGGTGGCGTTCTCCTCAACCTTGGTGATCTGGGTCTCCATTTCCTTGGTCGCTGCCCGCTGCTGTTCGGCTAACTGGCGTGTCAGTTCTTCTGCGCGCTTGGTGGCGTCCACTTTGGCTTGGCCCGCTGCCTGATTCGCTTCCTTCTTGGCCTCAGTCAGCCGGGTCTGCAAGTCCTCGATGTTCTTCTTCGCGGCGGCGCTCGTGACGTTGCCGGTCTCACGCACGCGACCCACTTCGGTGAGCAGCGAATCCTGGACCTTGGCCAACTGCGTCTTCAATCCGTCAATCTGCAAATACAGGAAGATGTTAGCGATGATGAGCGCAATAACCGCTCCAAACAGGATCGCCGTCTTCAGGCCGGAGTTGTCGGGTTGGCTGGGCGGCAGTGTGTAGCCGGGTTGAGGGGGCTGAGGGGTATAGGGTGTCTGTGACACTGAAAGGTCTCTCCTTCGACGGACTACGGGCGAAACCGCCAGGCTTTATGGTGCCCGCTAGGCTTCTTTCCATGGAAAGAGCGGTTTGCTTTCATCCTATCACCGGGGACGCAGCCAATAACCTTCCCGTTTCTCCTGACTCGGCTGATCCCCTGGATTTGGGGGAGTTACTCCCCTGTTTCCGGGGCATCCGGGCGGGCCTGGATGCGCGGTCTCGCGAATTCGAGATACTCCTGCGCGGGGATTCCCGGCTCGAAACACCTGCGGCAGCGTGCCTCGTACAGGCCTGAAGCGCCGACCACAATTAAGGCGTCGCTCTCGACCAGGCGCTGCGTGTGCTTGGCCGGATTGCCGCAGCGCATGCAGATCGCCAGCGTCTTCGTGATCGATTCGGCCAGGCACAGAAGATCTGGCAGAGGGGCGAACGGACGTCCCATGTAGTCGGTGTCCAGACCGGCGACGATCACCTGCTTTCCGCCATCGGCCAGCGTTTGCGCCACCTCCACCAATCCCGGTCCCAGGAAGTTCGCCTCGTCAATTCCGATCACCTGGGTGCGCGGATCGGTGAGCGTGAGGATCTGACCGGCATCGTCCACAACTTCCGACTTCATGCGCGTGTCCGCATGGCTGACGATTTCGTCGTTGGAATAGCGCACGTCGATGGAAGGTTTGAACACCTGCACCCGGCGGCGGGCAATCATCGCCCGCCTCAGCCGGCGGATCAGTTCTTCGCTCTTGCCCGAGAACATGGGCCCGCAGACGACCTCGATCCATCCGACGTGACCCGTTACAACGTCCATACAGGTCAGGGTATCGCTTGCCGCTCTCCCTTCGCCTCCTCGCCAGCGGAATTACTTGGGGTCATTTTTGACAAGACAATACGCGAATCGATCCCATCGAAAGATCCAGCGCAAGATAAGTTCTCAAGCCAGGCTGGATTCTTTGCTTGCTGGCAAACGGCTACCGCGGCCGCGCCGCACGGTCAAAACTGCGTAGCCACCTGTACCAGGCATATGCGGGTACGCCATTAGATTGATTTATAAATGATTGATTTTAAAGACAAAAAACCGGCGTGGACTCGGAGGAAGATCCACGCCGGAAAATCGCCAGCCTAAATCGGAGGAAAGCTGGCAGCTCGTACCAAGAGTACGCTCTGGGAAGGATCGTAACATAGGTGTCAAGCGCTGAACACAGCGGTTAGTACTACGTACCCGCATACCGCAGTGCACTCCCTGCGACACTAGACCATGAAGAAAAGGCTGAGCCTGGGCAAGCCCGATTTCTCGTAGACCTTTCTGTCCAGGAAGCTCTTTTCCAGACGCATCAGCTGATCGGTGGACATCTTGCTGCGATAGGCCCTGAGTTGGAGGTCCAGTTCACGTCGCATCTCAAACAACTCGTCGTCTGTCAGCCGGGTCCGGGCGATGGCGGCCATTTTCTCTTCAATCGCGGACAGCCGTTGATCGAGTTGCTGCAAATCGCGCAGTTGCTCTTCCAGCACGTCGAGCAGTCGCGCTATTGAAGCAGCGATCTCTTCGTAGCCTGCCAGCGAAGCGACGGTGGCCAGCGCTTTTTCGAGATGGGTGCGAACCAGTTCGGGCGGAAACGGGCTCTCCGCCGGGGCTGAGCCCTCACCCGCAGGCAATCCCTTGGCCATGGACTCGGCTTCTTTCAAGACCGCCTGTGCGCAATAGGCCAGGGAGTTCACAGCCTGTGTGCGCGTCTTCTTTTGACGCCACTTATTGAAGGCCGCGTCGATGCCGCGCAAGACCGCCTCCAGCGGCACGCCCCCGTTCTTCCAGGACTCGATCAGCGCCCAATCCAGCGGGGACATGAGAAACAGGGCCGTACCCCGGGCCTGCTGGAAGTGCTCTTCCACTTCAGTGAAGTAGTTGAAGTAGTTCAGACGCCAATCTTGAGAATCGTCGCTCATTTCAGCTTGGGCCTGCGCTCCCAGATCAAGCGCAAGCCGTCCAGGGTCAGATCTTCGTCCAGATGCTGAATATACTTTGAGGTAGCGACAATCAGAGAGGCCTGTCCGCCCGTGGCGATCCGCTTTGTGTGTGGTCCCAATTCGGCAATAACGCGCTCCAGCAGACCGTCGATCATGCTGACAATGCCGTAATACAACCCCGATTGAATACTGCCCACCGTGTTCGTGCCGATGACCTTCTCGGGCTCGCGGAATTCAACCATTGGCAGTCTGGCGGTTTTGGAGAACAGGCCGGTGATCGCCATTCCAATGCCGGGGCAGATCATGCCACCCAGGAACTCGCCCTGTTCGGAAACGACGTCGAAATTGATGGAGGTTCCCAGATCCACTACGACGCACGGCCCGCCGTACTTGTGGAAAGCCGCCGATGCGTTCACCATGCGATCGGCGCCCACTTCGCGCGGAGAGTCGTACAGGTTGTCGAGCCCCGTTTCTGTGGACGGTCCGACGAAGAACGCCTTCGTGTTGAAGTAGCGCAGCGCCATCGCCTTCAGCGGCGCGTCGATAATGGGCACCACGCTGGAAACGATGAAGCCATCCACCTGCGCCAGATTCAGCCGTTCCAGCGAGAACAGGTTGCGCATCAGGATGCCCCACTCGTCGGCGGTCTGGTCCCGGTCGGTGCGCAGCCGCCACTTCGTGACGATGCGCTCGCCTTCGAAGACGCCGATGGTGACGTTACTATTGCCCGCGTCGAGTGCGAGAAGCATCTTGTAACATCATAGCCACCGTCGCATTGACGCCACCGGCGGAATCCGCTGGCCCGGTATCAACTCCAGGGCGACTCAATCGTATATCGGCCGTACGCCGCCCGCAGTAACCACCGTCTCACTGCCGTCATCCGATTGCAGTCGCAGGAAGCCGTCGGCGGTCAGCCCGGCCGTGATGCCGCGCACCAGCCCGCCCGGCATGTCGACTTCTACCCGCTTGCCCTCGACGTAGCTGGAAGCGGCGGAAAACAGTGTCAGCACCGGGACCGCGCCGCCCGTAGCCAGAATCCTCGCATTGCTGTCAATCGAGGTCGCGAGCGCGGCCAGCAGCGCCTCGCGGCGGAACGTGTCGCCGGTTTCGATTCGCAGGGACGTCGCGATCTCGCGCAGTGGGGCGGGGAACTCCGTCTGGTTCACGTTGAGCCCAACACCCGCTAGAATCGCGCCGTCGTGGAGTTGTGTCAGGATGCCGCACACCTTCCGCTCGTTGATCATTACGTCGTTGGGCCAGCGCAGGTCGGGCGACAGGCCGGTCAGCATTTTCAACACGTCGGCGACCGCCACGCCCAGTGCCAGCGTGACCACCGGCAGACGCCTCGGAGGCAGGTCGATGCGCAGGATCTGGGTGAAGTAAAGCCCTTCGGCTTCGGGCGAGTGCCAGTTGCGTCCCTGCCGCCCCTGGCCGGTCCGCTGCAACTCCGCGCCAACGATGGTCCCACCGGGCGCGCCCTCGCCTGCCAGACGGGCGGCCTCCCGCATCGTGGTGTCGATCTCGGGATGCCACTCAATGCGGTTTCCCGGCATCCGGGAGCGCACTTGTTCGAGATCGAAAGCCATGCCTAGAGGGTAGCAACACGAGTGGCCAGGCTGGCTACGCCAGGTATGCGGCGTCCTCACTGCGCGCGGGGCAGCCCCGGAGCGTGGCTTCGAATTCACTTTGTATTCAGCGGACCGACAGGTTACAATTCACTCCTGCCGTTTATTCCGTACCAGCTTATCCGGCTTCATTGAGTGGCCGGTTTTCAGAAGGAGCCCCCGTACCTTTGGCGCTGTCGCATCCCGATCATACGAGCCGTACAATTGCGGTTTGGCTACCGCTCACCTTGGTTTTCGCCGTGCTCTTGTGCGGTTGCAGTGGCGCCAGGCAGGCCCAGCTGGGGCGGCCTCCCGAGGCAGTACAAAGCCCTCCCGCGTCGCCTGCTCCGGCAACCGTGGAGCCCGAACCTAAGTCTGATGGCGGGGGTGGCGGTGGTGCGGTGACCAGGGCCCGGCACAAGCGACGGGGCGCGCCGCAGGGCGGCATGGAAGTTCCTGAGCCTCCGCCTCCCCCGCCTCCTCCGCCTCCCCCTTCCGGGGTGCCGAAAACTGATCTCCAACCGACGGGTTCTTCCGATCCGATGCCGGCTTTCGAATGGCCCCCGCCGCATCCCTCGGAGGAGTACGTTCTGCCACACAACATCTTCGGGGACGATTCGCGGAAGATCCGCTACTCGGATGTTGACCGCATGCTCGTCGCGGCGCTGGCGGCTGGCGGATACAGCGCGAAGAACTACTACTCCGTCCCGCGAGGATTCGCACTCGCCACCCGGATCGAGCAGATCAACGAGGACGGTACGCCGAAAATGCCCCCTGCGCGCTTTGCACTCGAACCGGAGGCGGTATCCATCCTGCGGCCGATGGACTACCTCAAGGCCCTGCTGAAGGGCGTCCCGGGGTTCTACCGTGTGATCGTGTTCATCGTGACCGACATTCCGCTGCGGGCTTCCGGCGCGCGGCCGACCGAGGCCGAGGCAACCGTCTGGGTGAGTTCGGGCCAGAGCGTACTCGACAGGCACGTCGGAGATATTGAATTCACCGCCGACGCCAACTGCACCGCGCTGGTTTACGAGTTCATGCGCAAGCCCGGCGCCGATTCATCCGCCACGGAGTTCTCGTCGCCCGGACATCTGGATGCGATGACGCACCTGGTGAAGTCGGGGATCTGGCGCGGCTTTGGAGCGCACTAAATGGCGGTGCTAGCCGCGAAGGGAAGAGTACGGTGACTCGAATTGCAGTTCAACGCGGGTCGAATTCCCGCGCAGACGATTTGGACACGGCTGGATTTCAGGGTCTGGATTCGGTGCGCACCAAGCTCGCTGTTGTCTGGTTCTCGGGCGCCTGCCTGATTCTCCTGCTGGTGGTTCTGCAGACGCTGAACGGCCGTTATGGCGACCACGTGCAGGAGGCCTGGACGTGGCTGATGCCCAATCTCATGCCCACACTGGGAACCATCCTGGCGGGGCTCGGCTACACCGCGCTGGACCCGCACCGGTCGCATGCGATGGTGCGGTCCAGTTTCTCCCTGCTGTCGCTATGGATCTCGGCCTTCTACCTGGTCTTGGTGCTGCTCACGATCCTGATTGCGCCGACCCGGCCTGAGGGAGTGACCGGGAAGGGAGCGGTCGAGTTGATGCACACCGCCAACCTGTGGCTGGGGCCGTTGCAGGGGTTGGTGGCTACGGCCCTGGGAGTGCTTTTTGCCTCCAAGCAGAAGCGGCGAACGGGCAAGCCAGCGGACGAAGTGAGCGATGCGGCGGACTAGGGCGCAATTATTCCAGCGCCAGCCTGAAGTTAATATCGAGCGCATTCGCCGAGTGCGTGATGGCCCCCGCGGAAACGAAATCCGCTCCCGCTTCGGCATAAGCCCGTGCCGTCTCGAGCGTGATTCCGCCCGATAGCTCGATGCTCGCCCGCCCGCCGATTCTCGCGATCCACTCGCGCGCCTGCTCTGGCGTGAGGTTGTCGAGCAATAGCCGCTGCGCTCCGCATTCGAGCGCCTCGTCCAGTTCCGCGATTGTTCGCACTTCGATTTCGACGGGGATCGCCTGGCCCGCAACAGCGGCGAGGGCGGCCCGCACTCCACCGGCCGCCGTGATGTGGTTGTTCTTGATCAGAATTGCATCGAACAGGCCCTGGCGGTGGTTCGTGATGCCCCCGGCGGCCGAGGCCAGCTTCTCTAAAACGCGCAGTCCCGGCGTGGTCTTGCGCGTGTCCAGGACGCGGCACTTCGTTCCCGCTAAGGCATCCGCGAAATGGCGTGCCAGCGTGGCGACACCCGATAACCTCTGGATGAAGTTGAGCGCCGTGCGTTCGGCGGTTAGCAGCGTTCGCGCGGAGCCGTGCACACGCGCCAGGCACTCACCCGGCACAGCGCGCTCGCCGCTCGATTTCAGCAATTCGACGCTCGCGACTCCGGTCATCTGGCCGTAGATCAGCGGCAGCAGTTCCGTACCCGCCACCACCATCGGCTCCCGGGCGTAGAATGCGCCAGAGGCGTCGCGGCCGGCGGGCACGGTCAGCGTGGTGGTGATGTCTCCGGTCCCGATGTCCTCCGCCAGCGCGGCTTGCACGGCGCGGATCACGTCGGGATGCGACAAGTCGAACATGAGTCATGCCTCCTCGGGCAAAATCAACCGGCGGCGTGCCCGTGGCGCACGCTTTAGCGTGCTGTGTGGACACTCAGGTCCACGTCCGGAAAGATGCCGGCAAGAGTGCCGGCACTGCACGCTAAAGCTTGCGCCACAAACGCGGCAAAAGCGGCGGCTAGGCTTCCGGCCCGGCCAATGCGGCGCGGCTACGCTCGATCTGCGTCTCGTAATCGGCTAGCTTCGTGCGCATTTCTTCGATCACGTGCGCTGGAGCCTTGGCTGTGAACTTCTCGTTGCTCAGTTGGCGAAGCGTGTTCTCCACCACTTTAGTCAACTGCTCAATCTCCTTTTGCAGGCGCAGCTTCATGGCGTCGGCTTGCGCTCCGGAGAGCTTCAGCACGACGTCGAATTCGGGCGTGGATCGTGACGCTCCGGCGGCGTGAGCTTCGCCCGCCGAGGCGAGCGTGAAGGTTGTATTGGTGAGCGCTTCGAGCGCTGCCAATTCACGTTTGGCGAGCGCGGCGGTGGCCTCGTCGTGCGCGTACAATTCGCCTTCCAGCCGTTGCTTTGGATCGAGTTTCTGGTCCGCCCGCAGTGCGCGCGCCGCCGTGATCATCTCCTGTAGCAGCGCCATTTGGCTGGCCGCATTGTCGTTGACTGCCGCCGGGTTGGCTTGCGGATACGCGGCGATGCACAGCGATTCAGGAATGCCCGCGCCGCGCTGCACCAGCCTCTGCCACAGCTCCTCGCTGAGGAACGGCATGACCGGATGCAACAATCGCAGCGCGCACTCGAAGACCCGCAGCAGGTTCGTCAGGTGCACCTGCGCGTCGCTGCCCTCGTTGATGCGCAGCTTCTTGAACTCCACATACCAGTCGCAGAACTCGTCCCAGAAAAAGCCATACAGCAGATCCGCGCACTCGTGAAAACGAAACGTCTTCTGCGCGTGATCCATCTTCGCGGCGACGTCGCTCAGCCGGTGGAAGATCCAGGCGTCTTCGAGCGCCACGGCTCCGCTGGCCGCAAGCGGCGCAGGGGCCAGGGCCTCGATGGAGTCGAGTTGGAGTTGCTCCACCTCGAGCTTCTCCATCTGCATGAAGATGAAACGGGCCGCGTTCCAGATCTTGTTGGCGAAGGCCCGCGAGCTGTTCATGCGCTCTTCGCTGAACACGATGTCGGTGCCCGGCGCGGCTCCGCGCAGCAGAGCGAAGCGCACGGCGTCCGTGCCGTACATCTGGGTCACCACCAGCGGGTCCACCACGTTGCCTTTGGTCTTGGACATCTTCTGGCGCTCGGCGTCGCGCACCAGGCCGTGGATATAGACGGTGTGGAACGGCACGTCGCCCATGCACTCGATGCCCAGCATGATCATCCGCGCCACCCAGAAAAACAGGATATCGAAGCCGGTGATCAGCACCGAAGTCGGGTAGTACGTTTTCAGTTCTTCGGTTTGTTCCGGCCAACCGAGCGTCGAGAAGGGCCACAGGCCGGAGCTGAACCAGGTGTCCAGCACATCCGGGTCCTGCGTGATCTTGTCCGAGCCGCACTTCACGCACACATCCGGAGTGGTGCGGGAGACGGTCACTCCGCTGCAATTCGCGCAGTGCCAGGCGGGGATGCGGTGGCCCCACCACAACTGGCGCGAGATGCACCAGTCGCGGATGTTGTACATCCACTCGAAGTAGGTTTTCGACCAGTTCTCCGGTACGAAAACGATGCGGCCCTCTTCCACCGCCTTGATGGCCGGCTCGGCCAGCGGCTTCATGCTGCAGAACCACTGCGTAGACACCAGCGGCTCCACCACGGTCTTGCAGCGCTGGCAGGTGCCCGCGTTGAGCTTGTAGTCCTCGGCGAGCACCAGCGCGCCTTCCGCCTCCAAATGCGCGAGCACGGCTTTGCGCGCTTCGAAGCGGTCGAGGCCCGCGAACTCGCCCGCCGCGGAGGTCATCGCCGCGTTCCTGTCGATCACCACAATCAGCGGGAGCTTGTGGCGTTTGCCGGCTTCGAAATCGTTGGGGTCGTGAGCGGGCGTCACTTTCACGACGCCGGTGCCGAACTGAGGGTCGGCGAGCGTATCGCAAATGATCGGAATCTCGCGGTTCAGCAGCGGCAGAATCACGCTCTTGCCGTGCAGGTCGAGGTAGCGTTCGTCCTCGGGATGAATGGCCACGGCGGTATCGCCGAGCATCGTCTCCGGCCGCGTGGTGGCGACCGTGACGTAGCGTCCGGGCATGTCCTTCACGCTGTAGCGGATGTGCCACAGCTTGCCTTGGGATTCGACGTGCACCACTTCCAGGTCGGACAGCGCCGTGTGGCAACTGGGGCACCAGTTGACCATGTATTCGCCGCGATAGACCAGGCCCTTTTCGTAGAGCCGCACGAAAACCTCGCGCACCGCGCGCGACAGGCCTTCGTCCATCGTGAAGCGGTTGCGCGACCAGTCGCACGAGTCGCCGATCTGCTGCATCTGGCGCAGGATCGTGCCGCCGTACTGTTCTTTCCAATCCCACACGCGCTTCTCGAACTCCTCGCGGCCGAGGTCCTGGCGCGTGAGCTTCTCGGTCGCGCGCAGGTTGCGCTCCACTACCATCTGGGTGGCGATGCCGGCGTGGTCGGTGCCCGGCAGCCACAGCGTCTGGTCGCCCTTCATGCGGTGCCAGCGCGTAGTGACATCGATTTCGGTGTGCTCCAGCATGTGGCCGATGTGCAACATGCCGGTCACGTTAGGCGGGGGGATGACGAGCGAAAACACCTCTCGCTCCGGAGACGTCAGAGCCGCCGGAGGCGTGAAAAAGCCTTGATCGATCCACCATTGCGCCCAGTGCTGCTCGAAGCGCTGGGGCTCGTACACTTTCTCTAACTGCATGGGAAATCACCAGTTTAGCACGGGGCTTTGACCCTGTCTGAAGTTCGAAATGCGCTCCTGCGCCTAGGTGAACTCCGGTGCAGCCGGAGTCGCGCTTGCGCCTCCCCAACCCCCTTCAGCGCCGGGTCGCGAACGACTGGGCGCGCTCTAGTCCGCTAGCAGCGACTGGCCGCCACCATCGGACGGAAAGTCGTCCACTCCTCGCCTCTGTGAACTCACTTTACGGGGCAAAGGCGGCGTGACCCCGGCCCCTCTTCCTCCCTGCGGCCGAGAATCGCCTTCACTCCCCGATTCAGTCGTATAAAGTAGGTGAATGGCTCTGATTGACGCGATTCAGGAGGCGCTCCGCGCCGAGGGTTTGGACGGCTGGTTGTTCTTCGACCATCACCGGCGCGATCCGCTGGCCTACCGCGTGCTGCAGTTTGAACCGGCCCAGTCCGTCAGCCGCCGCTGGTATTACCTGGTACCCGCGGAAGGCGAGCCGCGCAAGCTGGTGCACAAGATCGAGCCCAACGTGCTGGACCCGCTCAGCGGATCGACCACATATTACTCGGGCTGGCGCGATCAGCGGGTGCACCTGCCGGAACTTCTCGGCGGCTGCAAGCGCGTGGCGATGCAGTATTCTCCCAACTGCGCCGTACCTTACGTCTCGAACGTCGATGCGGGCACCGTCGAGCTGGTCCGCGGCTACGGCGTGGAGGTCGTGACCTCGGCCAATTTGATCCAGATCTTTGAAGCCGTTTGGAGCGAGGCGCAATTTGCGTCTCACAAACAGGCTGGAACGCTGGTGGACGCGGTACGGCGCGCGGCCTTTGCCCGTGTCTCCGACGCTTTGCGTGCGGGCACGCGCGTTACCGAGTTCGAGATTCAGCAGTTCATCTGTGACGGTTTCACCCGTAGCGGCCTCACCTACGATCACGGTCCGATTGTTGCCGTGAATGGCAATGCCTCGAACCCGCATTACGATCCGGATCGCGAGCACAGTTCGCCGATTCAGGCCGGCGATTTGCTGCTAATCGACTTGTGGGCCAAACTCGCACAACCCCGCGCGGTGTATTACGACATCACCTGGACGGGCTACTGCGGCGAGACGCCCAAGCCGGAAATGCTGAACGTCTTCGCCGCCGTCACCGGCGCCCGCGATGCCGCAGTCGCTTGCGTGAAGAATGCCGTGGACGAGGGCGAACCGCTGGCGGGCTTCCAGGTTGACGACGCCTGCCGGAACTTCCTACGGGAGCGCGGGCTGGATTTGCATTTCTTCCATCGCACCGGGCACTCCATCGGCGAGGAAGTGCACGGCAACGGGGCCAATATGGATAACTACGAAACTCATGACGAGCGTCTGGTCATTCCTGGCACTTGCTTTTCGGTCGAACCGGGGGTCTACCTCCCGGATTTCGGGATTCGCAGCGAAGTGAACGTGTATCGCGGGAAGTCGTCCGCTGAGGTTACAGGCGAAATTCAAACCGAACTTCTGCGCCTGCTTTAACGAATCGCCGGTGGAGGCTCACTGTAGTCGATGGCCCGTTCTCTAACTGGGATCCAATAGGCCAAAGCCGCCGATCCGGCCGGCCTTCCCCCGGGTTCAGGACCGCTTCAGACCGCAATTTGCGCAGAACGCGGCTGTCTCCCGGAATGCCGAGCCACAGCGGGTGCAGAATTGGCCGGCGGCTCCGCCCGCTTGATATGCCGACGGGAAGTGGGGTCTTGGCTCCGACACCAGCCGGACCAGCACTACCACGATCAAAATAACCAGAAACAGTTCGCCGCCCCGGAACAGGAAATGAAATCCGGGGAAGAAAAAGCAATTCATGGCCGCTCCTCATTTCTACGCCTGCGGCGCAAGGTGGTCGAACCCTGCTCACTTATACGTTCGAAACGCGGAGTTCGTTCGGTCCGGGAGGATTTATCTTGGTGGGTGAAAAACTTCGCGGCGGACAATTTGAGGAGGATTAGGAGGAATATCCGCCGCGAAGCACAGCTAAGTTGGAAGAGAGAGACCCAACGGACTCTACAGTTCGACTTCCACAGAAATATTAACAGATTTACAGAGTTGTTCGTCCTGAAACCACAAGCTCATGCATCCAAAGATAGCTATACGCCGTTGAGGGCTTGCTGGGAAGCACTGCTGCGACCCCGACTCGCGCTTCCATTCGCTTCCGGCGGCGACTGCGCTTCTCGTACCCGGGCGCCTGCGCTGACAACCGGTTGCAAAGAAGCTCCGTGTCACAATGGGAGGATTGTGACAGGTCACGAAATCCGCCAGAAATACCTCGATTTTTTCGCCGCCCGAAATCATCGTATCGTCCGTTCTTCTTCCCTGGTACCCGCCAACGATCCGACGCTGCTCTTCACCAACGCCGGCATGAACCAGTTCAAGGACGTCTTCCTGGGCAACGAAAAGCGCGACTACTCGCGCGCCACCACGGCTCAGAAGTGCGTCCGCGCCGGCGGTAAGCACAACGACCTCGAAAACGTCGGCTACACCCGCCGCCACCATACGTTTTTCGAGATGATGGGCAACTTCAGCTTTGGCGATTACTTCAAGACCGACGCCATCGACTTCGCCTGGGAGCTTGTGACCAAGGGCTACGGGCTGCCCAAGGACCGCCTGTACGTGACCGTGTTTCGTGAGGACGACGAAGCCGAAGAGTTGTGGCAGAAGGTGGCCGGCGTCCCCAAGGACCGCATCTTCCGGTTGGACGAGAAGGACAACTTCTGGCAAATGGGCGAGACCGGCCCGTGCGGCCCGTGCTCGGAGATCCACTTCGATCTCGGTGAAGGCACGGCCGAACCCGGGCGCGAGCACGAGCGTTTCCCGCAGGACGGCGGCGGGCGCTTCGTCGAGATCTGGAACCTGGTTTTCATGCAGTACGACCGCGACTCGCACGGCGTGCTGACACCGCTGCCGCGTCCCTCCATCGACACGGGCCTGGGGCTGGAGCGCGTGGCCGCAATCATGCAGGGCAAGCTCTCGAACTACGACTGCGACCTGCTGCTGTCGATTGTCGAAAAGGCTGGTTCGCTGTTCGGCAAGCCCTACCTCGCGGGTACGGGTTCGATTGAGGATCAGCGCGCCGACACCGTGCTCCGCATCTGCGCCGACCACGCCCGCGCCGCCGCGTTTCTGATTCACGACGGCGTTGTGCCTTCCAACGAGGACCGCGGCTACGTGCTGCGCAAGATCATGCGCCGCGCGCTGCGCAACGCCCGCATGATCGGCGTGCAGGATACCTTCCTCTACAAACTGACGGACTACGTGGCTGAGTGGATGCAGCCCGCGTATCCCGAGCTCTTGGAATCCGCACCCCGCGTCGCCCGCGTGGTGAAGGAAGAAGAGCAGCGCTACGCCACCACGTTCCAGGTGGCCGAACGCGTATTCCACGACGAGGCGAAGTCGGCCACCAACGGCGTGCTGCCCGGCCCGGCCGCTTTTAAGCTGTACGACACCTATGGAATGGCGCTCGACGAGCAGGAGGAGATCGCTCGCGAGTTGGGGCTGAGCATCGACACGGAAGGCTTCGAGGAGGCGATGCAGAAGCAGCGCGAGCGCGCCCGCGCCAGTTGGAAGGGTGCCGAAAAGACGCAGATTGCGCCGGTCTACCAGGAAGTGCACGCGCGCCTCGCGACGCGCTTCATCGGCTACGACCAGATGAGCGGAGCGGCGCAGGCGGAGGCGCTGATTCTAGATGGCGCTTCCATGGCGGAACTGCCCGCCGGAGTCGACGCCGAAATTGTGCTCGACCCGACGCCTTTCTATGCCGAATCGGGTGGCCAGGTCGGCGACACAGGCGCAATTTACGACCAGTCGCAGGAGCGCAAGCTCGCCCAGGTATTGGGGACCTACTCGCCCATCAAGGGACTGCACGTCAGCCGGATTCGGACCGTCGCGCCGCTGCAGGCCGGAGCCCCGGTTTTTGCCCAGGTCGACGTGGAAACGCGGTCCGCCATCCGCCGCAATCACACGGCTACCCACCTTCTGCAGGCGGCTCTGCAGCAGACCCTGGGCAAACATGTGAAGCAGGCCGGTTCTGTTGTGGAGCCCTCGCGCCTGCGCTTCGATTTCACGCATTACGCGTCCCTGTCCTCCGAGGAACGCGCCGAAGTCGAGCGGCTGATCAACACCGAGATTCTCGAGAACGTGCCGGTGGGTCTTGAAGTCATGGACCTCGACAACGCGCTCCAGACTGGCGCCATGGCGCTGTTCGGCGAGAAGTACGGCGATAAGGTCCGCGTGGTCACGGTCCCGGGCTTTTCGCGCGAGCTGTGCGGCGGAACCCACGTCTCCCGCACCGGCGACATCGGGGTTGCCAGGATCGTCTACGAAGGCTCCATCTCGGCCGGCGTGCGCCGCATCGAGATCATCACCGGCCCCTCGGCGGTGCTCTCGCGCTTTGAATCCGAGAAGGGCGAGCTAAACGCCGAGATTGAGAAGGCGCGCGAACAGCAGCGTCTGCTCGAGCGCCAGGTGGACCAGTTGAAGGAGAAAGTCGCCGTAGCGCTGACAGCCGAGGTTGAGGCGGCCGGGCGGGTGATCAACGGCGTTCACGTGGTCGCGACCACGGTAGAAGGTGTCGATCGCAACCAGCTCCGCAACATGGCCGACCAGTTGCGCAACAAGTGGAAGAGCGCCGTGGTGGTGCTGGGCACTACTACCGAATCCGGCGTCGCGCTGATCGCCGCCGTCACCAAGGACCTGACCGTGAAGGTTCATGCCGGCAAGCTCGTCGGTGCCGTGGCGCAGGCCGTCGGCGGCAAAGGCGGCGGCCGTCCGGATCTGGCGGAGGCTGGCGGAAAAGACGCTGCCGCTTTACCGGCCGCCCTGAACGACGTCTACTCGAACGTCGAGAAGCTGATCGGCTAGCGGATTGGGCCTACGTCCACCGCTTCCTTACGGTCGCGGCTCCCACCGGCCGGAGCCGCGACCGTAAGGAAGCGGTAGGCATCGCGAGCTCCCTTTTCAAGCGATCTCGGAACACGCCACCGCGCACGCCGAACGTTTCTGTCTCGTCTCGCGCACGTCGCGTCTCGATCCTCGATAGAATCTCATCGACCCCCCGTGGCGTCTCCCGCATCGATCGGGACCGGTAGCCACGGGATTGGAAGGATAAAGCATGAGCAATTCGACCGGAATCGGACGGCGTTCCCTGTTTGGCGCAATCGCGGGCGCAATGGCGTTGATGGGAGAAGAGCGTGCTGAGCAGGTGGCGAAGGACGCCCCGATTCGACAGCGCGAGCCGCTCAAGATCACCAAAGTCGAGACGTTTCTCGTCAAGCCCCGCTGGCTGTTCCTCAAGATTCACACCAACGTGAAGGAGATCGTCGGGCTCGGGGAGCCGATCACGGAAGGTCGTGCGCTCACCTGCGCCGAAGCCGTGAAGGAGATCGAGCCGTACCTGATCGGCAAGGACCCGCGCGCCGTCGTGCACCACTGGCAGGCCATTTACCGCCATGCGTTCTATCGCGGCGGCCCGATCCTCACGTCCGCCCTGAGCGGCATCGACCAGGCGTTGTGGGACATCAAGGGCAAGGCCCTCGGCGTGCCGGTCTACGAGTTGCTCGGCGGCCCCACGCGCAACAAGGTCCGCGTCTACGCGCACGCCAGCGTCGATAATCCAGACAGCGTACGCAAGGCCATCGCGCAGGGCTTCACCGCGTTCAAGACGGGTCCGGCAAAGAAGCACCCGGCGCGCTTCATCGAGTCGCCCTCGGCGGTGGCCTACGCCGGCGAGAAACTGGGGGAGTTCCGCAAACTGGTGGGCCCCGACATCGACATCGCCGTCGATTTCCACGGGGCGATCTCACCCGCCCACGCCAAAATGCTGATCAAGGCCATGGAACCGTACACGCCCATGTTCATCGAGGAGCCCTGCCAGGCGCAGAACCACGATGTAATGGCGGAGATTGCGCGTTCCACGTTCCTGCCCATCGCCACCGGCGAGCGGGTCTTCACCAAATGGGGCTTCCGCGAGGTGCTCGAAAAGAAGGCAGCCGTCGTGCTTCAACCCGACCTGTGTCACGCCGGCGGCATCACCGAGGTGCGGCTGATTGCCGGCATGGCCGAGGCTTATTATGCCACCATCGCTCCGCACAATCCGCTCGGCCCGATCTCGCTCGCCGCAGGCGTTCAGATCGCCGCGTCCATTCCGAACTTCCTCATTCAGGAACAGGTCTCGCTCGGCGAAGGCTATGTGAAGCAGCCCTTCACCGTCTCGGGCGGATATCTGAATCTGCCCACCGCGCCTGGGCTTGGGGTTGAGCTGGACGAAAACGCGCTGGCCAACAAGCTCGGCCACGATTGGAAGAATCCGGAAGCCTACGATGCCGACGACGGCAGCGTGGTGGACTGGTAAGCGTCTTAGACCTTCTGCTTGATGCGCAGCAGTCGCTCGCCGGCCTCGATCAGCGTCGCGTCGCGTTTGCTGAAGTGGAATCGTACATAGCGCGTTTCGCCGCTGTGGAAGAACACCGAGCCCGGCACGGGCGCGACGCCGATCTCGTGGATCAGCCAGTGCGTGAACGCGAAGTCGTCCGCAAATCCGCACCTCGATACGTCCACCATCACGAAGTACGCGCCTTCAGGGGTCGTGTACGGCAGTCCGATCTCGTCCAGGTAGCCCAGCAGGATGTTCCGCTTGCGCCGGTACTCGCTGGCCAGGTTCGCGTAGTAACTCTCGGGGTAGCGCAGTGCCACCACGGCCGCCTCCTGCAATGCGTGCGCCGCGCCGATGGTCAGGAAGTCGTGCACCTTGCGCACCGCGCCGGTCAGTTCCTGGCACGCCAGCACGTAGCCCAGCCGCCAGCCTGTAATCGAGTACGTCTTCGAGAGCGAACTGCAGCACAGCGTCCGTTCGAACATGCCGGGCAGCGAGGCCAGGTAAGTGTGCCGGTGCGGTTCGTACACGATGTGCTCGTAGACCTCGTCGGTTAAAACGAACGCGTCGAACTCCTGAGCGAGGTCCGCGATCACCTGTAGTTCCGCGCGGCTGAACACCCGGCCCGTCGGATTCGAGGGGTTGCAGATGATCAGCGCCCGCGCACCCTGCTCGAACGCCGCTCGCAGTTCATCCGCGTCGAAATGAAACTCCGGCGGGTAGAGATTCACGAACAGCGGCTCCGCCCCATTCAGCAGAATGTCGGCCATGTGGTTCTCGTAAAACGGCGAAAACAGGATCACCTTGTCGCCGGGGTTAATGACCGCCATCATCGCCGCCATCATCGCCTCGGTGCTCCCGCAGGTAGTGGTGAGGTGCAGGTCGGGATCGATGTAAAGGTCCATGCAGCGCGTCTGTTTGGCGGCCAGCGCAGCCCGGAAATTCGCCGTGCCCCAGGTGGTGGCGTACTGATGGTGGCCGTCGCTCAGGGCTTGATGGGCAGCTTCGACCAGCGAGTCGGGCGGTGGGAAATCGGGGAAGCCCTGGGCCAGATTCAAGGCGCCGGCGGCTTCCGCCAGTCGCGTCATGTTGCGGATGCAGGACTCTCCGATGCCGGTGAGCCGTTTTGCAGTTCTACTCATTCGTCCGTTGCCTAAGTGCGTGCGTGAAGTTCATTTAGTTTAACCGGAATCCAGCGGCGGCTACGGCCCCGCTTGCCCGGCCGGTACGATTGCCGGAGGGCGCCACGACCCGTCCAGTGCCGCACGGCGCGGCTGATACAGCCGCAGCATCACCCGCACGCCTTCGCCGGGCTGCACCGGGAGCCAGTTGTATTGTTCCGCCAGCGGCAGCGACGGACCCAATGTGATGCGGATGGCGCCGCTGGCGGTCCGGTTCAGATACGAGGCGGAGGAGCGGATGGAATGGCGCGCGCCAAACACGGGCCTGCCGCCGGCTGTGTACACCGTGAAGGACCAGAAGCCGTCCACCGGGGGCAGGGAAGCGGGGTCGAAGGTGACCACATAACGCCGGTCGCCCCGCAGTTGCTCACCGTTGGAATCCGCGTAGCCGACCGCGTACAGCGCCTCGCTGCGGGGCATTGCGGCAAACACCTCCGGTCCACTGTGGGCGCGCGCGATCCGCTCCTCCAGCGTGCTGGGGATCGGCGGTCCGGCGTCCAGCACGACCCACCCGCCATCCACTCTCCGCGCTTGCCGCGTCGGCCGCGGGATGTCTTTTCGGGATAGTGCGATGGCGGCATCCAGCGCCCGTCGCGACTCCGTGTCCAGCGCCGCCGGATCGACGCCACGGTCCAGACTCAGGCCCAGCGGCGTCAGTCGCTCGAATACGGACGACAGCAACTGGGGCGGGGGATTCGCCGGCAGCAGTTTACCGAGCGCATCGAAGTACGAATCGGGTAGGCGCGGGGGAGGCGGAGAGTTGGAAAAGACGAACCGGTCCTGCAAGTTTCTCACCGCCGCGACGTCGCCTTCGCCGGCCACGAACAGCCGCAGCGAGACGGCCACGATCGAAGTGGGGCAGGGAATCCGGCGCGCGCCTCCGGGCATCGTGCCCGTCCACCCGGGGGGCGTGAGCAGCAAAGTCGCCGCGCGCCCGTCCAGCTGCTTGCGGCCGATGATGGCGAAGGTCTCAGCCCAGGCGCTGACGAACTGGAGCATCAGGTAGCGCGAGCCCGTGGCCGGCACGTTCAGCGTGACTGGGCCGTTGGCAAGCTCCACCCAGGCGGTCGATCCCAGAGTGTCCTCGCTCGGATATAGCTCCTCCGCGAAGGCGGAGAGAATCTCCCGCTGGTGCTGAAAATGATTCATCGCGCCGCCCGCCTTCAGGTAGCGGTCGCGCCACCCCGCCATGGCGGTCAGCGTGTAGCCGGCACGAAACGCCTGCGCGCCGAGCGTGTCTAAGTCCAGCGGTTTTTGAGGTGCGGGCGACTGCGCCAGCAGGCCGATGCAGGCCAGCAGCGCGAGAGCGGCGTGGCGCATGGAGCGATCAGACTTCGTCCCTCACGCCAGGAAGCGCAGGCAGACCGGCGCGCCGCACTTGGCCTCGTTCTTGGTGGCCTTGAGCGTGCCTCGTTTGGTCACTTCAAATACCGTGATGTTGCCCGAATCCTGGTGCGCGGCCAGCAGCCACTTGCCGGTCGGGTCGAAATTGAAATTGCGCGGAGTGTGGCCGCCGCTCGGAGTCGCCTCGACGAACGTCAGCTTGCCGTCCTTCCCGATTTCAAACGACGCGATCGAATCGTGGCCGCGATTGGACACGTACAGGTGCCCGTTCAGCGGGTGGATGCGGATTTCGGCGGTCGTGCTCTCTCCCGTGAAGCCCTTGGGGAGCGTGGAGACGGTCTGCAGTTCCGTCAGCAGCCCGCGCCAACGGTCCCAACCGTAGACCGTCACGCTGTTCAGGATTTCGTTGTTGACGTACAGGAACTTGTCGTTCAAATGGAACGTGGCGTGGCGCGGACCGCCGCCGGGAATGGCGCGCACGTACGCCGGGTTGTGCTCCGTCAGCGATCCCGCGTTGGTGTCCAGCTCGAAGATGTGGATGCGATCGGTCCCCAGGTCGCAACTGACCACGAAGCGGTTGTCCGCCGAGACCAGGTTCGAATGCGCGTGCGGCCCTTCCTGGCGGTGCTTGTTCGGCCCGTAGCCGGTGTACTGAAAACTGCTCACGGGCTCGCTCAGCAGTCCGTCCTTTCCAATCTTGTAGGAGGCTACGCTGCCGCTGCCGTAGTTGGCGACTACGGCCACCTTGCCGCTGGAATCGAGTGCGACGTGGCACGGGCCGCTGCCCTTGGAAGAAACCTGATTCAGCAGCGTGAGCTGGTTGTTAGGCCCGAACGAGAATGCGCTCACCGAGCCGGAACGTTGGCCCTTCCAGGAATCAACTTCATTCACGGCGTATAAGAAACGCTTGGAGACGTGAATGGCGAGGAAAGTCGGGTTTGGCGTGGCTGCGGCGAGTTCGGGTTGCGAAATGGCGCCCGTCTTCGCGTTGAAGCGCGCCACCAGGATGCCCTTGCTGGCACCCTTCGTGTAGGCGCCGATGTAAAGCGGGTACTCGGCGGGAGCCGGTTCCGGCTTGGTGGCGGCCAGCAGTGGTGCGGTCGCGGCAGTCGAAATGAATTGACGGCGATTGAGACGCATAGGGAAAGACCATCCTACCCCGATCCGAGGGTCGGGCGCGAAGCGCAGTGCAGGCTTACAGATTCCAACGCAGGATGGCCGGGTAGATACTGTCGAGCCCTAGCACCGAGACCCGCGCAGTCGCCAATGCGAAGCCTTTAGCCGCCCAGGGCGGCAGCCCCAGGTAGGTGGCCGTGAGAATCCGCAGGAAGTGACCGTGCGAGAAAAGAGCCGTGCGGCCCGGCGTGGCGGCGATGCTTGCCAGGACGCGCGCGGCGCGGCTCGCGATTTGCTCCAGCGTTTCCCCGTTCGGCACGGGCCCGTCCCAGATATTCCAGCCCGGGTGAGTGCTCACGTACTCCGTGCGCGTGATCCCGTTCAGGTCGCCGTAGTCCCATTCCTGGCAGTCCGGGTCGATCACGGCTTGCGGCAGATACCCCGCGATCTCACACGTCCGGCGCGCCCGCACCAGCGGACTGCACAGTACGCTGTCGAAGCGTTGGCCGGCCAGCTGATTCGACAGGCTGCGTGCCTCCGCTTCGCCCGCCGGCGTCAACGGCAGATCGGTGCGTCCCGTGTGCTGCCCGGTGGTGCTCCACGCCGTCTCACCATGCCGGATCAGCCAGATCTCGTCAGCCATAGAGTTCCATTGTCTCCAATCGGCGTCAGTTGTCGTCGTGCTGGGCGCCGCCACCCGGCCGCGAGCGGCACTGGACTGCTTGCCGGGCGTCAACATCACCCGGACCCGCTGCCGGACAGGGCGTGCATCCAGGAACCATCCGGCGATAATGGACTGTTGGCCGTTCGCCTTGTCCGCCACGTCTCTGAATCGGCACACTAGGAAGTGGAATGCCCGCTCACACCATTGCAGTCACCAGCCGGGTCGCCGGTGCCGGGAAAACCCTGATATCCGCGGCGATTTGCCGCTGGATGCGCCGCGAACACCACCCGGTTTGCCCGTTCTCCGCACCGGGAACGTCCAAGTCCGACTGGCGCTCGCTGCAGGTGCTGGCGCGCGCCGCCGACCTGCTGGAGAAGGCCGCGCCGAGCGGTGGCGCTGAGGAGCTTGCCGCCCTGCTCGAGCACTGGCAATACGTGGTGATCGATTGCGGCCCCGGCTTTCAGCCGCCGCCCGGGCCGCGCTTTGAACTGTGCAATGCCTCCGGTTCCGGCATTGAGATCCTGGATTCCGTCTCCGGTCAGATGCTGCACGCTCCCTGGTACAACGCGTCGGTTCTGTTCCCGGAGATTCCGGCCGAGGTGGCGCAATTGCCCGAATGGACCTTCGCGAACGCGCCGCACGTGGGTGTCTGCTCGCTCCCCAATCTGCGCAATTTCGCCGACTTCCGCCTGTTCCGCGGCGCAGTCTGGCTCTCCAGTCCGCCGGCCGGGCTGTTCCAGTACGTGCTTTTGCCGGCCACCTCCGACCCCGCCTTTGACCGGCGCTGGCTGGCCGAGGTCGGGCTGGACGCGTGGATCGAACGCCAGCGCTCGCAGGGCTGCAGGGTGATTTGCGCGGGTTCGAATCTCGTTGACGGCGAACGCGTGCAGGCAGGCGAACTGCAGGATTTCCGGACCGTTTCCCGTCTGCTGGGGCGGCGTCTGGCGCCACCGGAGCCCGACGACACCGCGCTCGAAGCGCTGGCCGTGTGGCTGGAGCGTGTGGCCGGTATCCGCCGTTTGCGCGAACGCTGCCTCGGCTCGTAGTAAAGTAAGAGTTTCTGGAGACCGCTGGCGGCGCCGCAGTCTCCGGCCTACTCCAGGCCCGTGCCGGAGCGACCGTTCGGGGCGCACTGCCGCCGCGCTTGCGCGCAGAACCTCGCGCTTGGAAAATGGACGCACCGCAGGAGGAACCCTATTGACGAGTACGCCCGCTGAGCACCTATTCGCGATTTGCCGCGCGCGCGGTTGGGACTGGCGTCAGGTGCTCGACTTGAGCACCGGGATCAACCCGCTGGGCCCCGCGCCCGGGGTGCGGCCCGCTCTGGAAGCCGCGCTCGACCGGATCGGCTCCGATCCAGGCTCCTCGGCCGAGGAGTTGGAGACGGTGCTGGGCGAGTCGTGGGGCATCTCACCGGAGCTGGTATTGGCCGGCGCGGGTGCAACCGGACTGGTGCATTTCCTGGCGCGAGTCGGCTGGCAAGGGCCTAGCGCCATCGTGACGCCCGCCTGGTCCGAACTGCACCAGGCATTCCCGCACGCGCTCAGGCTGCCGCCCAACGACCCGCAGCGCTGGCCCCTGCGAGGGCTGCTCGTATTGAGCCAGCCCGCCGACCCTACGGGCGAATCGTGCTCGCCCGAGGAGATGCGGAAGGCCATCGCTGCCCGCGAGGGGCCGGTCCTGGTCGATGAGAACTTCATCGAGTTCACGACCCTGGAATCCGCTGTGGGGTGGTGCCAGGATCTTCCTAACCTGATCGTGTTGCGTTCGCTTTCGAGTTTTCAGGCTCTGGCGGGTCTGCGGGTGGGTGCCCTGGCTTGCTCGCGGGACTGGATCGAGCGCCTGCGCCGGCGCCGCGAACCGTGGACCGTGAACGTGCTGGCCGGCGTCGCCGCCCGGGCCGCGCTCGCCGATGTCGATCACGCGGTCCGCACACGCGAACTGGTAAACGAGGAGCGCGGCTGGCTGCTGGAGCAACTCACCGGGCTGGACGGTTTGCACGTGGTCCCCGGTGCCGCCAATTTCCTGTTTGCCCGGACAGGCCGCCCCGCCGCCGGGGTGCACGAGTGGTTCCTGGAGCGCCAGATTCTGCTTCGCAATTGCACCGGCATGCCCGGCGTGGCGGGAGAAGCGATTCAGTTTGCGGTCCGCACGCGGCCGGAGAACGAACGATTCGTAGCCGCCGCCAGGGAGTGCTTTTGCGCTGGCTAGGCTTGCTATTGCTGCTGAGCTGCGGACTCGCGCACGCCGCTCCGCCCAGCCGGATTGTCTCCCTCGCACCCAGCATCACCGAGACGCTCTACGCACTGGGACTCGGTCCCGAAGTCGTGGGCGACACCACGTTTTGCACCTACCCCCCGGAGGCGCGCGGCAAGCCGAAAGTCGGGACCTTCCTGCAGCCCGATTACGAGCGGATTCTGTCCCTGCGCCCCGATCTGGTGATCGTCATCAAGAACCCCATCGGCGTCACGCAGAAGCTGCGTTCGCTGGGCCTGCGCGCCGAGGAAGTGGACCAGGACAAAGTGGGCGATATTCTCAACTCGATCGAGCAAATCGGATCGTTCACCGGGCGACAGGCCGAGGCTAGCCGGCTGGCGGGTTCGTTGCGCGCTCAGTTGGACGCTGTGCGCCGGGCGGCGGCTAACCGGCCGCGCCGCAGCACGCTGTTCCTGGTGGGCCGTTCCACCGGCACGCTGCAGGGCATGGTCGGGGTGGGTCCGGGCACATTCATCGACGAGTTGATGCAGATCGCGGGCGCTTCGA
>Ga0118677_10003498_pt1 | contig 29577 bp, 23 predicted proteins | sample AliMusrvi5mmetaG_FD_86154 | JGI IMG/M metagenome (GOLD analysis project Ga0118677, IMG submission 86154) | reverse complement strand
CTGGAGTTCGGAGGTGACGAAGGTCTTGATGATGACCGCCCGGCTGCGGTTGGCATCGGTCAGCCAGCCGATTTCAAAACAGGTCTTGAGGCGGTACCATTCCATCAGCGCGCCGATCTGGTCGCCGGTCAGCAAGACCATCTTTCCGTTAGGATCGCGGACCGCGACGCCCATGCGGTCGGCGTCGGGGTCGGTGCCGATCACGATCGATGCGCCGGCTTGTTCGGCGAGATCGATGGCCATTTTCAGGGCCGGGGCATTTTCCGGGTTGGGTGACACCACGGTGGGGAAGCGGCCGTCCTGGATGTCCTGTTCGGGAACTGTCAGGACGTCGAAGCCGAAGCCGCGGAGCATCGGCACGTTGATGTGGCCGCCGGTGCCGTGGAGGTTGGTGAAAACGATCTTGAGCGCCGCGCCGTCCAACAACGATGGCCGGAGGAGCAGGGTTTTGATGCGGGCGAGGTAGCGGGCGTCCATGTCCGCGCCGAGAGCGGTGATGGTGCCACGCTGGCCGGGCGGGACCGGTTCGTAGGTTTCCCGGGTGATGGCATTGACTTCGCGGATGATCCCGGTGACATGCGGTTCGATGATCTGTCCGCCGTCGTTGAAGTAGGCTTTGAAGCCATTGTCATGCGCCGGGTTGTGGCTGGCGGTGAGCACCACGCCGGCATCCGCGTGAAGGTCGCGCACCGCGAACGAGAGTTGCGGCGTCGAGCGCGGACCCTCAAACAAATACGCGTCGCAGCCGAGATCCGCGGCCACCTTGACGCAGAATTCGGCGAAATCCCGCGAAAAATGCCGCGTGTCATGCGCGATCACCAGCACCGGCTTGCGGGCGGAACCCGTGAATTGTTTCGTGTAGGCGACCAACCCGCGGATGGCGCGGCTCAGGTTGAAGAAATTCATGGTTGCGGTGCCGACGCACGGATGTTCCGGCCGGCCGTTGGGGCCGCCGGTCCCTTGTTCCGCGCGGGTGACCACTTCGCCGATCGTGCGCCCCCGCAAACCGCCCGTGCCAAACGCCAGGGTCTTGAAAAACCGGTTGTTGAGTTCCTCCCAGGCCCCGGCATCCACCAACTCCCCGACTGCCTTGGCCGCCACCTCGCTGGTGGTGCCCGCCAGTAGGGCGTCGATGTTGGTTTTCGCGGATGGCAACAGGTCGCCGGTGACTACGGCGGCGGCTAGGGACGTTTCAAATGGACTCATGACGGACCGCAGGATAGGAATATCCGGCCGCTTGGCAATGCCAACATGTTCGGTAGGGCGTGGCGGCCGCGCCGCCATTGCCCCGAGGGAGAAATGACTGCTTGGTCCGTGCGAGCAGGCACCCGTTCCCGGAACGCTCGCGACCGATCAGTCAGTGGTGCCAAATTTGAAACAATGAATACTTTTTCATTGCGCTTCAGGCAGGAATGTGTCATTTTCAGGACGTGAGATTCATCCCGGGCGACGAGACCAAGACAAGTCTCAAAGATCGTGGCCTTACCTTCGAGATGATCATCTCCGCGCCGGTTCTCGGTTTTGTGCCGCACCCGTCCCGCTCCGGTCAGATGCTACTGCTTGTCGAAATCGCAGGCTATGTACATGCGGCACCATGCGAGCGGCGGGGAGATGCTTGGCGTATCATCACTGCTTATCCGTCCCGCAAATACCACAAACATTTCCACATATGAAATCCAAATTTGCAGCGAAATACGATCCGCACTCGGTGAAGCTCACTCCCTACGAACAATCCATCGAAACTGCTGTTGATCCCAACGCCATCCCTGACACGGATCCCGCCTTGCTCGCGGAAGTGCGGGCAGGACTCGCATCGCTTGCCACTTCGCTACGCGGTGGCAAGCGCCCCGGTTCCGGCAGAAAACCTAAGGAAACACGTCGCACCATGGTCTTGCTTTCCTCCGCCGCCCGGACCCGTCTTGAAGAATTGGCGGTCCAAACCGGAAGTCTCAGCGCCGCCGTGGAAAAGGCCGTGATGGCATTTCCTCGCTGAGCTTAAACTACTGATCCCTTGGATTCAAGGTTCTGGGAGAGGCATGTCGTCCCGGCCTTTAGGCGGAATCTTAAGTTAGAGCGATGCACGACCGGTGGTAATTTGTGGTGGAGCCGTGCCAATACCGATGCCCTTGAGTGCGATGCGTCCATCACCCTAAAAGGGAAAATGAAAAACAATATGGCGCTTATTTTTTCCACGGATTTCCCGGATTTTAACGGATTACACGGAGCATATGACTGTTTTTCTATCAAATTCCACAGCCACCCCGTAGGTGAATCCCCTATGATTCATAACTCATTCTTAATCCGTTTAATCCGTTTAATCCGTGGTTTCTATTTTCCTCTTTAGGATCACCGCACCTCCGCGGCGATTTTCTCCGCCCAATCTTTGGCGCGCTCGGCGAAGCTGCGGTCATCGCCGGCATAGAGGATGCCGCGCGAGACATTGATCACATCCGGCGCGGTGCGGGCCGCGGCACCCAGCGCTGCGAGATCGCCGCCTTGGGCACCGAGTCCGGGAACCAGCAGCGGGGCATCGGGAATCTTTGTTAGAACCTCGGCGGCGTGGGTGAGGCCGACCACGTAACCGACGTCGGTTTGGCGGTTTTCGCTGCGGGCGCGTTCGCCGAGGGCGGTGACGAGTTCGAAGACCATGCGACCGTCGGCGAGTTGTTGGCGCTGGAAATCGGCGGAGCCGGCGTTGGAGGTGACGGCTAGCAGATAGATCCCCTTGCCTTGCCAATCGAGGAACGGCTCGATGGAATCGTAGCCGAGGAACGGATTGAGCGTGACGGCATCCACATTCCAGCCCCCGAAATACCCCTGCGCGTAGTATTTCTGGGTCTCGCCGATGTCGCTGCGTTTCGCGTCGAGAATCACCGGGACGTCGGACGGCATGTCGTCCAACATGTGATCCAACAGGCGGATGCCTTCGATGCCCATGGCTTCGAAATAGGCCATGTTCGGTTTGAAGGCGGCGGCCCACGGGGTGGTTTCCGTGACGACCTGGTGGAGGAAATCGCGGACGGATGCCGCACCGCCGTGGCCAGGGCGCGGATCGAGTCCGACACACAATCGGGAGCCGGTGGAGGTGATCCGTTGTTGGAGGCGTTCGGCGTAGCGCATGGGACGAGTATGCCAGCGGCGGGGGATTACGGAAGCTAAAATGGCGGGCGGGCAACGTGCTTCCGGAAGGAAAGAATGTGCCACGGTGAAACTTTCCCGATTTTCGGATTGCCAGCGGCGCGGGTCGCCCCTAGTTTCCGCCTCCCGCGATTTTTCAACCACCACACGCATGTCCAAGCACAACAGTCTCAAGTCCAATGCCAGCGTCGGCGGCAAGCGTTCCGTTCTCAAGCGTTTCGAGCGTGTCAAGCTGCTCAGAGAGCGCGGCGAATGGAAGGCCGACCGCTCGCCGGTGGGTCTTCCGAAGACCAAACACGAGGGTTGATCCGTTGACCGGGTTTTCCCTTGCCGTGCGCGGACCCCCCCGGGGTTTCGCGCCTTTTGCATTTCAATCCAGCACCATGAAAGAAGGCACCCGCCTCAACAAATACCTCGCATCCTGCGCCGTGGGATCACGCCGCAATTGTGACGAACTCATCCAGGCGGGGCGGGTGGAGGTCAATGGCCAGCCATGCCTCAACATGGGCACCCGCATCGGCCCGGGCGACCACGTCCGCGTCGATGGCAAACGGGTGACGCCGCGCGAAGCAACCATCGTGGCTTTCCACAAACCTCGTGGCTACGTCTGCACCCGCGAGGACGAACTCGGCCGCGAGACGATTTACGCCCTGCTGCCCGAATCGCTGCGCTCGCTCCATCATGTCGGGCGCCTCGACCGCGATTCGGAAGGTTTGCTCATCCTGACCAACGACGGCGATCTTTCACAGATCCTGATGCACCCGTCGAAGTCGGTCGAAAAAGAATACCTTGTCACCGCCAACCAGGCGTTTGAAAGCATCCACCTCGACCAGTTCCTGGCGGGTGTTTACACCACGGAAGGCAAGCTCAAGGCGAAATCGATCGAGCGTTTGTCGCCACGGCGGCTGAGTGTGGTGTTGGATCACGGGGCCAAACGGCAGATCCGGGTGATGTTCGAATCGCTCGGCTATCAGGTGACCAAGCTCCTCCGGGTGCGCATTGGCGGACTCTGGCTGGGCGATTTGGAACCCGGACGCTACGCCATCCTCAACCGTGTGGAAATTGCCATGTTGCTCGGCCAAGGCCCGCCACAGGAAAAACGCAACCCAAACGCCAAACCGACCCGAAAAAGACCTGGCTGACCGGCTCTGGCGGCTTGCACCCGTGCCGTCATTCATTAGATTTGATCCCACATGACTTCCACCCGCTATTTCATCGCCCGTTTCGCCCAGGCATTCGGCTATTTCCGCCGGAGCCAGCGTCTGGGTGATGCGGCGAGTGAGATGCATCTGTTGCGCGAGGCCGAGGCCCAACTGGGGGCGGCGGTTTGGGAAAACGTCGAAGGGATCGAGGCCCTCTCCGTCGAGTACTGGAATCTCCGGAAATTGGTCAAGGAAAGGGATCTCACCCGCGACAAGCTCGCCACCTGTCAAGCGAACCTCGAAAAAGCCCATGAGGACCGCGCCAACTTGCTGAACAGCACTCCCGAATTCCATCAGGAACTCTTCGAGGAGCGCACGGTGCTGCTCGCCGAACTCGAACAACTCACCCGCCAACGCGACCAAATCGTCGCCGATGCCAGGGAAGTCCGTCGCACCTATGTCGGTCTCAAGATGAAACTCGAGGTCCTCAGCAAGGAAGCCAGCGGATCCCCGGAGGATCGGGAGGCTCTCGTCAAGGTCAGGGACCGTCTGCTCGAATTGAAAACCCGCTTCGCCGAACTCAAACAGGATCGCATCCAAATCGGCGAGCGAATCGAAGCGGGCGACGCCAAGGTTGATTTGGTCGATGAGAAAATCCAGGCGCACCGGCAGGACCATCGCAGTCAAGCGTCCGACGCCTTCCAGGTGATTGGCGAGTGCAACCGGGAGATCTCCATCATGCGGGCGGAAAGCGGTGTGCTCGACACCCAAATGCGCCAGTTGTACGGGGAAATCGGCCGTTATGTCAGCCGCCATGCCAGCCATGACCCCGTCTGTGCGGTGGCTGCGGCCACCCACCGTGGATTGATCGATGTGATGCGTGCCCTGCGCCGGTCGATCGCGCTCAACCATCGCCTCGCATCGTGAGGCGGGAGCTTTGGAGTTTTTTTTCCGGAGTATGCCTTGACCGGGTAGGGGACCGGTAAATAGACTGCGCCGCAGCTGATTTATTTCATCATTGAATTCCCGCAACCATGAACATTCACGAATACCAAGCCAAAGATCTCTTCGACCGTTTCGGCGTGCCATGCCCGAATGGCAAAGCCGCCGCCACCCCTGAAGAAGCTCAGGAAGTGGCCAAGTCGCTCGGTGCCGGCGTCATGGTGGTGAAATCCCAGATCCACGCCGGCGGCCGCGGCAAGGGCGTATTCAAAAATGGCTATCAGGGCGGCGTGCATGTCGTCAAATCACCGGAAGAGGCCGGCGAAGTGGCAGCCAAGATGCTCGGCCAGGTGCTGGTGACCAAACAAACGGGCGAGGCCGGACGCCTCGTGCGCAAGGTGATGGTCAGCGAGGGCGTGGCGATCCGCCGCGAACTCTATCTGGCTATCCTGTTGGACCGCCAAACCTGCCGGCCGGTCATCATCGTTTCCACCGAAGGCGGCATGGACATCGAGGATGTCGCCGCCAGAACCCCGGAAAAAATCCTCCGCGAATTCGTCCATCCGCTCGCCGGCCTCCAGCCCTATCAGGTGCGCAAACTCTCCCACGCGTTGGGACTGACGACCAGCGCCCGCCAGTTCGGCCGCCTGTTGCAGGCACTTTACAAACTGTTCATCGATTGTGATTGTTCGATGGTGGAAATCAATCCGCTGGTGGTGACCGCCGACGACCAGGTGATGGCGCTCGATGCCAAATTCAATTTTGACGATAACGCGCTCTACCGGCATCCCGAAATCACCGCGTTGCGCGATACCGATGAGGAGGATCCGCGCGAGGTGGCCGCCGCCGCCCATGACCTGAACTATATCGGCCTGGACGGCAACATCGCCTGCCTCGTCAACGGTGCCGGACTCGCCATGGCCACCATGGACATCATCAAACACCATGGCGGTGACCCCGCGAATTTCCTCGATGTCGGCGGTGGCGCATCCACCGAACAAGTGGCCGCCGCCTTCAACATCATCCTCAGCGACCGCAAGGTGAAGGGCATCTTCATCAATATCTTCGGCGGCATCATGGATTGCAACATCGTCGCCCAAGGCGTCGTCGCCGCCGCCAGGGAAACCGGCTTGTCATTGCCGCTGGTCGTCCGCCTCGAAGGCAACAACGTCGAAGCCGCCAAGGCCACCCTCGCCGCTTCCGCACTCAATATCGTCTCCGCCGCTGGCATGGACGACGGCGCTCTCAAGATTGTCACCGCAGTCAACTAACATAACTTCCCATATCCCATGTCCATTCTCATTGACGAAAACACCAAGGTTCTGGTCCAAGGCATCACCGGCGCGTTCGGCGCGCGCCACGCCAGACTCTCGCTGGAATACGGCACCAGGATCGTCGGCGGGGTCACCCCGGCCAAGGGCGGCCAACTGTTTGACAACATCGTGCCCATCTTCGATACCGTGGGCGAGGCGGTCAAACAAACCGGTGCCACCGCTACCGCCATCTTCGTGCCGCCCGCCTTCGCCGCCGACGCGATTCTCGAAGCCGCAGACGCCGGCGTGGAACTCATCGTCTGCATCACCGAAGGCATCCCGGTGATGGACATGATGCGCGTGAAATCGGTTCTAACAGGATCGAAGTCCCGCCTGGTCGGACCGAATTGTCCGGGTTTGGTGACGCCCGGCCGTGGCGAGAAAAGCCATGGCGGCTGCCGTATCGGCATCGCGCCGGGATACATCCACAAGCGCGGCAATGTCGGCGTGGTTTCGCGTTCGGGCACGCTCACCTATGAAGCGGTCTGGCAGCTCACCGAGCTGGGTTACGGCCAGAGCACCTGTGTGGGCATCGGTGGGGACCCGATCAATGGCACCTCCCATCAGGACGTGCTGCAAATGTTCAATGACGATCCCGAAACCGAAGCCATCATTCTCATCGGGGAAATCGGCGGCAACGCCGAAGTCGAAGCCGCGCGCTGGGCCAAGGCCAACTGCCAAAAACCCATCGCCGGATTCATCGCCGGGGCCACCGCCCCTCCAGGCCGCCGGATGGGCCATGCGGGTGCCATCGTCGGTGGTGCGGAAGACACCGCCCAAGCCAAAAAGCGTATCCTGGAGGAGTGCGGCATCGCAGTGGCGGAAACCCCGGGCGTGATGGCAAGAACTCTGTTAGAACGTTGGGGCAAATAGTCCATGCGTGATTTCCACGACCCCCGATGACGCCGTTCCTCAGAAAAATCCTGGGATTGAACTGGGGGCTCCTGTTCGTGATGTATGGGTTGCTGATCTTCGGCGTGTTCATGATTGAAAGCGCCGCACGGCATTTGCCGGTGTCCCAGGACGTGCTCAACCAGTATGGGAATGCCGGCGCGTATTATGCGGCGATGCAGAAACGCTGGATTCTGGTCGGCAGTGTCGTGTATTTCGTGACGGCCTTCATGGATTACCGCTGGATCCGCTGGTTCGGGATTCCGTTTTACATCGTGAGCCTGGCGATGTTGGCGATGGCGATGCGGCATGACGATTCGGCGCACCGTTTGCCCTTGTTCGGGTTGACCTTCCAACCGGCGCAGCTTGGCATTTCATCGGGGATCCTGATGATCTCGTGGTTGGTCCAGGATTTGCCGCGGGTTCACCGGTGGTTTGGCGCGCCGTTCATCCAGATTGGCATCATTGGCGTGCTGGCCGCGATCCCCTGCATGATGGTCATGAAAATGGGTGATATGGGATCGTCGATGATTTGGATTCCGGTGGCCATCGTCGCGATGTTGATCGGCGGGATTCCTTTCCGCCATCTTTCGTTCATGACCCTGATCGGGGCCGGCATGATTCCCTTGCTCTACTTCGTCGCCTTGCCCTTGATATCCAAACGCGGACCGCAACGCATCGATACCTGGTTGAGCATGATGCGCGGGCAGGAAGTCAATATCACCGACGAAGCTTACGCCCCGCACTACATTTCCATGGCCGTGGGCAAGGCGGGTTGGAAGGGTGCCGGCTGGAAAGCCTCGGCCGAGCAGGGTTCCTTGCACGCCAAGAGGTTCATTCCCAAGGACACCGCCCACGACGATTATATCTTCGCCGTCATCGCCGAGGAACTGGGATTCCGGGGCAGCCTGTTGTTGTTATCGACTTTCGCCATGCTGTTGATCCAGGGATTGTTCGTCGCGTTTTACAGCCGCGACATATGCGGTCGTATGCTGGCCTGTCTGGTCGTCGCGATGATTTTCGGACACATGTTCGAGAGCATCGGCATGTGCGTCCTGCTCATGCCCATCGCCGGCATTCCGCTTCCCCTGGTCAGCTATTCGGGCACCTTCGTGGTCATCTGCATGATGTTGCTCGGCTTGGTCCAGAGCGTCTGGATCCACCGCAATTCCCAGCCAAAGTTGGCTCCCCAACCAGCTTAGCCAAATCCACAAGTAGGATTCATGGATCTTCGTCGCGGATGCGACGGCATAAATAACCATTAACTACCAAAATCCGCAGATTTATCTGCGGATTTTTGGATTATTCCGCCCGCCAACGGTGGGCAATTCCTTAGCCCAGGCCATCAGGCCTGGGTTGGGCGGCCTCCCGCCATTCATTGCGGCCTGAAGGGCCGCGACACGGAGCGGCGCAATTTGCCGGTTCAACCCCAAACCGGGGGTTGTTTCGGGCATTGGGACAATCCTGCGATGACTCCCTCTCACGTCCGTATCGCGGCCCTTCAGCCCGCCGGGTTTTTTTGATGGCCATGGTCCCAGGCCGCTGGCCTGGGCTAAGGGATCCAGCACCGTTGGTGCGGAAGATTGGAGGTGCTAAGTCAACAGTATTGGGCAGAACGCCCGCGCCACGGTGGCGCGGGGCATTCTGCCCGCCGCCTCTTTTCCTCCCCAATTTCATCGCCTAAACGAACGGTCCTGGCCCTGGCGCCTGTCGTCCAGCGATCCAAACGTGAACATTTGCTGGTGCCCATCCCGTGCGGCGGTCCATTGCCGGAGAGCGATTTCCGCCATGGAGTGCCCAAACCGCGCCTTGGCCAGTTCCGGATCGGTCCGTATGGCGGTGTGCACCCCGCCGACAGCCAGCGCCAATTTTTTCCCGCGCCCTGCGCATTTTTCATTGACATGCCGCAAAGGGCTAATTGCAATCGGTCAACTCTTAAACCTAAAAAGGAAAATGAGAAGCGCGGCTGAGGCATAACTTCGCCGTCCGCCCGCCTTCGCGGCGGGCGTTTTCGCGTGAGGCAGGCTGGCGGGGTCGGTTTTTCATCCTGATAGTAGCAGCGCGGCCTCATCCGGCAGGCCGGGAAGCCATTTTCCGCCCAGCCACCGGCGCAGCAGTCGGGTCAGCAACAGGGTCCAGCGCTGGCTGACACTCCATTGCTCCGTAATGAGCCGGATGCCGTGCAATTCCTTGCTGATAAGCGTCACGGCAGTGGCGATCAGATCGCCTTTCTCATGCATCACACTCACCCTGACCGTGCTGCGTCCGCCGCTTCGCAGTTGCCTGCCCACACCCTGCATGAGCATGGGGCGGCTGCGGATGGCTTCGCGGTGGTGCTCTTCGTCGTAGAAGCGCAAATAGAGATTCCACCAGTTGTAAAACAGGGCGACAAGGTTGGCCATCATCCGGCTGGGCGCGAGCTTGCGCGAAGTGAAGCCGTTCCACCCCCATTGGTTTTTGAGTTCGTCAAAACCGTTTTCGGCGTCGGCGCGGTCCCGATAGTGCCTGGGCATGGATTGGGTGGGAAAGGCTTCCTCATCCAACGACGTGACGAGCACGGCGATCTTGCCGCTCCAAGGGGTGGCTTGGGCGTCCCATCCCGTGCCCTTGGCGTTGGGCAGAAGTCCTTGGCGGTCTTTGCCGCGGCGGGGTTTGCCGCTTTCGATGACCGGGGCGCAGGCGGGATTCTCGCGCACCAGGATGACGCGCCGTTGCCGCGTCCAACCGCTGAGCCGCAACGTGCTTTCGAGTGCCTGCCAACCGTCGCCGCAGTCCTGCCAGAGCGCGCCCTGGCGCATCATGCGCGTCACGAGGTCCTTGACCTTGGCGGTGTGGCGCAGCTTGAACAGATAGGGCAGGCAGCGCTCCTCACACTCCAACATGATCGCCTCGTTGCCGTAACCGCAATCGCCACGGACAAAGGTCGGCCACTGGTGGCGGGGCAGTTTCCCGAGGGTTTGCCAGAGTCCCGGCAAACCCTTGGCTCCGGCATGTTCGGAGCCGGGACGCACTTCCACCCCGAGGCTGATCCGGAGGTTGGCCACGAAATAACTATGATAGACGTGACTGGGGCGTCCGGGTTTTTGCGGGTTGTAACCGATCTCGGCTCCCTCCTGGTGGCCATAGAGAGGTTTGACGGTAACGTCGATGTCCAGGATCCACGGCAGGCCCAGTGCCGGCGAGATGCTGCCGAGGATTTCCGTGGAGAGCCAGTCAAGTCCCGCCTCTTCCTTGATCCGATACATGGCCCCCCGCACGGTATCCTCGCTGACGGTTCCGCTCATGCCTAACAGCCCCGGATTGACGCCGTCGCCACGGATGCCGTTGATGTGGGCGTAGCGCCAGTGGCCGGCAAGCACGCTGAGCAGCACGGTGCCCATGACGTTGGTTGCGCCGCTGCCGCGGTTGCCGGTATAAGTCAGCGGGCAGGTGTCCAGGAATTGCTCCCACCGTCCGCCAGTCTGAAGGAACTGGAAAAAGAATATCAACTGCCCCTCGCGGGTGACAGGGGACTGGTCATCCCATTCGGCGTAAAAGCGACCGCCTGGGGTGTCCAGCGGCCACGATCCGGATGGATATTCGGGGAGTTTTTGGCGCTCACCCGCAGGGTTAGGACAAATCAAGGTCGCCGCCGCATCCATGACGTTGAGATTACGTCACTTGCCGCGCTTTGGCGAGTTTCTCATTTTCCTTTTTAGGGTAATAGGTCGTGCCAAGCGTTCCCGTGCTATCGGAATAGGTCGTGCCGGTTGACGTTCCAATCTGCGTGTAACCGCCGCCAGAGGTCGCGGAACGTTCCACGTTATAGGTCGCCGCCCCGGTCGAGGCGGTCCAGCTCAAGTTGACCGCGCCGGTGGCTGGCGTCGCTGTTAGACCGGTCGGTGCCGCCGGAGTCACCGCCGGCAGCGGATAGGTGGTGGACACCGCGTATTTGTCCGCGAGATACCGGCCCACCGCGTTGGCCTCGTCAGTGGTCAGGACGCGGTTGAACAGAATCACCTCGGCGATATCGCCATTCAACTGCTGGTCATCGCCCCTTGCCACCCGGTTGCCGATGGTGAAGTTCTGTCCGCTGCCGCTGGCGTAGGTGACGGCTGTGTCGATGCCGTTCTGCGTTCCGTCAACCACACCCCGGGTGGTCGAGCCGCTGCTTTCCATGGAAAAGACATGGGACCCGGTGGTCGGCCAGCCGCTTTGGGCAAAGCTTCCGTTGGCCCGCGGGTTGATGAAGAAGGCGGGATGGGATTCGCCCCAGGTGTCGGCTACCCAGCGATCATCGCCGCCGGAACCCCCGAACAGGTTGTACCGGCCGTCGGAGTTGATGGTCGCCACCGCGAAAATGGATGCCGCGGTGGGGAAGTTCGCGCTCAGGTCACCGAGATAGGTCTTGCTGCCCGAGTTGTCGTCCACCTGCGTGAAACGCAGCACGGGTTTGCCATTCAAACCACCGGCGACGTAGATCGGTTGTTCGGCGGTGTTGGTGGTGTTGGTGGCATTGTGCCCGTTGCCGCTCGAATCCACCCATTTCTGCACATAGAGGCTGCCGCCGGAGGAGCGGACATGGGAAGAATCGCTGGTGTTCACCGCACCGGCTTTGAGCCACACGATCAAACCGTTGGTGACCGGCACGACCGGTTCCACGATGACCGTCACGGTGTAAACCTGGGTGGAATTGTCCTCGGCGGTGATAGTGTAGGTTTGCGGAGTGGTGAAGTCCCGCTGGGTGCCGGATGCCGGAGATCCTGAGGCATTCTGGGAAACCGTGTAAACGGGTGCGAGTGTTGTCACGTCGTTGCCCGCGGGCACGGTCCAGGCGATGGTGTCGGTGCCGGTGTTGATCACCGCATAGCTCCCTGAAATGTTAGAACCGAAGGTCAGCATGCTCTTGCCGGAACTCGCGAGCCGTGCCGCGCCCGCCTCGTTGGAAATTCCGCTGGTGCCCACGCTGTTGGTTGCGGTCACGACGTAGTAGTAAGTCGTTCCCAATGCCGCCGTGGTATCCGCGTAGGTTGTGCCGGTTGAGGTTCCGACTTGCGCATAACCCGAACCGCTCGCCGAGGAACGTTGCACGTTGTAGGTGCTGGCCCCGACGGAGCCGTTCCAGCTCAAGTTGACCGCTCCGGCCACGCCGGAAGCCGTCAGTCCGGTCGGAGCCGTTGGAGGTGTCGGCACGATGTACGTCGTGTTCACCGCGTATTTGGTCGCCAGGTAATTGCCTATCAGGTTGGCCTCGTCGCTGGTCAGGATGCGGTTGAAAAGAATCAACTCGGCGATGTCGCCATTCAACTGCGAACCGCCGCCGCCACCCTGCCAACGGTTGCCGATCGTCATGGTCTGCCCGCTGCCGCTGTGGTATTGGGCCACACCCACGGTGCCGCCGATATTCGAGCCGTCCACCACGTAACGGTAAACCGAACTGCTGCTTTCCAGCGCATAAACGTGGGACCCGCTGTATGGCCACGCGGCTTTGACTGCGGTGGTGTTGAATGTGCCATCGCGGTTTTGGCGGAAGGTGCCCGGAGTGGACTCGTTGTATTGGCTTGGCCCGCTCCACCAACGCCCGTCGTTGCTTTCGTTGTCGAACAGGGTGTACCCGCCGCCTGCAGGCAGTTCGTTCGGTGCGGCGACGATGAATGCGGAGGCCGCAGTGGGGAAATTCGCGCCCTGATCCCCCATGTAGAGGCGGTCACCGGTCTCATTGTTGTCTTCCGTGAAGCGGATCGCGGGCCGGCCGTTGATGGCGCTGGCGATATACTTCGGCTGGTCACCCTGGGTGGCGTTCGCCGCGTTGCGGCTGGCACCGCTGGAATCGTTCCATTGTTGGACGAAAAGGTCGCTGCCGGAGGTCCGGATTTGGGTGCCGTCGCTGGTGTTCACGGCATTGGCCTTGAGCCATACGACCAAACCATTCGTAACAGGCAGCGCCGAGGGCTCCACGGTGACCGTCACGGTATAGACCTTGGTGGTGTTGTCCTGGGCGGTGATGGTGTAGGTCTGTGGGGTGGTGAAGTTGCGCTGAGTGCCGGAAGCCGGACTGACGGAGGCACCGTTATGGGTGAAGGTGGGCGCGAGGGTCGTCACGTCCGTGCCAGCGGGCACCATCCAGGCAACGGTGGCAGCGGTGGTATTGACCAGACCCCCGGGGCCAAAGATCCCGAAGTCCTTGGACGAAGGATCCTGAGCCTTCAACGCGATCAAAACCCCGCCGTTGCGCGAGGAAGGAGTGACGGTTGCTGTTCCATTACCCGTAGCCCCGGCAGTTGCTTTGGTCGCCCACGCCGCGCCGACCGACACGTAGCGTGTCGTCCCTAAAACAGCCTGATAATCGGCGATTTCGGCCAGTGTGCCCGGCGACGTTGCCGTCGTCCAGACACTCCAAGTTGGAGCCGGGGTCGCGGTGTAAGCCATCATCGCAAACATGATGACTGCCGCATTGGGAGAAAGCGTGGTGATGCCGGTCCCCGTCACAGTGGTTCCATTGGCTGTCGTGAAGCCTGTGCCAACCACATCCAATGGATTAGCTTGATCCACGCCGGAAAAGGCCATAATAGCGCCGATGGCAAGGTCAACGCTGCCAGGATTCAAAGTGAACGTGTAGCTTGAGACTGAGGCATCGGATGCGTCGGTCAGCCGATACAAGATCGTGCCATACCGGTTGGCGTTGGCAATCGTGCCGCCTTTGACCAAAGTCCAGCCGGTTGAAGTGGCATTTGCTGCGGTGCCATTGTAGAATTGGGCGATTTCCACGATCATCACATCACCCGCCACAACCCCGCTGGGTTTGTTAATGGTCAGGCTTGCGCTGGCGGCGACATTTGCCGTGGTTGCGGTTCCGCGCTGGGCGATGGCCGCCAGCGTGCTGTTAGAGACGAGCGCCGTGATCGTGGCGACACCTGAGGCCAGGGCAAGCCGTTTGAGGGCATTGATGGCGTGACGGATGATGTTGGTTCGTTTCATGGTGAGGTTTTGGTTGGTTTTGGTGGATTTGATATTTGGGTTGACGATTCGGATGGGGTAGGGGATTTGGGCTTGGAAACATGTGCGGCACTGTTCGCGGCCGCCGTTGGGCGGCGGAGCGGGATGACTACGAACAAGTTTCGACCGGTCCGCAAGGAATGATTTCTTGCCAGCCATGCCAAAATCTGGCATGGTTGGTCCATGCGACCGCTCCGCCGTCTTTCCGTCTCCGATCAAGCCGCCGCGTATCTGCGGGAAGGTTTGCTCCATGGTCGGTGGAGCGGATCGTTGCCCGGCGTGGTACGACTGGCGGCGGAGTTGGACATTTCCCCCGCCACGGTGCAGGTCGCGCTGCGGCAACTCGAGGATGAAGGCTTGCTGGCGGCGCGGGGGCGTGGTCGCAGCCGCACCATCAACCAACCCCGCGAGGTTCGGCGCACCCTGCGGGTGGGCATCCTGCTTTATGAGCCACCGCTCGATGAAGCACCCCAAACGTCCCAGGTGTTGTTTCAAATCCGCCACGATTTGGAAGCGGCGGGCAACGAGGTGTTTTTTTCCACGAAGAGCCAGAGCCAGCTCAACTTCGATGTCCGGCGCATCATCAGCCACGTGCGCGACCACCGGGCCGACGCCTGGATTGTGACCGCCGGTTCCCGCGGACTGCTCGAGTGGTTCGCCGGGCAAGCGATTCCCTGCATCGCGCTGTATGGGCGCACGGACGGTTTGGCGCTCGCCCGTACCGGGCCTGACAAGATGGCGGCCTATCTGGCCACCACGCGACGACTTCTTGAATTGGGTCACCGCCGCATCGTGTTGATCAGTTCCCGTTCACGGAGGATTCCGGTGCCGGGGAATGTCGAACAGGCATTTTTGGACGAACTTGCCAACCATGGCATTGCCACCAGCAACTACCATTTGCCGGATTGGGAAGAGACCCCGAAAGGTTTTTTCGACTTGCTTGAAACCCTTTTCCGGCACACTCCACCCACTGCGCTGATTATCGAGCAAACACCCCGGGTGATCGCAGCCGTCCAATTTCTGGCGCAACGCGGAATTCAGGTGCCGGGGCGGGTCTCGCTGGTTTGTACCGACTACGATATCGCGCTTGACTGGTGCCAAACGAGCATCGCCCACATGCGGTGGGACAATGACCTGATCATTCGGCGCATCGTGCGCTGGGTCGCCGCTTTGAAAAAAGGCCGCGCCGACCACAAAACGATCAATTATCCGGTGAAATTCATTCCCGGCAGCAGCGTGGGGCCAGCACCTGGCGCTGCGCTCGGACCGAAGACGGGTGGTGGAACTCCATCACTTTGAGAATCCGGTTAGGCCCCGTAAATGAACCATTTATTTACGGCTCCTTAGCGGTCCGGTCCCGGTCCGACGACTTGTCCGCCCGCAGGTGGTGACGCCAGACTCGCATATCGCAGTGATCATAGCGCGGCGACTATTTCACCGTTTTGATGGAGATGTTGCGGAACATCACGGGATCATTGTGACCGGCGAACCCGAAACTGCCCGAGGTGCGGTCCTTGCCCGGATGCGGGCTGTTGTGCATAAACTCGGTGACTTTGCTGACGTCGCCGTCAACGATCACCGTGCCGTTCATCTCGACCTTGATTTTGGGGCCGGTCACGGTGACTTCCTCGTAGTTCCAATCGCCGAGCGGGCGCAGATAACCGCGGTGGGCGGCCACCATGCCATAAATCGATCCGCAGTATTGGCGCGCATCAAGGGTGGCGTATTGGGCGGACGTGTCATCGAGGATCTGCAACTCGCACATCCCGACGTAGGCGGTGTCGCCCTCACCCGGATAGCGGATCGCCAGCCCGTTGTTGCCGCCCGGCGGCAGCTTGAACTCAAGCCGCGCGATGAAATCGGCATATTCGGCCTTGGTATGGATGGTGCCGCCCTTGTGGGGTTGGCAAACGATGGCGCCGTCCTTCACCTCATACTCGTTGATCGGACCGGCCCATCCGTCGAAGTCCTTGCCGTTGAAAACCGCCAGGAATCCCTCGGGGTCCGTGCCGCGAAGCAGCTTGTTCGCTTCAGCGGAGGGAATTTCCCTGACAAACACATTGCGCCAGCGGATTTCGCCGCCGTGGGTTTGCAACTGGAGCGGACCGGTCGCCGGCACCGGGAGCTTGCGATCAAAATAGTTTTCGAGCACTGCGTGATCCACCACGAGTTTATCATTGAGCCAAACGGTGACGTGGGATCCCACCATGATGACGCGGAAATGATTCCACTCGCCGAACGGCTTGTCGGCCATGACCAGCGGATCTTTGCCGGGACTGCCGGGGCTGTTGTTCCACAGGCCGCCGGACCCTTTGTCGGCCCCCAGGGAAAACTTCGCCTGCTCGGTGGAATCCCAGATTTGCACCTGGGGCACGCCGCGCAGGTAGATCCCGCTGTCGGCCTTGGGCACCGTCTTGTAGTCGATCAACAGTTCGAAATCGCCGTAATCCTTGTCGGTGGTGAGGAAAAGCCCGTTGCCGTCGTTGACCAGTTCGTCGCCCTCAACCCGCCAATGTTTTTGGATGTCTGGCAGGCTGGCGTCGTGTTTCTTTTTGAAATCCCCGGCTGACATGGCCATGTAGGCGCGAGGGTTTTCGGTGGTCGCGCCCCACCAACCGGCGAGGTCCCTGCCATTGAAAATGGCCGTGAATCCGGGCGGCGGCGGTGGTGCGGCGGTGGCGGTGGTCGTGAACGCGCTTCCAATGGCGGCAAGGGAACCCGCCACCATCAACTTGCATGCAAAGGTTTTCATCGGCGGCAGTCATGTTCTTTTCCCTCTCCTGACGCATCCGCGAAATGCGGGATGTTCACCTGGGTTGACGCGCATGCCCGGATGGACTATCAATTCAGGCCACATGGCATTCCCGCGCCGCCTCATCCGGGGCGTAACGCTGATCCATCAATCCCGAAACCTATGAAAAGATTCCTTGCCTTGGCATGTGCCGCACTGGCCCTTGCGATCACCGCGGATGCGAAACGGGCCGCGCCGACCGAAGTCACGACGGTGACCAAGGATGGCATCGTTTACACCGCACCCCACGAACTCATGGGCTGCGTGCAGGCAAAAAGCGGGAAATCCGCCACCCCGGTTTGGTTCAAACAAATCTATGTCGTCAAATACGACACCGATCTCGAAAAGGACGTCCAGGATTGTTTCATCACCAACCTCCGCTTCGACGGCGACATCCTGGTCATCACCAATGAAAGCGGCGGCGTGTTCCACTTGGATCCCAAGACTCTAACAGTCAAAACCGTCAGCGGCAAGGATGTGATCGACCGGACCGCGAAAAAGCCGAAATGAGTATGAACAACAGAATACGGAGCGATCAGAGGATTCCGCCCACAACGAAGCCGCTAATCTGATCCCTGATTACTGATTACTGATTACTGATCCCTCCCACCCTGCCGATGACCGCCCTGGCGAGCAATTGCCGCCTATCGGTGCGGATCGGCCTGAGCGACAGGTGGATGCCCGAGGTTTTGGCGGTGTCGTGGTGGAGGGTCAGCACGGTGGTCGCCACGTTGACTTCGGCGGCGGCGATTTCCTGCCAGACCACTAACCGCATCCCGGCCGCCGGACGGAAAAACGGGAATATCTCCACTCCCAGCGGTGTCAGGATCAGATAGGCGTGACGCGTCATGCGCACGGCAAGGCGTGCCGCCAGCACCGCAACTGCCAGCGGTGCCCATGCCCACAACGGATGGGGCAACTGCGGATTGATATCCCGATAGTGGGCGGTCGCCGCGAGCGTTACGGCCACCGTCGTGAGCACTGCGGCCAGCACCCAGAACACCACGGCCTGCCCGGAGCGGGTGAAGCGCAACTCCTTCTCCGGTGCCTGGACCCGCGCCGCCATCAGCTAACAGAAGTTTTGTTATGATCTCCCGGATCGTCGGCCGCGCGCAATTCCTGTTGCTGTTGCGCGGCCAATGCCTGTTTGTTCGCCGTTTCATCCTCATCCGCCTGTTCCAGATAGACCCATTCCTCGCCGGCCTTCTGCCGCCGCCAGCCGTTGATCGCCAACACCACCGTCAGTCCGACCACCACCGCCGACGCCTCCAGAAAAAACGGCGTCGTCAACACCCCGACGACCAATCCCACCCACTCGCCTAACAAACCCGGCAAGTGCCGCCAGCCGAGCATGGTCCCGCACGCCACCACACCCAGCGCCAGCACGATCCCCGCTCCTGCGGTAATCTGTTTCCACCGGTTCTCGTCGTCCGCCCGTTTCATCTCCGCCCCCAACATAACCGCATTTGCGAATTACCCAACTCTGGAAATCCGGAAATACGCGCCACCTCAAAGTGCGCGAGAAGCTTCGCCCGCCGCCTTTCTTCATTCCTTTTTTCTGAAGAACCTCCACCAGGCACCTCCGATGCAACACTCCAAATGAGAATGTTCGCCATTCCCGCGCCCATGACCGATGACCGATGCCACTTTCCACTTGGCAGCCCGCCCGCCGCCACTACGATCCCGGCCATGCGGCTGTTTGACACGTTGACCCGGACCGAGCGCGAATTGCGCCCGCTCGATGGCACGACCTATCGGTTCTATTGTTGCGGGCCGACGGTTTACGGGCCGGCGCACATTGGGAATTTCCGGACCTTCGTGTTGCAGGACGTGTTGCGGCGCACGCTGGAAACCGACGGCACCCGCACGCTCCATGTCCGCAACATCACCGACGTCGATGACAAAACCATCCGCGACGCCCAAAAAAACGGCCAATCGCTCGCCAATTTCACCGCCGCTTGGACAGAGAAATTCCATGCCGATTGCGCCAGGCTCGGATTGTTAGATCCGCACCTCGAACCGGGTGCCGTCGCGCACATCCCGCAACAAATCGCGATGATCGAATTGTTGGTGGCGAACGGTCACGCCTACGCCTCCGATGACGGCTCGGTCTATTTCAAAATCGCGTCGTTTCCCGGCTATGGAAAACTGTCACGCCTGGACCAGCGCGAACTCGATCTCGGCAAAACCCAAAACACCCGCGCCAACGCCGACGAATACGAAAAGGACAGCATTTCGGACTTTGCACTGTGGAAAGCCCGCCGTCCGGAAGATGGTGAGAATTTCTGGCCTGCGCCGTGGGGTGAGGGCCGCCCCGGTTGGCACCTCGAGTGTTCCGCGATGATCCAGGAATACCTAGGCGACAGCTTCGACCTGCATTCCGGTGGGGTGGATCTGGTATTTCCCCATCATGAAAACGAGATCGCCCAGAGCCAGTGTGCCTGCGGCGGCCAATTCGCGGCGCACTGGTTTCATATCACCCATCTGCTGGTCGATGGCGGCAAAATGGCCAAAACCCTCAACAATTTCTACACCCTCGAAGACCTCGCCACCCGTGGCTTTTCGCCGATGGAAGTCCGCTATGTCCTGCTCGGCGGACATTATCGCAAACCCCTCAATTTCACCCTCGATTCGCTCACCGGCGCCCGCGAGGCCCTCTCGAAACTCGCCAAGGCCGCCCGCCAACTCGCCGCCAAAATCGACGGCGAGCCCAGCTTCAATGCCGTTGAGTTCGGCCCGTTCCAAGCCGCCTGGGACAGCCTGCAAAACGACCTCAACACGCCGGGCGCGCTCGGCGGCATTTTCACCGGCTTGCGCGAAGCCTCCAGCCTCACTGGCGATGCCGCCGCCAAGGCGCTGGCCGGCCTCAACCGCGTGCTGCGCGCGCTCGGTCTGACCTTGCCCGAAGCGCTCGTCACCGAGGACATCGTCGTGCCCGCGGACATCCAGGCCCTCGCCGAACAACGCTGGCAGTTGCGCCTCGCCAAGGACTGGGCGCAATCCGACGAACTGCGCGCCGCCCTCGCCGCCAAGGGCTGGCTCGTCAAGGACGCCAAGGATTCCTACTCCCTCACCCCCGCCGCGAGTAAGGAGCGCGGGCTTTAGCCCGCCTGTGAGGCGGATTGTAGCGGGAATTGAAGCGGCCCTCTGAGAGCGCCGTAGCCAATGAGGCGCGAGCAAGCATGAGATGAGCTTGTCATTCAGCGACGGTCTCAGACCGCCGCTACAAGGCCAGCGCAGACTCTTGTCTCCCACTCCATGAAACCGTTAGACTCCGAGCCCTCCCTCACTTGATGAACTTGATGGTGATCGGGTATTTCCACAACACACCATCCCGTGCCTTCAAGCCGCCGATAATCGGGAAGACAATCGCGACCACCGCGACTGGAATGAACAGCACTGCGCCGAATCCGCAGGTGACGACGCTCAGAAGGCTGGCAGCCACGCAGTAGATCACCAGGGAAATGATCCAGTTGGTGACCATCTTCCCATGCGGATCCAACTCCGGGAACTGATCTTTTTTGATCTGCCAGATCACGATTGGCGCGGCCAAGCCTAGCCCCGGCACGATAAATCCGGCCAATTGCGAGAGATGCAGCAGCAAGGCCCATTGTTTGCCGTCCATGCCGCCGCCGGGCGCTGGCGTGAGCAATGGGGCGGGGGATGGCGGAGGTGAAGTCGGCTCCGGGGTGCCGGTGGGATTTTCCGGTGGCGGCGTGGGGGATGAGGGTGTGGTTTCGTTCATGGTGTCAATTCGTCGAGGAATTATTTCTAAACATCAAAAGTACGGGAAGCCGTCAAGCTAACATTTCGGTTATTTATGGACGATGATTCGCCATGATTCGACTTGCGGAAACCCGCCGGCAGTGGCCAGCATTGCCGCGTGACCCCCGAACTTGAAGATCTGTTTGCCTTTCTGCGCTTTCCGAGCGTTTCGACCGATTCGCGCCATGCGGGCGACGTCCGCGCCTGCGCCGGCTGGTTGCTGGCCAAACTCGCCGCCATGGGCCTGAATGCGGAACTGCACGAGACTGCGGGCCACCCGCTCGTGCTGGCGAGAAACGCCCACGTCGCCGGTCGCCGCACGGTTCTCATTTACGGCCACTACGACGTGCAACCGGTCGATCCGCTCGCGCTGTGGCACAGCGGGCCGTTCGCCCCGGAAATCCGCGACGGCAAAATCTGGGCGCGCGGCGCGGCCGACAACAAGGGCCAGATGCTCGCCCATGTGTTAGGCGTGGAGCAAACCCTCCGCGCACAGGGCGAACTGCCGGTGAATCTCATTTTCCTGTTTGAAGGCGAGGAGGAAATCGGCAGCCCCAATCTCGCGCCGTTTCTGCTAGATCAACGGGAGGCGCTGAGCTGCGACGTCATCGCCATTTCCGACACCGGCATGGCGGCGCCCGGCGTGCCCACCCTCGGCTATGGCCTGCGCGGCATCACCTGTTGCGAAGCGATCATCCGCGGGCCCAAGGGCGACCTGCACTCCGGCCTGTTCGGTGGTGTGGTGGCCAACCCCGCCACCGCCATCGCCCGCCTGGTGGCCAGCCTGCACGACGCCGACGGGCGGGTGGCCATCGCGGGATTTTACGATGAAGTGCGCCCCTTGGAAACCTGGGAGCGCGAGATGTGGGCAAGCATCCCCGGCGTGAGCGACGCGGATTTCCAGCGTGCCTCCGGTTCGCCCGGCCTGTTCGGCGAACCGGGCTATTCCTCTGCCGAGCGCACCTGGGCGCGGCCCACCGCAGAGGTCAACGGCATCGGTGGAGGCTATCAGGGTGAAGGTTCCAAAACCGTGATTCCGGCCGAAGCCTTCGTCAAACTCTCCTTCCGCCTCGTCCCCGATCAATCGCCACCTGACATCATGGCCAAGGTCACCCGCCACCTCCTCGCCCATTGCCCGCCCGGCGTCACAGTCGAGGTGCTCCCCGGCCACGACGGCAAACCCTACGCCACCGATCCGCATTCCCGCTTCGGCCTGGCCGCCCAAGCCGCGCTGCGCAGCGTGTTCGACGCCGAACCGGTGCTCATCCGCGAGGGCGGCAGCATCCCCATCGTCCAAACCTTCCGCGAAATCCTCGGTGCCGACTCCCTGTTGTTAGGCCTGGCCCTCTCCGACGCCCAGGTCCACGCCCCCAACGAGAATTTCCCCCTCGCCAACTTCCAGGCCGGCATCCGCCTCAACCAAGCCCTCCTCCAACAACTCGCCAGCGCGTGAGAAGGCAGAAGACACAAGACTTGAAGACGCAAGACGCAAGAAAAGAGATGCCACATCTTCCTCTTTTCTTGCGTCTTGAAGTCTTGCGTCTTGTGTCTTTCCCCAATAACCGATAACTGATAACCGATAACTCTTCCGCCCCCCATGTCCGATCCTATTCCCGAACCGCGCCCGGCCAAACTCGACTTCATCCGCGAGATCATCGCCACGGATCTGGCCAGCGGCAAGCATGCCACCACCATCACCCGCTTCCCGCCCGAACCCAACGGCTACCTCCACATCGGCCACGCCAAGTCAATCTGCCTGAACTTCGGCATCGCCGAGGAAAACGCCGCCACCGGCGCGCGCTGCCACCTGCGCTTCGATGACACCAATCCGGAGAAGGAGGAAGTCGAATACGTCGAAAGCATCAAGACCGATGTGAAGTGGCTCGGCTTCGATTGGGGCGAGCACCTGTACTTTGCCAGCGACTACTTCGAGTTCTACTATCAGTGCGCCGTGCATCTCATCGAGCACGGCAAGGCATACGTGGAACAAAAAAGCGCTGAGGAAATGCGCGCCAGCCGCGGCAACCTCACCCAACCCGGCGTCCACTCGCCCCACCGCGAGCGCCCGCTACAGGAAAACCTCGACCTCTTCGCCCGCATGCGCGCCGGCGAGTTCAAGGAAGGCGATTGTGTGCTGCGCGCCAAAATCGACATGGCCTCGCCCAACCTCAACATGCGCGATCCGGTGATCTATCGGATCCTGCACGCCGAGCATCACAACACCGGCGACGCGTGGTGCATCTATCCGATGTATGACTTCGCCCATCCGCTCGAAGACGCCCTCGAGCACATCACCCACTCGCTGTGCACGCTGGAGTTTGAGAACCACCGGCCGCTCTATGATTGGTTCATCGACAACTGTCCGGTGCCCTCCAAGCCGCGCCAGATCGAGTTCGCCCGGCTCAACCTGAGTTATACCATCATGAGCAAGCGCAAGTTGCTTCAACTCGTCCAGGAAGGTCACGTCAGCGGTTGGGATGATCCGCGCCTGCCGACCATTTCCGGTATCCGCCGCCGCGGCTATCCGGCGGCCGCCGTGCGCCATTTCTGCAAGCGCGTCGGCATCACCAAGTTCAATGGCACCACCGATGTCGCCCTGTTGGAGTTTGATGTCAGGGATTTCCTCAACACCAGCGCCCCGCGCCGCATGGCCGTGCTCGACCCGCTCAAGGTCGTATTGGAAAACCAACCCGCCGGTTCCCCCGAAGTCGTGGAAATCCCCAACCACCCGCAAAACCCCGATGCCGGCGTCCGCCAGGTCGCCCTCAGCAATGAGATCTGGATCGAGCGCGACGACTTCATGGAAGAGCCGCCGAAAAAATTCCACCGCCTCGGCCCCGGCCGCCATGTGCGCCTGCGCGGCGCCCATATCATCCGTTGCACCAGTTTCGAGAAGGACGCGGCCGGCAACGTCTGCCTGATCCGCGCCGAGGTCCTGCCCGGCACCTTGGGTGCCAGCACTCCCGAGGGCGTGGAATGTCGCGCCGCCATCCATTGGGTCGATGCCACCCACGGCACCGACGCCGAGGTTCGCATCTACGACCGTCTCTTCAGCGTCGAGGATCCCGACGCCGCCGAGGGCGGGTTTCTCTCGGTGATCAATCCGCAGTCCCTAACAACAATCACCGCCAAAATCGAGCCCTCCCTCGCGGCGGCGCAACCCGGTTTCTCCTGCCAGTTCGAGCGCATCGGTTATTTCGTGGCCGACGCCATCGATCACGAGCCCGGCACCAAGCCGGTGTTCAACCGCACCGTGGCCCTCCGCGATTCCTGGACCAAGAAGGCCGGCAGCTAAATCGGGAGCGCCGGCGGACTGGGGAGCGCCGGCGGACTGGGGAGCGCCGGCGTCCCGCCGGCAGTGTTTGGCATCCTGCCAAACACTCTTCCATCCATGCGGAGTCTCCGCTGCACCATCACTCGCCGGATTCCTCGGTGATGGGCCATTCATTGGATTGAGGGTTTCCAGCCTGTGGTGGGGTGAATCGGGCTAACCAAGCCGCCATCAGCCCGCCCCAGCCGGACCGTTTGCAAAACGGTCCCTGCCATGGGTTTCCTGCGTCAACGGTTGATTTCATGGGCATTGGTGCGTCTCCGGGTTTCCGGGGTCGCGCAGAATGAAGGTTTGGGGCCAGTCCTTTGTTTTCAACATTATGTTTTGCTAGATCGGGTTGCTAGGGGACACCATGGGATGTCAAATGGGCATTGTCCGCCACTTGTGGCAGCCGGGTAGATCCGGGATTGGTCGGACGGGGCGTTGCGCCTCGCTCGAGTCGTCGGCGAGGATCATCCGGACATGGAGGGCGATGCCAGGAATTCCTCGGCCAATTCGAGGACCTTTGAATGCTGCTTGGGGCTACGACCCACAAATTCCATGTTGCAGGAGAGATGACCATGATCGGCGTCCCCGCTACGGCAGATGAGTGGGGGATGAGGGCATGTCAGACAAGCGGCCCGATGACAGGCGGCGCTCGGCGGGGTGCTGCCCGGCCGGCTCGGTGGTTTTCAGTGTTTCAGTGGTTTCTGATTCTCGATCCACCCCAGAGCATGGACTCGTTTCGAAAATTCCCGCGAGATTCCTTGCCACTGCGGAAAACGTCCATTAGGCTTGCATTGCAATCAACCCAAGCGCTTATGGAAATCTCCGGCACCATCCGTCAAATCCTCGCCAGCAAAGGCTCCGAAGTCTCCACCACCACACCAGAAACGCTGGTTTTTGACGCGCTGGCGCTCATGGGCGAAAAGAACATCGGCGCCCTCGTCGTCATGGAGGGCTCCAACGTGGTCGGGGTCTTTTCCGAGCGCGACTACAGCCGCAAGGTGATCCTGCAAGGGAAAACCTCGCGCACCACCCACGTCGGCGAAATCCTCTCCCGCCCCGTCGTGGTCATTGCGCCCGACGACAGCATCGAGGAATGCATGGCGCGCATGACCCTCAACCGGATCCGCCACCTGCCCGTGCTCGACGGCGAGCGCCTCGTCGGCTTGGTGTCGATGGGCGACGTGGTCAATTGGATCATGCACGCCCAGCGTCACGCGATCCAGCAGCTCACCGGATACCTCAGTGGCCAGTACCCGGCGTGAGCGGGATTTGAGGACCGCATCGCGCTCTGGATTTTTGACAAAGCCGTGGCCGCTCGCGAGTATGACTCGGGGCATGGTTCCTTGCATCAACCGCCGCCGCTTCCTGTGGAGCACCGCCGCCGCCGGCCTCGGTCTATCCGCCAGGGTCCGCGCGCTGGCACCCGCCGCGTCACCCAACGCGAAGCTGCGGGTGCTTTGCATCGGCGTGGTCGGCACGATTGGCGCGGAAGACCGCAAGCAGGTTGCCAGCCATCCGCTGGTGGAAATCGCCGGACTATGCGACGTCGATGCCACCGCCCTCGACCAGGCCGCCAAAGACCATCCGCAGGCGTTCGTGTGCCGGGATTACCGCGAGGCGTTCGCTAACAAAAGCGAGCGCTTCGATGCGGTGGTTGTCTCCACGCCCGATCACAGTCATGCCCCGATCATGCTCACCGCGCTGGCATGCCACAAACATGTCTATGGCCAGAAGCCCCTCGTCCACCAGTTGGAGGAACTCGCCATGATGGACAAGGCGCTGGCCGCGCGGCCCGCGCTGGTCACCCAACTAGGCAATCAGCGCATGGCCCTTGCCGGACGCCGTGCCGCGGTGGAGGTTCTGCGCCAGGGAATGTTAGGCAAGGCCGTCGAGGCGCACGTGTGGATCGGCTCGCCCAACGACCGCGCCTATTTCAATCTCGACCGCGTGCTCGCCGAGCCCGGCCCGCCACCGCCAAACCTCGATTGGAACCTATGGCTCGGGCCCTGCGATGAGGTGCCGTATCGCGCGGGGATTGCACCGGTGGTGTGGCGTTCGTGGTGGAATTACGGCAGCAATGGTCTGGGCGACTGGGGCTGCCACGTGCTCGATGTGCTGTTCTACGCGTACGATGAATTGCTCTCGCCCATCGCCGTTCTGAACCATTGCCCGAAATCCCCCAACCCTGACTTTCACCCTCACCCGTGCCGCACCACGATCACCTATGCGGTCGATTCTAACAATTTCGCGCGCAACCGCTTTCCGATCCATTACAGTGATTCCGGCCAAGCCGCCTCGCGCGCCGCTCTCGGCCTGCCAGCGGGGAAATTCGCCGACGACAACATGACGGTGGTCGTTTGCGAGGGCGGCGTACTCGCTCTAAGCGCCCCGGGGCGCCTCGAAATCTGGCGCGAGGGCAAGCTCACCGCCGGCCTGAAAATGCCGGGCCTGCCCGAGTTTGCGCCGCTCAACCACTGGCATGCGTGGGTGGACAACTGTCTCGGCCGGAAAACCGAATTGCGCAGCCCGTTCCGCGACGCGCTGCGCATTACCGAGGCGGTCCAGCTCGCCGTCAAAGCCGGACGCTACCCCGGCCAGGAACTCCGCTGGGACAAGGCCAGCCTCACCTTCACCAATCACCCGGAAGCCTCCGCCACCATCGTCCGCCGCCACTATCGCCAAGGCTTCGCCCCGCCTCAGATATAGGCCGCACAGTCCCCTGTGCGGTCTTCGTCCCGATCCTGCCCACGGCGTCTTCACATCGCTGTCCTCCACAGCTCTTTCACGGAAGATCCGCACAGGGGACTGTTCGGACCACCTCTTCAGTCGTCAATCAAACGCCATCGCCTCGTGCAGCGGGCGGCCCGCGCCCAGGATACGATAGTCATCGTAGCTGACCTTTTCCGCCGGGGGGGCGAAGTTTCTGTTAGAAACGCGATCGGCCACCCACTCCGCGCAGGCTTGCGCCGCAGCCAAATCCGCCGGCGTGAAATCCGCCCACTCGTGCACGCCGACATCGCCGTCGGTGGCACCCAGCGTGAAATAGCAGGGCCGCGGCAGCTTCTCGTTGCGCCGCACCAGTGCCAATGCGTAGAGCGGCAGTTGTAAATTCACCCAGCGATAGCTTGCCGACTTGCCATTCTCCGTGCGCTCGTGCACTGCGGGCGAATCCATCAGGTGCGCCGGCAGCACGCTGCTCGCCATCATTTTGCTGCGATGCGCCTTCTCCACTCCATCCACTTTGCCGGTCTTGTAATCGATGACCCGCAGCTCGCCGCTGTCGCGGTGGCGGTCGATCCGGTCGATCTTCGCCACCAGCATCGCCTGGCCGGCCACCAGTTCCACCTTGCGCTCGACATCGACCACCTGCCAGCCCGCCGCCCGCTCGCAGGCTTGGATTCTCGCCATCCATGCCAGGCGCTGGCGCAACGACTCGGCCTGTATTCTAACAGACATCGGCACGCGCCTGCCGAACCATTCACCGACCACCCGGTCGAGTTCCGCAGACAGCCACGCGTCCAACGCCTCGGTCTTGTCAAACTCGCGCGCTTCCACATCCTTGCCCCAGCGCTCTAACACCTCGTGCGCGACGGTGCCGAAATCCCGGGCATTCCATTCGACCCGGCTGGTCTCGGGTTGTCGCATGCCAACGACGTGTTTCAGATAGAAGCGGAACGGGCAGGCGAGATAATCGGTGATGGCGGTGACACTGATCCGCTGGGGCGGCTCCATCTTGCGCAGCGACCACTGCCAGTCGGCATGCCAGCGCAAGCCGGCTTCCGGCGGCTCGATCTCGCGAAACAGCGTCATCACCCGCAGCGGCAGCGCCGGTCGCTCCGCGGCTAACAACAAGCGCGAGGGCAGCAATGTTTCGCCGCCGGCGCCAGACTTGCCACAAATCACGTCCACCCGGCCACCCGCGACTCGCGCTTCCACCATCGCCTTGAACAGGAACGCATCGCGCGCCGCACGCATCGCATCGGTGATCAGACCCAGGCGCTCGCGTGCCGCCTCGCTCAACCACGGCTCGCCGCCGCTGCGCGCCGGCACCTTGCCTTCGTTCATGCCACAGATCACCAGATGCCGGCCCGGCTCATAATACAACTCCAGCCAACCGTGCACGTCGATCACCCGCCCTGCCGGCGGCAGCGGCACGGGCGCGGACACCACGTCTAACATCAGATCGAGCCAGAAACGCGCGCCGCGCCGCACCCGCCCGATCACCGGTGCCGCCTGCCCCATCCATTCGCCCAGGGCGGCGGCCGTTTCCGCGGACGCCGCGGCGCTGCCACCGAGCGCATCTAACATTTCAGCCAGGGCTCCGGTGAAATCGTCGCGGAGAAAACGCGCGCGCCGCTTTTCCAACACAATGGCGGCGTCCAGCACTTCCGCCACCGCCGCCCGGGCCTGGTCGCTGCGGAAAACCGCGGCGTCCATTCGGCGCTGCAAATCCTCCGTGCGCATCACCATCCATTGGTCGCGCATTTCTGACAGTCGTTGGGCCTTTTGGGCGCGTCGCCCGCCGATGAGCGCACCGGTTTCCGGCAGTGTCAGTAGGTCTGCCATGACCGTCATGCTCGGCTCGGCCAACCATTCGCCCCAGACTTTGAACCAGCGCGCCAGTCCCGCCGTTGCCTGTACGGCAGCCGGATGAAACGCCGGCCACCCGCCGCGGGTCAGCGCCCGCGCCAGCTCCTCGCCGGCTTCCGCGTCGGCTGAGCCCAGCGCCATTTCGTTGGATGCGGAGCGTTCCGCACCGATCACCCGCAACGCCTCCACTGCCTGCTGGCGCGGGTCGGCCACCACCCGCACCGAACCGGCCGCGCCCTGCGGCCATGGCAGCGGCCGCTCGCCCCACGCCGCCAATGGCCGGCCGCTAACTGAAAACCCGTTAGCTTCCTCCTCTGGAGCGCCGAGCAACACGGTGAGGCCGCTCTCCCATGCCAGCAACGCCCGCTCGACCAGCGGTGGCATTTCCGTCACGCCCGCGAGCACAATGTTAGAAATTGCCGCCGGCAGCTTGAAGTCCGTCGCTAGCATCCGGCTGCGACTCACATAGCCCCAATTTTCCAGCTTGCGCTCGACCCGTCCCTCCAACCTGGCCAGTGCGTCCCAGCGCTCGTTCTCCACCGTGTCGCGCAGGCGTCGCGCGGCGGCGGTGAGGGTGAGGGCGTTTTCCTGCAAGGTGTGTCGCAGTTGCACCAACTCCCTGGCCAAGCCCGCAGCCCACTCGCCGTCGGCGGCCGGGGCCTCGGGAAAGAGTCCCGCGTATGCCGTCCAATCCGTCACCCCTTCCAGCAC
>Ga0118677_10003062_pt1 | contig 29583 bp, 44 predicted proteins | sample AliMusrvi5mmetaG_FD_86154 | JGI IMG/M metagenome (GOLD analysis project Ga0118677, IMG submission 86154) | reverse complement strand
ATCAGGGGCTGCAGGAAAGATTCGAATTGTGCCGCCATGATCATATAAACAAGCATGATTGCCAGGATAAAGGCAAAAATGACCCCCGAGAAGTTCTCCTGCAGTTCTTTAGCCTTGCCGGAGAGATGGACCTGGAAATCCTCCGGAATATCGTCCATCGTAAGGAACCTCTGAAAGTTCTTCACTGACGTTTCATCTGCCTTTGTCCCCGGCTGAACCAAGTGAGCAAACAAACGGTCACAAATGACCCCCAGGACATCCACACGCTTCTCACGACTTCCCATCAGTTTCGCGACATGCCCTTCAATCCACTGCCAATCCTGACCGGCCAGAATCTGATCCGGCTCGATGATTAACTCGACATCACGCTCCATAAAGACAATCAACGATGAAACCGTCTCCTCGTCCAGAAGAGACATCGCCATCGTCTTGAAACGCATCTGATCTTCCTTCGACTTCAGTTCGGGAATTCGACGCATATCCCGGAAACATTGTGCCAGCGTCCGGGGATTCGTCCGAGCATTACCAATCATCATCTCCGGATACCGAAGCAGGAAGTTGATCCCACGAGGGTCCAGATTGTCCGCCTGTGCCCAAATCGCCCATTCCTTCGCATCATGCTTCAATGTGATACTCCGAATTCGAGTCAGAATGGCATTGTCAATTGACGTCACAAGATAGTCCTGCTCATCCGGGTTTGCCGTCAGAACAATGTTACACCCAGGCGGTAACTTCCAAGATACCATCCCGTAGTTCTGAAGCAACTGCATGATTCCCTTGATGATACGAACCGATGCACGATTCCAGTCATCCAACAGAAGAATGCTCGGACCCGCTTCTGCCGGCACCCAGTCAGGAGGAGCATACATTGTCCGCACCCCAGCCGAAGGCATGATCTCCCATCCGTCCTTCAACCAACTCTGGTGAACTTCTTCAGGAACCCAAATCTCCTGTGGTGCTCCGTCTCCGGCTTTGGCCACCTTCATATGCCGGGAAGGCATACCGTGAAGATCTCCCATTTCCTCGAATTGGGCAATCGGAACATCGAACACCTTGTATCCCGGATATTTCTTCCCATTCCAAGTCAACGGTTTCCGGCAATGTTGCTTAACCTTGGCCGTCTTGCCAATCCCGGCGTGTCCCCAAATACAAGTTGAGAAACGCTCATCCGACTTTGACTCTTCCGAGTCCCGGTTTGAAGCGAATGCATCAACAAGGAAATCATCGAGCTGCTCATAGGTTACTTTTTCCCCGTAACAACCCGCGAACGAAATCTCCTGCTCAGTATCTTTTTTCGGTGCCATAATAAACCTTACGCCTTCTCGTATTTAACCCTGAATGAAACATCCTTCTTCACACACTTCTTCAACGCCTCAATCGCTTGCCCTGCCTGAACCGTCACAGCATAACCAGCATTACCCGTCAGAACAGCAGCATCGACAACCTTGATTGATTCCGTCACCGTTGCCCTGATACCCGCCGCCGTCAAGATTCCCGCCGCCTTCTCGATATCTCCCGGAGGGACCACCAGACAGACATTTCGTTCCACAATCCCACCCATCAAGCCGTTCAATATGGCCTCACGGACGACCGGGAACTGTTCCGCATTCACATCGAGGTCAATCTTCTCTACCCCACTGACGACCGCTGCGGCCGTCTTGCCGAGTAACCTGACACTCAACTCCCCAGGATTTAACTGATTCTGAGCCGCCTCAGTAATCTTGGTTTTCAAACCCTTGTCCTCACTTGAGAGGTTCTTAATCTGAATATCAACGTCTGAACCCCGGTCGATAATCGCGGCGACATCTGCCGACGCTTCAACTGCCTTAATCTCTCGCTTTGCCATTCTTCAACTCCTATTGTTTAATATTGCCAACCGGAATTACCGGCTGTTGATTCACTATACCCAAATCTTACGCAACTTTGACTGCCGACTTACCATCTTTCTCACTCGTATGATAAACCTGATCCGCAAATTGCTGTAACGGAAGATGATGTGTTGCGAAAATCACCTGCATCCCCAGTTGCTCCGACAATGCCCTCAAGAACTTGCCCACGAGTTCGATCCTGCCTGCATCAATGTGTTTCCAGCACTCATCAAGGATACATACCTTGTCAGTCTTCCTGGAGCCAACCAGGACCATTAAACGAAGCGGGACACTGATTGTATCTGCGACACCACCCCCGAAACCGTTCATATCCCGTCGAACTTCCCCGGTTGCCGTATCCCGGACCATCTCTATTTCCAGGTTAGACCGGTTGTTCTTCACGGAGTATGACAACTCGATACGGTAGGAATTCCCGTAGATGAGTCTGAGAGCCTCTGTGACGACCGTTTCGATCTTACCCTTCATTGCTCCCCGACGACCGTCTGCCAGGTCGGTGAGGAAGACGAGAGCATCCTTGGCTAGATCCAGACTGGCAACTAACTCAAGGATTCTCTTTTCGGAAGTATCGATCTGCCTGTTGAGGAGGGCATTCTCTGACCTCTTACGGGCGAGATCCTTCTTCCGGATATCAAGTTCCTGCTGTGCTGTGTTCATGCAGCCTTGTTTTTGCGAATCGTCTTCCAGGCCTTGAGTGCCGCTTCTCGTTTCGCGGTGTATCTGGCAAAGTCCTTTTCAACGATATCGTCAGCCTCATTTTCTGAAAATGAGCCTTCAAGAACCACAATGATCTCTTCACCGTCATTCTCCTCGAAGAAATATGACAACGAGACTGGCTCCTTGAGTGTGTCCGTCCTGAACGAAGAAAGAGTCTGTTGCTTTGGGTCCAACTTGATTTTCATCTTCTTGGCTGCCGTCTCAGCAGCGTTCCTGGGATCAGTGGCCAAAAATCTAGCAACTAGGCTCATTCCGTGAGCGACACATCCCCCGCCGAATCCTCGGAACACTGAGAATGTTTCAAACTTCGCCATCAAATCCATACGAGGTAATACCCCACCATTGTCTTTTGCCAACTTCTCGGCAATTTTTACAAATCCTGCGGCTGGCTTGCCAAGATAATTATGAACCTTGTCCGCCCTCATTGTCTTCCACGCCCTTTTTGAAGCATTACTTCGTTTCAGGTGTAATTCCTTCAACTGTTTGGGAGTCATAGTAGCCTCCTGTTCCTTCATTGTCTTCCATGCCTTCTCTGCCGCCAACGTACCTTTTGACTTCTTCATGCTTTATTCTCCTTGTTTCCTTATTATACTCTCGCCACTCTCTTCCTTGCGGAAGAAATACACTGTCTGCATATACGACCTTGAAACCTTGTCGGCTCCGTCATACAGATATGCCTTTGTATGAACTTCCCATCCCCGGTTCATCGCCCTCCTGAGCGTATTTCCCTGACTTGCTGACCGATAGAACCATTCCCAAACATCCAATGGGGAATGACACATCGCGGAAACCTCCCTCGGATTGTTCAACAAGAAGTTCGCCGCCATCATTACCCCGGAAACTTCTCTTTCTACCAAGATGTGTAATGCTTGGGCTATGCCCAGACAAGCATTGTCTACCATACAGACCATATCAAAGTTAATCAGACCAGGATTGAACGACTTGGCTTTCTCCAAGGCACAAGTAAACTCGTCCTTGTGCCAATGAGCCTCCGGGTAACTCTTTCGATTGTGCCTAACAACATCTGCCTCATAGTCTACGCCGTGAAACTGATCATGAGAATGAATAAGACCGTCACTGATGGCGTGTGGTAGTTCACACCCAGGACTTGTGTGTTTCCCGGCCAATGTCCAATACTGTTTGTCATCCGGGAGAGATTCTCGTTCCATGACCTGACGATAGACCCCGAAAATGGATTGCGACCGTGCCGCCTTCTTCTTTTCTGACCCCCAGTCCTTGTTCCTGAACCCTATTGATGAACTACTTAACCTGCTCATTTCTCTCACCTTTACTCCTCTTCCAACATTTAATATGACCGAACAAATTCGGATTCATCCTGAAAACACGATATAATGCAAAATATCCATTCCTCTGAAGCCAGCCACTGTTGGGCAACATTCCTCCATTATCTCTTGCCAGTCCCTCTGCCAAAACAACCCATTCTTCCGCCGACTTCCTTTGATGGTCCTGTTTAATATTCTGGAAAAGTTCTGGCCACTTATAAATCGTATTACGCAATCCTGTAAACCCATTATTACGAAGCCATGTTCCACTCGGTAAAATCCCTTCATTTAACGATGCCAATTTTTCCGCCTCTTTTACCCACTCGTCTGGTTTTTTACCACCATTAAAATCTTGTTTTAGATGTTTAAAAAAATCTGGATGTTTATACATACAAGAATGTAGCCCAACATATCCATTCTTTCTCAACCACCCGTCACAAGGTATTATTCCATCGTTCTTTTTTGCCAACCTCTCTGCTGTGGCTACCCATTCTTTTAATGTCTTCACTTTCCTTTCCTGCCCGATGTGATTGAAAAGTTCTGGCCATTTATACCTCACGGATACCATCTTTCCATATCCATTTTCAATAAGCCAAGCATTAGTCGGCAACTTGCCATTATTCCCTTTCGCTATTTCCCCAGCAATCCTCACCCATTCTCCTCTCGTCTTGCCACCTTTAAATTCTCGCTTAACGCTCTTGAAAAGTTCGGGATGTTCTCTAATGGCATTTGCTAATCCCGCATACCCATTGTTTTGAAGCCAACCATTTGACTGTAATATTCCACCATTATCTTCAGACATCTTTTCAGCAATTAAAACCCACTCTTGGGGCGTCTTTCCGTCTTTGCTGTCTTTTTCAATATGAATAAAAAGATCTGGATGCCGACGCATTGCACCGATAAGTCCCAATCCCGTCGCCTGACCACGAACCGCTATCTCTATGACATCCTTCTCTTTCATGCCTTGGACCTTCTTTGCGGCTTTAATCGTAACCCGAGATGCTTAAACATTTCCGGATTCTTTAATATGCAAGACGACAACCCACAGTATCCATTCTCTCTAATCCACAAATGAGTCGGCAGGACTCCACCATTCTCTTTTGTTAATCTCTTCGCAATCAGAAGCCATTCTTCTATTCTTTTAACGCATTTTTCAACCTTGAGATGCTTGAACATTTCCGGATTATTTTTAATACAAGCCGAAAGTCCACTGTACTGATTCTGACACAACCAAAAATGATTTTGTAATACTCCACCATTTTCTTTTGCCAACTTCTCAGCAATTGGAATCCACTCTTCAGGCGGCTTTCCTCCCCGCTTCTCCTGTTTAATATGTTTGAAAAGTTCCGAACAACTTATCAATACCGCAGACAAACCACTGTATCCGTTTTTCTGCAACCACCCACTATTCTGTAGTATTCCACCATTTTCTTTTGCCAATTTCTCGGCAATGTGAATCCACTCTTTCGGTGACTTGCCTCCCCGCTTCTCCTGTTTAATATGTTTGAAAAGTTTAGGAAACTTCCGAATACAGTCTGATAGTCCCCAATAACCGTTCTTTACCAACCAATGCTTACAAGGCAGTATTCCACCATTCTCTTTTGTCAGTTTCTCGGCGATGGGTATCCATTCCATTCGTGACCTTTTCATTTTTTCCTGCTTGATATGTTTGAAAAGTTTGGGACAATTTATCAATACCCTGGACAAACCACTGTATCCGTTTTTCTGCAACCAGCCCCTACTCTGTAGTATTCCACCATTTTCTTTTGCCAACTTCTCAGCAATGGGAACCCACTCTTCTGCGGAATTATGTTTATGGTCACGCGATATGTGCTTGAAAAGTTCTGGATTATTAAACATGAATCTTATCAATCCAGGTCCAGTTGCTTTTCCTCTAATGGCTGTATCTATGACATCTTTCTCATTCATACCAATACATTGCGAAAACTTGTCATAAATACGGAAAGATTATGCAACTTTTTCAAGTCGATTCCGGGTCCACCGTCTCCGATCCTGGGGAATGTGTTTGAACAACCTGGATGTCTGTAGACACAAGTCTCCAACGCGGCTAAATCATGCCGCCTTCGCCACTCTCTCGCAAGGCTTATTACGCTTGATGTGTTTGAAAAATTCGGGGTGCTTACAAACACAACAAGATAGGCCACCGTATCCATTCTTTTTCAACCACTCTTGCGTTGGGAAAATACCATTATTCTCCTCTACCAATTTGTCAGCAATGATGACCCAGGCTTTCGGTGTCCTTCGTCTTACATCACGAAGAAGATGTAAAAACTTGTCAGGATTAAACCTGATCGCCCGACACAAACCAGTGTAACCATTGTTTGCCAACCAATCATAATGAGGCAACAGACCTTCGTGTTCTACTGCTAATCTGTCAGCAACCACAACCCAATCATCGACCGACAAATTTTCCCGTTCTTGTTTAATGTGGGCAAATCTCTCCGGGAACTTCTTCATCATCCGTTTAAGTCCGTAATGCCCATTCTTATTCAACCATTCACCGGCCCGAATCACTCCACCGTTTTCTTCAGCCAATTTCTCGGCAAACACCACCCACTCATCCAAATTGCGGTATATAACTCTTTCCATTTGAATGTGGGTAAACAACTCAGGATGTCTTTTTATCGCGGCAACCACTCCTGAATACCCATTACTATGAAGCCAACATTGTTTTTGTAAAATCCCACCATTGTCTTTTGCCAGTTTTTCGACAACGGGAACCAATGACTCAGGCTTTATTTTAATCATCTTGTTTTGACTTATGTGTTTAAACTCATCGGGATTCTCTTTCATCATCCTGGCTAGTCCACTGTACCCATTTTCAATCAACCATCTTGGCCTAGGAATGACTCCATCATGATCTTTGGCTATTCCCTCGGCAATCGACACCCACTCCTCGATAGGCCTCTGTTTTCTATCCTGTTTGATATGCTTGAAAAAACTTGGACACCGACGAATACAAGCATACAATCCTTTGTAACCATTTGCCTCTAACCAGATAGGACGAGGCAATATTCCATTGTGTTCTTCCGCCAGTTTTTCGGCAATAACGACCCATTCTTCCGGTGTTTTGCCTCGCTTACATTCTTGTTTGAGATGTGCAAACAATTTTGGATTACTCCGCATTGCGTGCCACAATCCACTCCCAGTTGCCCGACCTCTGATGGCTATATCGATGATGTCCTGATCATTCATGGTCTATTTATTTAATTCCGCCATAAAACTATTATGCTCCCTCATCCTTATCATTTCTGAATTACAAGGGAGTGACCCACCATTTTTTTTCTCCAGGAGTTCCGCAATGTGAACCCATTCCTCCGGCGTAATCCGACTATCCTGGAATGCCTTCTTAATCATTTCCAGACTTTCACTGTTCCTTTTGTCAGAAAGGTATTCAACAATCCCTGCCAATGGGTTTGACCGGCGAATGATTTTAATCCCAACATCATTAATATCCAGCCCCTGAGTCCTCAGACCCCTTCTGGTGAACATCCGCCAGACCTTTTCCGAGATCAAGTCCAGATGAGAGTCGTCAAATCCTCCATCTTTGAGATGTTTCTTAACAATCCCTTCAAACTCTTCATCACGAAACCGTTCTACAACAGCCCCATCATTACAATTCTTGAGTTTGTTGATGACATCAGAGAACACCGAACCGAAGAAATCTTGTCGCTTGTCAGCCGGGATTGCCGCCGCCAGATAATCAAAATATCCGTCTTTACTGCCGGGCTTGTCCGACCGTTCTGACTCCATCCGAATCGGACTGAACACATCCTCCATCAGCATCACTCCAAATATCGACAACATTACCTTGTTGAGGTCCCCCTCGAACTCGTCTGTTTGTGTCGCCAGGGTCGCCTCAATCAGATTGTTGACCTCAACATGCTTCTTTCCGGGAATATCCCGAAACAGTCGTCCCGTAATCTGAACCATCTCAACAAGACTTCCGCGATACCCGATAATGACTGACCGTTCAGCGAACTCCCAGTCAGCACCCTCTTTGAACATTCCGAGAGCAATGATCATATCCAGCTTCTGCCGATTTCTCTCACGGATCTCCGGGTCCTTGTCATTCCGAATCTCCTCGATATAGGCCTTCTTAACATTCCGACCTTCTTCGGCCACAAGATTCATCACCTTCAGTTTTGTACCATCAGGCCGAGTAATGTGAATTATTCCGTTTTCGTCTTCCGGATATTCCGTCTTTCCGGCCTCATCAGTCCCGAGAGCCTCCATAATTTTCTGAACTTCGTGATCCTTACCATGAGAACAAGAACTGTTCACGGAAGGAACATAAGCAATTGTCTTGGCATTCCACTTGTCGAACATTTCAGCAATAATCTTTGCGGGAGGAAATTCCCCCTTCTTTCTCTGATAGGGAATAAACTTGAACTCGAATGTCTCCAGATACTTCATCGCCTTGAAGTACCGGTCATACGAATACTCGTAGACCTTGAATTTCGAGTATGTCTCAGGCTTAAGGATAGCCCCTAAATCTCCCCGGCAATATGTCGCCGTTGCCATTCCAATACGACAAGTCGGAACATTTTCCATCAACTCATCAATGATATGTCCCAGGCAATTGAACTCTGCCCGTTGGCCGTTCTTTGCGAAAGCCAGATGATGACACTCATCCACCCACACCATCACACCGGCAAACAAGGCCTTCTTATCCTTCTTCGACAAAGACTTGTATGCCGCCACAAATGAATGATAAGTGCAGACGAGAGTCTTTCGTTTCGACCTCAAGAACTCCTTAACATGAGCCGTCTTGACAATGTCAGAGGTCGTAGGGCTTGTGAGCCGATCCTTCGGGGCCACAATCCATTCCACATCCCCGATACCATCGACCCTCATAATCCCATCGTCGTATGACTTGCCAATAATCGTCTGAGGTACGAGAACAACCGCCTTGCGAATCAATTTCCGATTCAATTGAATCATGGAAATGGTCCAGATAGCCTTAGACTTGCCGTTCCCTGTAGGACCCACGATCATCGCGTATCGCGAATCCTGGTGTTCGTGGATGGCCTCTATCTGCATCTCACGAGGGACATAGATCCCTCCGTCGAGGATAAATTCCTCTTTAAAGCCACTTTGGCGAAACTTCCTTAAGTCCATTGAAATTGCTGTTTTTGGTATGTTCATATCGATACATTGCAGAATTGTCGTCTAAATACGGAAAGTATTCTTCAGACAAACCGAAATCTTTCCAGGAAGTATTCTTGAACCTCTCCCCTGTCATTCGTCACCGTCACCATCCCACCCTTCTGCCACTCAACCTCATACTCCCTACCACTCGTCAACCCACAGTCCCCTACATCATCCACACAAACAACCTTCTGTGTCTCCTTCTTCGCCCCTGCCTTGACCGGCTTAGATACCAAATACTCAGCCTCAGTCATAACCCAAAACTGATACCCTTTCCGTAATTCACCAAATGAGGATCAAATCCCCCATGCTCATCCAGTTTCGAGGAATCCTGCCCATTTACCTTGATATCCATCCAGTCCTTCAACCCTTTGAAGGTCGGAGGATTAATCTCCGGGTATTCTGTCCATTCCCGACCGAAACATCACTCGTGACCGTTCTGCCCTTAACCATAAAACTTATTCCAGTCACCTTCTTGTGATGCTTCCTCGCCTGAGTCTCCAAATAATTCTGCTCATTCAACCAATCCATCGGGACATTCAATTTGGCTTTCAGATATCGATCAATCGCCTCATTGACTTCCCGTAGACGTTTCTCTTCGGCAAGATACCTTGGAGTTAGTCCCAAGGGTGGCTTGTCTTGCTTTTTGAATGGCATCTCTGGACCAAGTTGACCTGTCGGTCCAAGCAACTCCGGCTCACAATCTTCCATCTCCTTCATCGGTGGAAAAAGTTTCTGATACAACTTGGAATTCTTATGCAACTTCATCTCAACTCCAGGTCAATGTCAATCCCAGGGTTCTCTCGATCCTTCGAATAACCCGTTCATCGTCCTTTATCCGCTTCAGATACCTCTGTCTCGTTTCCTCATCCGGATTCATTCCGAGAAAAACATTGCATTCTCCAATATCTGATGTCATCACCTTATGGCAATGATACAAATCCTCTTCTTCAAGTCTTGTGTCCATCGTTACTTCCCGTCCCAATCCAGGAGGCCTAAACTCTTGTCCTCTTCCCATTGATCCCTTGGAGACATCTCGTGATATCTCTCACTCCGTCCCTTGGCACGTTCCGCCGGGGTCAGTCTGCCCTTGGAGACACTTACCTTGTCCTCCCCCAGTATGACTGTAGCACTCGTCTTCTTTTCCCTCTTCAACCTCTGAAGCCTCTTGGTAAATGGCCCAGGCATCAACCAATCCTTATCTTCAGGCTTGGCCACAATGAAACCGGCATTATGAAGTGCCACATAACAAATCGTTGCCGCAATGCTCCTCGCGTGACCCTTCTTTCCCAGAACCAAAATATTTAAATTACTCATAAGTCCTTATTCTCCCAATTCAATGCTTCTTTCGGGCTGTCATAAATCGTGACCGTCTCACCCTTATACAGACTCTTTCCACTCCTCAATGGGATATCCTTCTCCAGGACATCCCACTCGACCATCCCGTTCCCGACAGCCGTGATCCTTACCGGGAGCGACCTGAGTCCCCCGGCGTTCATTACCATAAACTTGCCGAGATGCTCTGAACCTATTTTTGTATCTGTTCTCATATTTCAAATCCTGTTGGAGCCGGCGGGCCTCGAACCCGCATATTGAGATTCCCTCACCCACTGCTAGGGGGAAAATAACCCCTGCCTGTGGTAGCGGGAACCCCTGGTGATTAACCGCTCTGCCATTTGAGCTACAGCCCCATGATTAACCGAAGATGTTCTCGATAGCCTGTGACTTCGCACTACCTGAGACACCGTAGAATGCCTTGTCAGCCCGTTTTCGCAGCCGACGCTTCTCCTGGGTCTTACCATCTTCCTTCCCAACTGCGTAAGCCTCTTGAATGACCCCACGGACATAATCGGGCAGACGGAACCCATCTTGAAACTCCTTCAAATTACCATAACACAATGATTTTTGGAGATCAACGGAAAGATCCATCGAGGCCTTGACCAAATACTTATGCAAACTCATACCTGTCCTCCAATCATCTCCCACAGTTTGTCCTCACTGATTACCAGTGTCCCGACCTTCTTCGCCTTCTCCGTCTTCGAGGAGGTGCTATTGGCATCAGCCTGAACCAAGTATGTCACACCCTTGCCGACACTACCCTTGTTCTCGCCACCGGCCATCTCAATGTTGTGCTCGATTTCTTTCCGGGGTTTGCTCATCGCACCCGTCAGAACGAAACTCATCCCGGTCAAAGGCCCCGTCTTCTCCACGATTTCCTGAACATCAAGAGTCTGAACCAACCGATCAATCATCGGAGTCAAAGCCTTCAGACCTTCCACAATGTTATTGGCAGTCGTAGCCCCGATATCCGGCAGAGCATCTAACTCGTCCATCGTCGCGTGAAGTACCCCGCCCAAAGTCTTGAATGCCTTGGCAACTTCCTTCGATGAAGTCGTCCCCAGGCCGTCAATTCCCAGAGCATCCAGGAAGACTGCCAGAGGAATCTCGGACTTCTCCAGAATTACCGTCTGCACCTTCTGAGCACTCGACTTACCACCCGTAGCCGACACCAACTGTTCTTCCGTCAGGAAATACAGATCCGGAACATCCTTCACGAAACCCTGCTGACAGAGCTCACGAATGATTCCAGGCCCGACTCCCAAAATGTCCAAAGTCTTGATCCAGTGAAGGATTCGGCGTTCCAACTGTGCGGGACAATTGGTGCTCTCACACCACAGATTGACCTTCTGATCGTCCGCGAATACCGGACCACCACAGGAAGGACATTCCGTCACGAACACATTGGCATCTCGATTTGCCGGACGATCCACGACCCGGACGACCTGCGGGATGATATCCCCGGCCTTCTCAATCAAGACCTCGTCACCCACTCCGACATCCATTGCCACGACATTCGCCGCATTGTGAAGAGTGATATTCCGAATAGTGCTGCCGGCCAACCGTGTCGGCTCAATACGAGCCATCGGTGTCAACCGACCTGTCCGACCGACCTGCCAGTCAATCCCCAGGATCTTCGCCGTCTTCTGTTCTGGAGGGAACTTAAAGGCGATCTTGCCATTGGGACGTTTACCATTCCAACCGGCTTCTTCCTGAGCTTCAATCGAGTCCAGAGCAATCACCAGACCATCAATCTCGTAATCCAGTGTTGGACGCTTGGCTTCCCATTCCAGAGCCACGGCCTCGAACTCGCTGACATCGATCACCTGCATATCCACCAACGGGATACCCGGAAGATTGGCTTCCATCCAAGTCCGCTTCGCCGTCTCCGTCTTGAATTGAGGTCCGCCCTGAACATCATAGGCAAGAATCGAAAGGTCCCGGCTTGCGGTTTCCTTCGGATCTTGAGCCATCAAACTGCCTGTTCCAAGGTTCCGGGGATTTTCCCCCTTGGCCCCTGCCGCCTTGAGACGATTGAAAACTGAACGAGGCATATATACTTCTGGACGAACTTCGATGGTCTTCCCTGCCCCGATGAACTTCGGGATACTCTTTGTCGCCAGGATATTGTCAGTCACATTCATTCCGACCGAACCATCCCCACGAGTTGCCGCCTTCACAAGTTTGCCGTCTTCATAGTTGATGCGACTGGCACACCCGTCAATCTTCGGAGTCACGACCAACTTGCATCCTCCCTTGGGAGCATACTTGTTATACCACGCCACAATCCCGGAAACCTTCGTGTCCTTGTCCAAGGAACCCATGATTGAGGCATGAGTGACCTTTTCACCGTATGACGGGACAGACCCGACATTACTCAAAACGATTTTGCCCTGAGAGATTTCAGGAGCGGAAGGATCTTTCTTTTCAAGTTCAGCCACCGCCGCCTTCAGTTCTTCGACCATCGCGTCATATTCCGCGTCAGTGAGTTCCGGCTTGGCCTTGTTGTAATAAAGATCCGAATGATATTGAACCTGTTCTGCCAGTTCCAGTATTTTAATTGCTATCTCTTTTTCGTTCATTGTTTCTCCTGTTACGATTCCGACACCTATACATTGCGAAACCGACACCAGAATACGGAATCTGATGCCGGTTATTTTCAACCCATCTTCTTAAGCCGCGATCTGATAAATCCCCCGACCTATCCGTTTGATCCTCTTCTCACCCTTGGCCATCGCCTTCGTGAAACTGGAAACAAAGGCCTCATACGGAGCCGCACAATCAGACGAATACAGACCGAGTTTCACCGCCTCATCCATAATCTCCTTCGAGGTCATGGCCTTCCCGGTGTTTACGAGAACCTGCAACACAGCCGCCACGACCGTTCCCCCGGCCCTCGCCTTGCCCGCCACAGGTGCCTTCCCGGCCTTTTTGGCCGTGGTAGTGTTCGGCACCCCAGGTTGGATCTCGTTCATCTTGTCCGTAACCACCTTGACCGCTTCCTCAATCTTCTCAGCCAGAGACTCATACTTGGCTTCTTCCCCGAGAAGTGCCTGATACACCTTCATCAGATTAGCCGCCTCAGTGATCTTGTCCCGTTGTCCCATGACCGCAGATGCCCGACGTTCGATCTGTCCGATAGCCGCAACTGCTTCTGCCAGACGACTTTCCACATCGGCCTCGACAGATTCCCACACGTTCTGACGTTCGTGGGTTCCGTCCATAATGCGTTCCACATAGATTCTCGCACCCCCGTTGATTTCTGACAGGAGAGCCTGAGCCTGTTCGACGATCCCGGCGAACTTCGCGGGAACGAAATAGATGCCACCGGAAGGACGCTTGGCCACCCCGAAACACATCTTGATTACATCACGAAGAAAACCCCGGACATCCTGGTCCGTGATTTTGCCCTTGAACTCGGGAAGGACTTTGTAGACTTCGTCCTGTAAGGTTCCTTCGACCGTGACTGAACCCGTATTCTTGTCCATACGGACCGTGGTCTTTTGAGAGAAGGCGACTTTCTCGCCTGACTGGGTTCGATCCAGAATCCCGTAAATCACTTCATCCGGGGTGTCCAGAACCTTTTCGACGATGCGGCGGTTGTTTTTGCTCCGACGGTCGTGGAAAGATTGAACTGCCCGAGAAACTTCCTCAATCTTGGAAGGGAGTTTCATATCCGATGCTTCAAAGCCGTGCTTCTGTAGAAGCGTTTGTGCTCGGATGCCATCAATCGATGTTTCCGGAAGCGTCCACCACACATTAACCCCAAATCCCATCTCTTTCGTTGTCATGCCTATATCTCCAGTTGTTTGTTTAACTTGCCCAAATGCCTCTTATACCTACACATTGCCATAACTTGCCCAGAATACGGAAGGAATATTTATTTTCTCAAATTCTTCTCAGGGATCTCTGCCGGAAGATCAATCTTAATCGTCTTGATCTCCTCCCGGCCATACAATCTCAACTCCAGGGTTTCATCCCGATCTTTCTCGAAATCAATCCCGTAAGTTTTGACCATCGCCTTCTTAATGGCTTCCTCATTGTCCATCGAAGCCCTGGAATCAACCAAGGCCACTTTGACATCTGTCCCGTGCCTATGCGAATGCTCAAGAACAGCGACAATCATTACTTGCCTCCGAATGGGATAATTGTCGCCCCAGGCCACGGATCAAATTCCATTGCCATCCGGAAAATGATTTCCCCAGGAACCTTGTGAGTATTCCGGCGAACACAGGTCTTTAACTGCTCAACCGTCTTCACCTGAATCTCTTGAACCTCAACATCGTAATGTCCTGCCAACCGTGCCGCCTCAAGGTAGTTCTTCATCTCCCAGTGATGAATGAAAGTATTGTCCACCACGATCACACTTGTCCGTTTCATGATGGCATCCACATAACTCGACAGACACCACGAATGAGCCTGTCCAAGGCGAATCGGATCGAAATTGTAAATCCCTCTGTCCATGAAGAAGTAATCGGCACTACAGGTCACGAAGTCTGGCCCAGTCCCCGTGTTCATCTCATATTTCTTCCTCAAAGCAAAAACCTGCGTAGACTTACCAGATCCTGAAATTCCCCGAACCAAGATTACCTTGTTCCTCTTCATGTCATCCCTTTCCCGAGATCTTGTTCAAAATATTCGAAGCCTTAGATCTCAATGCCGCCAATTTCTCATCGGCATCAGCCCCGTCATCCAGGTCATCAAGAAATGTAACATTCTCCAGAAAGGCGACCATATCCGGGACAGCCGCAATCGCCAGACCATTCGCCTCCACTTCTTCCTTCGACTTGTCGAAAGTGGCTAAACTGCAAATCTCCTTGCTTCCTTCGATGATCCCAACCCGAGAGGTTGTAACCTCATGGTATTCCTTTGAATATCTCCAATCACCCTTACTCAAATTTGTCATAACTTTCCCTTCTGAATTCTTCCGGTGATTAACGGTGCCGCCCCAACTTCTTCCCTGCGTTCCTCTCGAATCTCCCTGATGATCTGAAACACCCGACCTTTGACATCCGGGGTCATCACCTTCTCACCATCCACCATCAACCGAGTCTCCAGAGTCCCCAGGTTCACCAAGTCCACACCTTCCGGAGTTGGCTCATATACCTTCTGAACCATTCTCGACTCTTCCGGCTTCTTCTCTCCCCCAGTCAATGACTCCAGGACTTTCTGCAAGGTAATCTCAATCCCCTTGCCCTTCTTACCCTTCTCCCTGAAAATGATTGAGCCACCTATCTCAGACGGCATCAACATGACGAAGACAGGACGACCATTATTAATCAGTCCCGTCTCACGAATCAAGGGTTTATCAAGCGTTGTTGCCATTGTCAGTTCACAGGTTGTTCATACACCGTATTCGCCGGTGGAACCTTGTATTTCTTACTCTTACCCGGTCGATACCACACGGGATAAATATTAGGGTCCAGAGAATGAACATTCTCCAATCTGTCAAAACTCAATAAAATTCTGTTCCAGGCCAGTATCCGACCACATCCCAATGGATTCCTTGGTTCCACTTCAAGTGAACAATTCCTGGCGGCTTCTTCGGCACACTTCCAACAGGAATCACGTTCATTTAAAGGACGCTGACATTGCCCCTTTGGCCAGAATGTGCAAGTTTCATCAACGGGGGAAATCGTCTTCATTGTCGCACCACTTTCTCACAAAGTTCTGCAAACTGTTTCAGGTCCCTCTCGGCACCACGAGCCGCAGCAGCCCGACCTGCATTGAAAAGTTTCCACGCCTTAGAATCTTCCCAACCAATCCAACTCGATGGCCCATTCAAATTGTCATTCCATTCCGGGTGAATGATGTTAATCGCGTTGCTGAACTCGACTGGAGGCATTGTAAATTTTTTATTCTTTTGTTCACTCATTGTGCTTCCTTTATAAAATCCTTCAACATCCTCCGATGTTCCTTTTGTGCTTTTAAAACCTCGGGAGTCGGAGAACTTGGTTGAACATGCTTGGTACTTTCTCGTTTTGAGACAGCGTAACCACATTGCCGATGAATCAGGTCTCCATTCCTGTTAATGACATCCTTCTCATCAACCCATGTGCAACACCATGAACACCAATTTCCAATATGTTTCATCTTTTGTCCTTCCCTACCACATTGCGGGAAGTCATCTCGGATACGGAAATTAAATAATCGGCATCGCCCGTTCCTGGGGAGTCATCCTCGCCATAAACTTCATTCCTAGTTCAACACTGGCCTGATTCCTCAAGTCGTAATGCCCGGCTTTCTGCATCTTATCGCATTCTGCCAACCAAGCCACGCAGAACCGGGTGATCCCCTGTTGAAGCGTCCGATGCTCCCCTGCCAGGATATCCACGACATCTTCGACCTTGTTGTCCATCCCATTGACAAATTTTGAAAGAGCATTGGCAAGCTCCAATGTCTTGTTTACCTTCTTAATATCGCTCACCTTCGGCCAGAATGCATCCACATCCACAGCAACGACATAAGACTCGTGGTCGCGAGAGTTGCCACCACCGAAGCTCCCAGGGGCCATCTTGTAGCCTTCCGGGATTACTGCCGGATGTCCTGCCGGGATAATCGCCACGACTTTCCCTCTCCGGGTGCGAACATAATCACTACCTTTAGCCTGCCACGTTACTTCATCACCAAGATATAAATCCATATCGGAACCCTCCATCTCTTATTATACACCACTCCACACAAAGTTTTTGATGAAACTATTTCGTGATCAGTCCCTGCTTGATAGTTCCCGGAGATTCATACCCTTTTTGAATGCACTCCGAAATGCCCGGAACGAATCCATGAACCCACAAGACGCCTCGACCTGACGACTGCCTATCGTGCTGGGAGCACCATTCCTGATCAGTCCCTGCTTGAAATACTCAAGGTGTTCCATAATGATAAGTTCATCGACATTCACCTTTTTCGGTTCAACCACCGTCGCCTTCGGTTCCACGTCCGTCTTCACAATGTCAAACCAGCCCCGGCAATGAAATCCTGAAGACGGTATGCAACTCTTGGGGATCGCCTTACCTTCAAACCCCTCCTGGAATACATAAGCGTTCATATCCCCCGAGACATATCCCGCTTCCTGCATTTCCTTGATTCGTTCTTCTGCGGCCTGCTCAAGTGGGTCTTCCAGTCCCTTCGGAATCCCATTCGGAAAATTCTCACACTTCCACCAGTAAGTAATCTCGATTTTCTTATTCATAAGTCTCCTACAATAATCCTGCCTTCTCCAACTCTTTGCCAATCACTGAAATACTCGGACACTTCACCCACTTCACTATGGGGTTACGGCATCCATCCTGCTGCGAATGATTCTCCGAATCATTGCCCAAAATGTCCCTGGGATACCACTTGCTGATTTGACCGCCTGTCTTGAGAGTGGCACAACCAATACTGATTCTCCCGTTCTTATGCTTGAACAAAAGCGTTTTTGAAACAGACCATAAACCCTTGGGATTTTTCGGCGGTATAATTCGACAATCTTTCCATTTCAACTTTTTCATCGTGTCAACCCCATATCCCTCAGTCGTTGCGGTTTCCGATCAAAATATCCCACGAACTCGATCTGTCCATAAGATAATTCCGGATTAAACTTACATTTTGACTCTAAAGGCACCCAGCATCCTTCAAGATACCGATAGAACGTATCACCCTTCTCTACCCCAAGACGTGTCAATGACTTTGACACCTTGACCACCCGGAACACCGGCATCATCTCAGGTGTCCCCTGAATCACGTCAATCATATCTTGCTTTTTCAAGGATTCTCTCCTGATTCTGCATAGACCCACTTCATACGCCACGACCCAGTGTCCACCGACTTCATCCAATTGTTACCAACCGGTGTCCGAATGAGAAACTTGCCACGAAGACTCGAAGAAAATTCCGACCTGTTCGTCTCACGAGCCACAGTCTTGCATTGATCGCCACTCGTTCCTTCGTAAACAAAGGCCCAACCCTTATCCGTCAATTTGTAAAGTGACCATTTCATTTTGAATCTTCCTGTGTGTTTGTAATCCCGACCAGGTTCAACTTTGATTCCCGGCGTTCATCAAGACTCAATACTCCCTGACATTCCTGAATGCTCCGCCGGAACCAGTCCCGAGCATATGACAGAGAACACTTGAAACCCATACTGTGTTCCATCCGTTCACCCTTACGATTCTGCCATATGACTTTGGTAACACTCATTATTTCGCCTTCTGTCTCTTAGAATAAAGTCTCGGGAATAGATCAGACACATTTCTCTGCAATACGGGACTCTCATTGAAAGTCTCCTCATAGGCTTCGACCATTGACAGTTTCCGTCCATCTGGCATCACAATGGTATACCTTTGACTATTATCAATAACGACCCTCTTCCTGCCTTCTTTTCTTTGAATGGCATCGTGAAGATCCTTCATCGCTTCCACGGCCGTCTTATATTCTCGAATGATCGGATTTCCAGTTTCTGTCTTCCCGTCCGAACCCATTGAGATAATCTCTACTTTGAAACTCATATTGCCTTTCCAAGCACCGGGTAAGCATAATCATTGCCGTCAACCCGCCAACTGAATTCCCCATTCGTCACACGAACCACCGGACCATCAATAGCCCGAGGATCGTCATTCTTGATGCTCGATACCCTGGCGAAAACAAAGATCCCATCCGAACAGGTCAAAACCTTCTTGCCGAGAGTCAATTTGGAAAACTTCTTCTCGACGGCCTCAAACTTGTCGTGATCCCCTTCCACGAAGGCCACATAGTCAGGGGCCAACTTCAAAGCCTCTTCCCGACTCACGATGTTTTGTGCTAAGTTTTTCATAGTGTCCTTAAACAGAGACACCCGGCCTTTCGACCGGGGTTTCCTTTGATCCCTTACAGGAGTTCGACCGCCAACTTGGTCGTAACCTTTCCGGCACAGGGCGTCTTGGTCGTCGCCTTGATCTTCTGAATCGCTTCGGCGGCCTTCAACTTCAAACTGTCAACCAACTCTTCTTTGGCCAATTCCGCACGAACCACCAGAGCATCCATTGAAACTCCGTTCAACATGCTCAGAGCCGCCGCCAACAGCAACCACGGGTCCGCCTTCGCCACGATCTCGGACTCGTAATTCTCACCCTTCTTCAGGGAACCCTTCACCCGCACCGTGAAATCCACCGGGTATTCCCCAGCGACCAACTTGCCCGAGGCATCCTTCGCCGCCGCATCCTTGATCACCTTCGCCAGAGCCACCGTCATCTCGTTTGTCATCTCGTTTTTCATAACCATCTCCTGAGTTTGTTTGTTTTCCTGCACATCTATACATTGCAGAAACTTGCCCAGAATACGGAAGGAATAAACAAAAAAATCGGCAAGCCTTTTGAGCCTGCCGATCCTGTTGAATATCAACCACTTATGTCTTAAACCGTTTCCATCATTGAAACATCTGCCTGAATTCCCCTCATCAGGAACGGTTTTTTCCTTGTTGCCCTCTTATCCCCTATCGAGAAATGCGTCTCTTTGACCTGCCTTCGTTCCAGACGAGTCATCGTGTCCGAGACTGTCTCCCGGAACTGCTCTTTCTTCATCTCCGAAAACAGTTTCTTGTCTGACACTTCCTTCTTCCCCAGGTCCCCATAGATAAAGACGATCTCATGAGTGTTTTCGTGAACGATTACAGGCTCCTTAAAACGGAAGGCATGACCCCGGATAGTCAACCGCACTTCGCCCGAGAAGATGTCTCGGTACACTTCCTCCACATATCCTGCGACCTTCGTTCCACTTGCCGGGTCCTTGAATGACACCATCCGGTTCAGCATATGATAAACGACATACCGGTCATTTCGTGCAATTGGTTTTGCACTTCGGAATAAGCCAGAGGGAATCTCCAATGTTGGTTCCTTCATATTTCGGAAGGATACCAGCTCTTATATTCCCGTCAAGCCCCTAAACCAAAACCTTTTAATGTTGCCTCTGCAACCCTCTTGCCAAGATCCCGGTCATTGAACAATACCGTCCCGATCCTGGACCCCCCGGTGAAACCATCCACGGTCCCATCTTGAATCGCCTTTAGAATTTCATCTTTCGTCCATGAATAGAGTCCAGATATCGGGTTGCGAACTTCCCTCGTCTTCCCAAGTAGAATGAAGAATTCTGCTTCCTCATTCAAGTCTTTGAAGACCGGCTTCACACCGTTGAAATGTTTCCAGACATTCCCACGAGCCACCAATTCCAACTGGGACTCATTGATCGATACCCGGCCACCGCCCTTGCCTTCGGGTTCAAGACTGTATTCAGGCATCGGAGTCACACCGTCATTCCTCATCTGCCCAAGGTATCCGTATTCAATCTGGGAGATCTTGAAAAATTCAATGCCCTCCCAGGGATGACGACCATTGACCACCTTCACGATGTCCCCTTCCCAGAATTTCATTTCCGGAAGATCTCTCAGCCAGACATTGGCATTGTCAAGACCACCATTCTTCCGGAATTTCTTCACACGCCGGACATACTGATCCTTATCCTTCAAATCAACAAAACTCGAAGAGATTGGGAAAGGCTCTCCTCTGCCAACTTTGACATTCAACCATGCGTGATTGACATAGACCCCAGGCTTGCGTCCGAAATTTTGAATCCTGGAATAACAAATCTCTCCAAATCCAAGCACTTTGGCCAGAGTTCCCTTCTGCTTCTTAACAGGCTTGAATCCCCATGACCAGTTATCATCCGGGATGTTGATCACAACCACATCTCCGATTTTTAAGACTTCTCCGATTGCCACAATCCAACTCCCTTAATTGCCTGATTCCGGGTAAATCACTTTCCCATCACGAACCGTCACATGCTCAATGTCCGACTGACGAATCTGCATCGGGAAATCCTTATAGACTAATTTTTGATTTCCCTCCTTCAGTTCGGCCCGAATTGCATCTTGGATCTCTTTATCCGTAAGCCCATCCGTGATCGTCGTCGCTTCAACCGTCATCGAAATCTTGTGATGTTTGATATTCATCGTCCGTCATCTCCCTCTCGAACCAACCCAAGTTTCTTGGCCTGTGTCTCCGTCAATGTGAACTCCTCACTCGACTTCGTTTTGCCTTCATTCATACACCAAATACTGAGTCCCATCATCTCGCAGAATTTGACCCACATTCCTTTGTCATTCATCTCCTCGGCCGTTACAACGTATTTCATTTGATTAACCCTTTCGCCCCGAGCAGTCGATACCTTTCGCAGATCTCTCTGGGCTTTTCCGACAATTTACGATATGCCATCAAGGTGTTCCGAAGACACTTGTTGATATCAACTGTTTCCATCTTACTCATAAGTCCATCACCGTCCAATCCCCGCCACCCTGTTTCATAAACTCATGGAACTTCGAACTGAACTTGAAAACATCACTGCTGTCCAGTTTTGCCTTCAGTTCGACAGCCGTCACCGGTGTCCAGAACTCCACAACAGACTCAGTCAATTCCGCCGTATTCAATCCCATTCGTTTCAATTCCTCGAAGACGATCTGTGGAGTGTGATCCGACTGACAACCTTTACGATCAAATTCGTCGGCATCCGTGACCGCTAGTGCGATCCCATCACCCATCGGTTGTAAATCAACAATGACATAATAGACCCGGCGATGTCCAACGGGAGTGATCTTCGCTTTATGATTACCATCTTTTGATAAATCCACCAATTCTGCCCGTAGATTCCCACCTGTAATCTGTTCGCAGACTGTCACACCGAGACTCGAATTCTTGCGACTATGAAATATCCTGACGATATCCAATCCATCAGAAAACTTGCTGACCCGCTTCCAGTCCTTCGGGTCAGACCCAGGCACCGTGTTCCTCACGATGAACTCCACACAATCTTTTGTCGTAATCTTATTCATAGATCTTACATATAGTCGATGTTCTTCGCCGTGAATTCCTTGAGCAGATCCTTCGCCAGAATCAACTGAGCCGTCTCATTGTAGATGGCCTTCTCTTCCGGGAGCAGGAATTCAAACACCACATAGTAGAGTGCCTTCCCGATATCCCCGAAGATTCGATACATATCCGCGATATGAACGATGTGAGCCGTAGAGAAAGGCGAAGTCAACTTGCCCGTTCGAATGTTGTCCCGAATCGCATCACGGAATTTCAGCACCATCGCCGATACCCGGTCATCACCAATCTTCTCCGCCAGGATGTGCCGTTCCACTTCCTTGTCATACCCCATCCGGAAACAAACCGAGATACGATTGATCAAGGAAATATCCAGAGCATCCACCTGAGCTGAATAAGCCGATGATTCCATCCCGGTCGCCCCACGTCCAACCGTGTTCGCCGCAAAGACAATCCGAAGACCACTGTGCCCACGAATCACCCGACCCCCGTCCTGATCAATCACAAACGTCCTGCGGGCATCATCAGACTCCAAGAGCCGATTGATTCCGATGGCCACATGAGCCGGCATTGAAGCCGCCTCAGTAATGAACAAGACCCCAGGTGCCCCGACTTCGTTGCCCTGTGCATCAAGACCTTCAGTCAGAGCTTGTTCCACAATCCCCTTCTGGAAACTGATCACGTTCTGCTTCGTAGCCTCATCAACAACGATGGTCTTTTCCCCGAAGAAAATCTCACTGCCCATATCGCCGCGACAGTTGATTTGAAACACCTTGCGACCAAGTTCACGCCCGACATAATGAACCACACGATCCTTACCACATTGTGTCGGACCCGTAAGCCAGACCACATGAGAAGCATCGTCAGTCAAAATTGAAATCAAGTCTGTGGCAATTTTCGGAACCACATAGGTATGTTGATACCGTTTAAGTGTGGGAACCTTTGTTGGAGCCTTGGCTTCTTTTTCAGGAACCTTGGCGGTCGGCTGCGGCGATCCGGCCGCATTCTTCGCTTGTGCCGTGACCCGTCGAATGACAAGAGTCGTTGAACTCCCTTGCGGGAAATCAATGATGACGCCTTGTTTGCTGAGCTCAACTCGAACCCGAGCCTTTTTCAGTTCGTCAAGGATTACCGAAATCTGAGCGTCATTTATGTCCGTCTCAATTCGATCACTTCCACTCAGAAGTCCCTCAACATCACTCACCAACTTGTTAATATCCGTAGCCATTGTTATTCTCCAGTTGTTTCTATATCAAGACATTGCAGGAATCCCACCTGAATACGGAAAGTATTTTCAAATAAGAAATCTAAAGGCTAAATAAGCCTGCTCTTTGCCTAAGTCGTTGATTACGAACAAGACGCGAACTCCCGAGTCGGACGATTCTTCCCGGATTACCCGATAATACTTTCCCTGAGATAATCCTTGATCTTCAGCCCCGGTAACATCAATGCATTCCGCTAGAGGTTCTATCAGGATATCCCCATCCCGGTCTACACAAAATCTGAACTCCTCCGGGGAACGCCTGTTATCAGATCCTTCCACGACCACCCACAGACATTCATCCACAGACTTGACCTTGACCCATTGGCCCTTGGCCTCCTCCCGTATGATCATTCCTGGGAATATATTGGTTCTGTCCAGGAGGACAAGCCCGTCAGATGACCGGAAACCTATCCCCTTGACCCCGTAGACGATTCTTTGCCAGGTCCCCCCGTCACCCTTCGGACCCTCAAAGGAATTGGCATCATCAACCACCACGACCTGTCCTATCTTCAAATCTTCAAACGGCTTCGAGATGACCGCATAGACCTCTTCCACAAACTCGAAGTCGTATCGGCAAGTCTTCTGCCCCTTGACCTTCTCGATCACGGGATTTACTCGAACCTTTACCCCGGCATCATTCACAATCTCTATGAAACCGAAATAGACCGTATCTGTAGAATTGACTTCAGGAGTTGCCGGGTAAACTTTCCCGACCGTAAACCCTGAATCCTGTTTAACTCCAATATATCGTGCAAATATCATTTCTTTATCTTCCAAAAACTTTCAGGCATCCAACTTTTCAGTTTCCGTTCATACGGCTCCTGACAATTTCCGCACTTCATTTTATTGTTCTTGGCTACCGAATTAGACTTCTTGCCACAAGCCGAACAAACGAACCTCACCACTTCAATCATTTCAGGTATCTTGCTCATTATACTTTCCCCTTCACAGGCATTGACGAGATTTTGGCCGGCACGAATCCCGTCTTTACCGTCCGACTTGGTTTCTTCCCAGTGATGGCCTCCATAACACTGATCTCTTTCCCGTCTGAATCCTTCATCTTAATGTCTTCAGAGTCAGGCATCCCAGGGTCAAACAATGTTATATCAACTTCCTTCTTCACAACTGGCTCACGATTCTTGACGGCTGTGATGTTCAGGATACCGTTTTTCCGGTTCCACTGTTCCAGCGTCGTGAACCGAATCCGGAAATACTCATCCTTCCGACCCATCTTGTCGTAGACATAAATCATCGCCTTGTCCTTGTGTTCCTCCACGATGTATTCAATCCCGAGATCAAACCGATCTTCCAGACCGGCATTGTCCGCACATACCAGGACTTCATCTTCTCCCTGGGCTTTACGCCTCGCAGCCAAGGTCTTTGCCTTTTGAATACATGACGGACAAATCGTCCCCTGTCCGACTTCCGGGAATTGTCCATTCATCCGAGGCTTGAATTTCTTCCCACAAGCATCGCACTCCCATTCAATCACCGGGATAAACGGGGCAGTCTGTGGTTGAGGAGCAGTTCCAGTAGCAGTTTTATTACCCTCCAAGTTCTCGAAAATTCCAGGACTTGCCATCATCAAAGGCTGAACAACTTCGGCTTTCATATGAGCAACATACTCCGCCGTCTCAATGTTCAGATATCCTTCTTTGGCTTTCTGATTCCATAGTCCCTGCTGAACTTGTTCCGCTGCCGTCAAAGTCGTGAAATCTCCCTTAGACTGATTGCTCAAGTTTTTACCACGACGACCCCACTTCGCCAACACGGTCCACGTCTGACCCGTCTGTCGAATACAGCACATATAAATCTTGTTACTGTTTGTCCCAGGCTTGAAACAGTGTCCCACTATGTTTAAATTCGCCATCTTAAACCTTCACTTTTCCTTCGGTTACAATCTTTACAAACTCACGAGTGAATTGAGAACCCATCTCCCCGGCCTTCTCCAATCTCACGAACCAGTTCGCCCCGTAAAAATTTTTGGGAGCATCAGTCTGAACTCCAAACCCGTAAACTTCGACTCCCTGTTTCCGAATCCGTTTGCAAACCGTCTTCAAATTGACACACATCGCAACATCATTCCCGTGACCCGCACAAGGCTCTCCATCAGACAATGAGAAGATCACCTTCCGACGTTCAATCCGTTGTTTCAGACGGAACGCGGCATACTCCACCACTTCGCCGTCAACATTGTGATGAAGGGCCTTGGTATGGACCATCCGTTGACGAACACTAACCCACTGCTCATTGAAGTTCTTATAGTGCTTGTAATAGATAGGATTCACCCGAGTAAACCCGTTCATCGGAACCATCCGACGATCCCCACCACCGTAAGCTGTTGTCGTCCCGATAATCTCAAAAGGAACACCGATGGAGTTCAGAGCTTCCCCAATCGCCATCGCCAATAGTTGAACCTCATAGAAGTTCCCCATTGACCCTGATTCATCCAGGATAATCTCAACAGCCACATCCAACTTCGTCCCATCCTTTATCCGGAAAAATACTTCCCGACTCAAACCCTTGGCAATTGCCACTAACCGGCCGTGGTCAATCTTCCCGTTCCGGAGATACGGATTCTTCCGACACTTGCTCAGTGACCGTAATGCCTGTTCCAAAGCCCGAGTCATTGAAGACACCGTCACAGAGACTTGTGCCAACCGATCCCGATACGAAGTCTTGTCTTCATCCGTAGTCACAGGAGAAGTGTGGATATCCAAGTCCCGGCGAGAGAGATATGACTTGTCTTCATCAGACATATTCTTGAAGAAGTCAGCAAGGTCTTCATTCACGGCCTGTTCCCGAGTGAGTCCATCGAACTCGTCTTCAAGATCCCGTTTGTCTTTACCGTCACCCTTACCACCAGTGGGTTTTTCGTCTTTCGGTTTATACGGAGAGTCACCGGGTTTCACATCGCCATTCGGTTTTCCATCGGCTTCTTCATCTGAGGCTTCAGTAGAATCGTCGTCTTCATCCCCGCCAGCGTCTCCATCACCTGATTCAGAACCTTTTCCCTTTGATTCTTCGCCGTCTCCATCAGATCCTTTCGAACCTTTTCCGTCCTTTCCTGAATCATCTTTCCCATCTTTCCCGTCTTTCCCATCTTTCCCATCTTTCCCATCTTTACCGTCTTTACCGTCTTTTCCAGAATCATCGTCCCCAGCTTTCCCGTCTTTTCCTGGTTCATTGTCGTCACCCTTTTCTTTTGAAGGTTTGCCTTTTTTCTTGCCGCCTTTACCTTCTTTTTCATCATCGGAATCATCAGACTCTTCTCCCGATCCACCTTTTCCGGGTTCATCATTCTCGTAATCATCAAAATCTTTGCTGCCACCCTGTGATGGTTCCCCGTCTTTTTCCCCGTCACTACCTTGAGAATCCCCAGGTTCATCACCGTCTCCAGGTTCGCCCTTCTGAGACTTCTCACCCTTTTCACCCTTCTCAGATTTCTTGCCCTGTTTAGGTTCTTTCGGAGGCTCAGACTTCTTCCACTCATCATTGACATCCTTGAGCAATTTGTAAATGACCTTGGCCAAATCCAACGCACCACTGGCATCATCACAGGTCTTTACCTTGCAGAATTCAGGGTAAGCAACATCAACATAGTCCTGAGCCTTCGGCCCGAGAATCCATGCCGGCTGCACACCCTCTACAAGAAAAGACATCGCACACAATGCTTCCCAAAGAGGAGCATCCGTCTTCCCATCAGACATCTTCTCAGCAATCTTGCGATTGTAATACTGATTACTCCAACGGAAAACAACTTCACATCCTTTATGATTATTGGCCTCAACCGCTTCCATCCGACGATCTTCCAGAGCATTCCAGATTTCGTGTAAGGCACCTTGAGGATAAGCCGTCTTGGCTAATTTGGTTTCATCAATGTGCCCCGCCTCATGATAGACACGAGAACGAAGCAACATCAATGCTTCCTGAGTCATTCCAGAAGCACAAGCCAAACGGGGGATACGAATGATCCCCTTGAAAATGTCTGCATCAACCGCTGTCCCACTATGATAGATGACCTGAACCTGATTGTTCTTGCCAATCCATTTAGCCATAACGGCCATAGCGTCTTCCGCCTGATGCTCTCCGTAATATGTTGCACTCTCATTCATACCAATACATTGCAGAAAAATGCCCAAAATACGGAATCAAAATTTACCAGAATGCGACTCATCATAAGTCGTTGCAAATAATGTCCTTGCAGCCAACAGGATAAAAACTATTCACTTTCGAAAGTTGACCACCCAGGTTCCTTACAACAATCATTTCGCCACGACCCGTTCCTCTCCATAATCATCCAGGAGAGAACATCTGAACTCGAACAAATATCTTCCAGACAATCATGACTTGATTGGTTCAACCATTTTTCAGGATTCGGACATTTATCGTCATATGGTAGCGGGACGGCACCACCCACAACCATATAAAATCCTGTGTCCTCAAAGTCGTCCAGCATTAGTCCGACGATCACGAACTTCACTCCGCGATCCTTCAAGAACTCGACAACCTTCTCATCAAAACAGGATTCCTTCGCCGAGCCACAAATTGATTGATTGCCCAACAACTCGTCCGGGGTCATCAACACTGCCGTCTCGTCTCCCGACCCCATCATCAGAGCATCACCCGCCAGGAAACTCAACCGGGGATTCTCCTGTTTCCATTTCTCAAGAGCATCCACCAACGGTTGAATATTGTCCTTTGTAATCCTCATTTCACCTTTCCAGACTGTTTGAACCGAGATACGAACTTCACCATCTGCGGTGTCACCCGAGTCCCCTTATTCACCGCCATCACCATCGACAACTTAATCAGATTCTTAATGTCCCGACCCGACAGATTCGGCATCGAACTTATGATCTCACTGATCTCCGTAAGAGTAAGACCGACCTTGTTATAGTCAGACATCATCTGCCACAACTTGAACTGATCTTCCTTGCTCGGCATTTCATAGAGAAATCGTGCCGTTGTCCGGGATACGATCGCATCATCCACCGTGTTCCCCAGGTTCGTCGTCAAGAACAACACACCCCGGTAATACTCCAACACCCGCAGGAATACCCCGACAATGGCGTTCTGTTGAATATTGCTGCCACGCTCCCGGATATACACATCGGCCTCATCGATCAACAGGATCGCTCCCCATCGTTCCGACCTCTGCAATACTTCCTTGAGATTCTTCTCGACCGTCCCGACATCAATCCCCAATTGACTTGACTGAACCTTATACAAGGGACGGTGCATCTTCTCCGAATACACTTCTGCGGACAAAGTCTTGCCGACACCGGGAACACCCTCAATCAGAACGATTGTTCCACCTTCCTTGCCTCCAATGATGTCCTGGAACTTGTTCTTCGAGTGCTCAATCAGAATCGTCAGGAAGTCCTTAACATCTTCCGGGAGAATCAGTTTCTCATCAACCGTGTCATTGTAGACATACGGTTCCGCATTGTTGACATGAACCCGATAGTCCGAGTGTTCATCCAAGTCGAACATCTCATACACGGGATGAATCGGGAGAGGCCACACCTTCTCCTCATTCGCGTCCCAGAAAGGTGCGTGAACAGCATCCGAACCGCGATCACCACCGGGAGGGTCCATGACCATTCTTGCCGGACGACCTTCAGCTCCAACCGGGCGATAAGCAGTATCAGACCAACCCTTGATCAACTTGCACTTTCCGATAACTGCCATCTGAAAACCATCTTCATCACAGTGAGCCAAATATGTCTGAACTTCCTTCTCATACGAGGCCATTCGGGCAGGCGTCTCAATGTAATACCCCTTATGTTCCAGGATCTGACTCATCGTCCGACGACGGTAATCCTCGTGGCTGATTCTAAAAGTCGTGCCTTCAGTTCCATTCTCACCGCGATTCCGACGACCTTCATGCCCTGTATTGATCCCATTCAATTCCACTTCAACATATGCCGGCCCATGTTCTGTAGCATCATGGAATCGGATGTTCTTGACAAACCAAGGAACGAAATTCCCATCCTTCTCCTGGCCAAAGATATAACGATGATCCGATACCCCGATGAATTCCGTGATTGCCGAAGCCACATGCTCCAGCTTATTAACAGTCTGTCC
>Ga0118677_10003496_pt1 | contig 29590 bp, 14 predicted proteins | sample AliMusrvi5mmetaG_FD_86154 | JGI IMG/M metagenome (GOLD analysis project Ga0118677, IMG submission 86154) | reverse complement strand
CTATCGTGTGGAGCTGGTACCCTAAAGGGAGTGTTCGGCACCTTCACCTTTCCTTCACCATAATTCCGCCCCTCTCCGCCATTTTGGCAAAATCCCGGCTCTCGGACATTAACGGGGGCACCCACTGTTTTACCTTTTTCAGGTTGAACGACCTTTTGACTTTCCCGACTTCATATCCTGAACCACTTCGATCTCGACACCGCCGACAAGGCGCCGGGCGGCCACCATCGCCTCGGCCCGCACCCGGTATTCGGAGGGTTGCAGCACCTTGGGGGACTGTTTGGCGCTATCGAGATTTTGCGAGGTCTCGATGAGCTTCTTCGCCAACCCGGCCTTCTTCTTCCGGGCCGCGCTGCCGGTCTTGAGAAGGGCGCCGGCTTTCTTGAGGATCATAGCCTGCTGTAGCCCCAGTATGCCCTGGAGTGTGGCGACGGCGCCGGACTTGAGCTTTGAGCGGTCCACGCCGCCGACCAGCAACTCGGCCTGGAGCAGGTTCTCGAAGCAGTAGCCGTAGTTAAACGGATGAATAATATGCGGGGCATCCGGCAACGTCGGAGGCCACTGCCCGTCGGAATTGTAGGAATTGGTGAGCGAGAGCCAGGCCTGGTGCTCGACCTCGCCGGTGAGCTTCGATTTCAGCAGCTTGGTGCGGACCAGTTCCTGCCACGGGCGGAGCAACTTCGCCATCGGCGTCATCGCCCACGTCGAGGCACGGCCACCGTGCCATGCGGTGTCGTCATCAAAGAAGATCCGTTCGGGATTGGGCGTGAGCTTGCAGGCGTCGTCGAACGTGCAGAAGCTGCCGCGCTTCAGGCAGGCCTCCACCAGCGCGATGAGTTTTTCCCTCGATTCCGGCGTATGCTCGAAGGTGTTGTCGGGCTTGTTCTCGTACTTTAGCCGGAACCAGCCGTTCGTGCCGACGTATTCGGCATCGTCAGCAAAGATGATGACGGCCCCTTCCGGCTCGCCGGGGTTCTGTTGCGAATAGCGGTCAATGAGCGCCAGGTATTTCTCGAAGGTGTAGCCTTCCATACCCATGAAATACCGGACACCAAACTGCGCAATGCGGTCGGTGCGCAGAAACATCTTCATCTTGTTGGCAGGCAGTCCGGAGACTTTGTTGAACGGGAAATGGATCGCCCGCTCGGTGCCGGGCAGGTCATACTTAAACCCGAAATGGTAGAAGGCTCGTTCCTTGGTGTGCTCCTTCTCGTAGATTTCCGGGCGCAGTGGTTTTCCGTCAGGCCCGCACGACCGGCTGTACGCCTCAAAGTCGCCGATCATGTTGGCGTAGCCGGTAGCCGCGACTTGTTCGGGAACATAACCACTCCATCCGCACTCCGGATTCCAGAAACTGCGTGGCACGAAACCGAGGTGCTTCTTGTAGGTTTCATTCGAGAACCGGATGGACCATATGCCGTCCTCCTTCGGGAAGTTCGGCAGCATCGGGTGCGCATAGGGTGATCCCATGAACTCGCAACGGCCCTCCTGGCAGGCCCGCTTGATCTTCTCCAACACGTCCGGGCACCGACTGGCGATCTCGTCCAAGGTGTAACCGGAGGCTTCAAAGACAAACTTAACCTGCGGAAAGTTCTTCTCCATCACGTCAAAGATGAGCTCATAACTCTTGCGGATCACGAACTCGTACCGGTCGGGCGTGAGATAGGCATAGTTGAGGTTGGCGTGGAAGATGGCAACGTACTTCATCAATGGCTCCTGTTTCTTGTTATTGAATCATATCAAAAACTCTATTTCTGTCCCGCCCTGGCATCCAGCTGGGCGCGGGTGGCATGGGCGCGTTCGCGGGTGATGGGATAAAGAAGGATCAGGGCAAAACCCAGCAGAAATCCCGTGGGCTGGGTATACAGCAGCGCCTTCATCCAGAAGTGAATCGTCCCGGGCGCCTGCTGCGGCAGCGTATTGAGGTAGCCGGACGCCGCGACCAGCGCCCCCTGCAGATACATGGCCAGTGCCATGGCCAGCTTATCGCAGGTGACGAAAATGCCTCCGTAGAAGGCCTGGCGCTGATGGCCGCAGGCAAGTTCATCCTCATCGCAGACATCCGCCAGCATCGAATTCATGATCAGCGGCATCGAGTTGCAGAACAGACCGATGGAGGCACCGGTCAGCAGAGCCGGCCAGATGTCGGCAATGGCGGCAGGCAGGTGCAGGGTGCCTGACAGGAACGAGGATACCCCGAGAATCCACGGCGCCCCCTGCGGACGCAACGTAAACCAGACCGACGCATAGGCGACACAACTCAACAGCATCAGCGCCAGCAACGCGCCCTTCTTGCCCAGCCGGTCAGTCACACGCACTACCGGCGCCATCGCAATGAACGTAGCGATGTTGATGGTGTTGAAGAATACCGCCAAACGCGTGGTTCCGTTGACGTTGTCCCCTGCACTGACGCTGTAAACCATCACGTAGTAGAAGAAGCAGCCGGTGACGACCATGCCAAACTTGACCAGGAAGTTGCCCGCAACCAACGGCCAGAAGGCCTTATTCTTGAGAGTGTAACGGATCGCCTCGATAAAACGCGTCTTCTTCTCGGCCACATGCGCGCCGCTTTCGCGGCACCCGAAAATCGGCGCGCACGCCGTCACGAGAATCGCCGTCGCAATGATCCAACTGACGACATGAATGCCCTCGGCGCCCTTTGTCACATTGGCGTGCGCCCCCTCGAGTTTGAGACAGAGCGGGATGCACCACGGGGTCAGAAATCCGGTGGCCGCCATCGCATACTGCCGCCACTGGAAAATGTGCGTGCGCTCGTTGTAGTCGGTGCTGAGTTCATAGCCTTGCGCCGTGTAGGGAATGGTGAACATCGAATAGCCCAGCGTGAACAGGATCACCATCATCGAGACAACAAAGGCAGTGACCACCCACGGCGCCGCACCGAGCGGCGGATACCACATGATCACAGCGATGGCGGCGGCCGCACTGGCGCCAACCGCCATCCACGGACGGCGGCGCCCCCAGCGTGACCGCGTGTTGTCGGATAAATGGCCTATCAAAGGGTCGGTCAACAGGTCGAACAGACGCGGCAGGCTGCGGGCAAGCCCGATGATCTTCGGATTCAGGCCCATGGCATTGATGAAGATCGCATCCATCATGCCGTTGAGCCCGTTGTAGGTCAGCGTGTCGGTCATGCCGCCAATGCCCCACAGCAGGCGCTTTCTCAGTGGCACCTGCGGCTTGGCCTTCCCTTCCGGAGCGGACTTGATGGCGCTCATGCCTCCCCCAACAACCGGCGCGCGAACAGAGCCGCTGCGGGGTTATGCCGTGTGCGCCCGGCCAGCGCCACCTGGTTGATCATATAATGGCCCTTGCCGGAAGCCATCGCTGCGGCAGCAAACCGCTTCTCCCAGGCACTGCCGCCCCAGACCCCGTTGCCGTTCGTGAGAATTGGCTGCCACCCCTCGGCTTGAAACATAGAGGCCAGTAATGGTCGGAAATAGCCCGCCTTCGGGTCATACCAGCACTTGAAATCCTCCGGCTCGAACCCGGCCACCAGGGGATGGCCTGTATCCCGGGAAACAAATTCACGGGGCCGCATCACGCACTCCTCCACCCGGACCTTCGAATCACCGATATCATATTCACCCACCGGAAGCTCAAGGAAGACCACACGCGCACCCTCGGCCACGGCACGGTCAAGTTTTTGTCTACGCTTCTGATACCCGGTATAATCAGTGAGGATGGTTAACCGTCTCACCATTGTCTGGACATGATCATCCTGGTAGGGCGGCCACGCCGTTGGCCGCCGCGGCGCTCGACGGCGCGAGCGCCCTACCGGATCATGTAAAGCCAATAATGAGACGGTTAATATGGGTTGTTGGTTATTCGTTATTGGCTTAATACTGAGTTCCTTGAGGAGATGTGTGCCCTTGCTGGTGCCGATGAGGGCGACGGATGTTCCCGTCAGGGCGGCTTGCTCCGGGAAGACCTCATACTCGATTGAGGTATGAGTGTCGCCAAGGGCGAGACGGAGCATGAACTTGGTACGCCGATCAACGTGAGGCGCACGCGGCGCGAAAAATCCCTGGAACGTCGCACGCATCGCCCCGACTGTAGCGGGGGCCTGTTGGGAGAATATGACTTTCCCGTTTTGCTCGATCTGCCACCGGAGCCGGAGGTTCTTTGGCTTCTCGTTCGTGTCGTTGCAAACCCAGAACTCGAACGGCATCGGCTCGCCCGAAAAGAACGACCAGCGGTCTGTGCGGATACTCACGGTGAGCGGTTCAAGCGCATCCCGGTAGGCAAAATAGGCCTGTTTGGGTCGGCGTTCGCAGTCCATGATCGCCTTCATCCAACCGGCCGGGAAGGCGTCAATGAACAGGTGGATCGCGAAACTGACCATCCGGTTATCGCGGCGGAAACGCTCGGCGAACAGGCGCGTTGCCCACACCTGGTGCCGCTGGCTGGCACGCACCCACTCTTCAAGCGTCCGCTGCGTATCGAACCACATGGTGTGGAACTTTCCGGTCTGCGCCCCATGAATGACGTCGGGCGACCAGGCGGATTCGTCGGCGTCGGGCAGCCAGTGCCGGGGATACCGGCGACGCATGAGATCAACAGGGTCGAGTCCCTCCGCGCCAAACTCACCGCAGGCGTAGAGCCAGTCCGGCCGGACCAGCACCCAGTAGCCACGATGCAGTTTGCCGAGCTCAAGACCATGCCCGTTGTACCAGCCGCAATAGCAGTGGTTATCCGGCATTGTGTCGCTGGGCGGATCATAATCCCCATCAACATGTTTGATGACGCGATCCGGGTTAAGCACATGGACAGCACGGTCTGCGGCCTCGAAAAAGGCCTGTTGATCCGGACGCGTCAGGTGCCGGTGCGGCTTGCCACTGGCGTTCGGGAACGGCTCGTTGATGTAGCTGATTATGATGTTGCAGGCATGACCCCGGATCAGCCGCTCCATCTCCTCAGCCTGCCGGACGGCCTCGGCGAACTTATTGTAGCGCAGGCAACCGAACAAAGGCAGGTCAGTCTGTGTCATCAGCCCGAGCCGGTCGCACATCTCGTACACCTCCGGCTGGACAGGCCGCTGGGTGAGCCGCAGAAAATTCATGTTACAGATTTTCGCCAGCAGGATGTCGTCGGTGAGTTGCCCAAAATCCTTCCGGAACACGTCCTGCTGCTCGAAACCCATGGTATTCGCCCCGCGCAGTTTGATCTGGCGACCGTTGAGAAACAGCTGGCCGCGTGGCGCGATCTTCGTATCCTGCCGGAACGACCGCATCCCGAACTGCCGCTTCGCGGTGTCCACAATGGTTCCCGAACCATCGAACAACTTCACCTGGATTTGATACAGCCACGGCGTATCCAGATCCCACAGGCGCGGCTTCGGAATCGCGAGCGGCACTTTGATGAGATTGGATCCGGCGCCCATCGTGAGTGTCACTTCCTTATTATCGGTTGGCTTCTGGAGGTCGCCAACACCGGGAATGATGCGCGTGCCCGGCGTGTGGCGAAGCCGGCGGATCACCGTTTGGCGGAAGTTCTGACCGAACACGGAGATCTCGACAAAGGCAGGAAGACTCTTGCGGTCCTTGTTCCAAATTTCAATCCAGGCCTCGGCACTCTGCTCGTCAGGTCGTGGCCGCACCCAAAGGTCCCCAATGTGCAGCGGAGCCCGTGCCTCGATGAATACGTCCTGATAGATTCCAAATCCGGGCGGGCAATGCGACCAGCCCAGCTCAGGGTCGTCCCACCCGAGGCTGGTCGCCGCGTAAAGCTTGTCACCCTCCTCCGGTTGTCCCCAACTGTTATTACCCAAGAAAATCGCGTCGTTTTCGACCTTCACCAACAGCGTATTTTCGCCTTCGCGCAAGGAGGCTAAGCATTCGAACTCGAAGGGCGCGAAGAATCCCTCATGGGAGCCAAGGTAATGGCCATTGACGAACACATGCGCCTTGTAATCCACGGCCCCGAAACGCACGAACACCGCGCCCTTATCGAGCATCTCGCGGGTCACCGTGAAGATCGTCCGGTAATACGCCACGGCGCGCCCGATCGGCCCGCCAAAATGCGGCACCTTCACCCCTGTCCATGCACCCGCACCCGTCTGGGTGTGGTGGAAGTCGGTCCGGTCGGCATCCGTTTCCAGCCGCCATTGAAAATCCTCCAGCCGCTGCGTCAGCCGCATCCCGGCCAGCGGCGGAGCGAGATCCTTCTGGAAGGGCGCATGCAGGCGTCGTTGGCGGACCAGTTCCGACGCAAGCTGCTTTGCCGAATCCATCTTGGGCGCAGGCTTGAATGCCGCGTGGGGATTGTTCTGACTCGCGGGCAGGAACTTGCGTGGCAATTTCTCCGGCGTGACCTCCTCAAGCAATCCGCGCCGCGCGGCAATCGAACGCATGCCAATATCGGCAAAGACATCCTGGCTCATAAATTCTTCTCCAATCCCATATTTTCGAAAGGAACAGGTTTGAATCCCGGAATTTTCCGGAAAGCCTCGGCCTCCGCCCTGAGTCCATATCCGCAATAGGCTCGCCCTACAAAAATCTCCTGTCAACATTACAGCGACTTCAAATCGCCATTCACGGTAATGGTTTGGCTGGGTTTCAGCGTGAAGTTGGCGGTCTTGTCGCCCGCCCTCACCTTGCATAGCGTGCCCCCCGTGCTATGGATCTGCGCCTGCGTCACCTTGCCATCCTTCCACTCGATGTCCACGGTGAACCCGCCACGGGCGCGGAGCCCCTTAACACTTCCGGTCGGCCATGCCGCCGGAATCGCCGGAATGAGGTCGATCTCGCCAGAATAGGACTGCATCAACATCTCACACACCCCGGCCGTGATTCCGAAATTGCCGTCCATTTGCATCGGCGGATGATTTCCAAACAGATTCACACAGACCGTGCCGAATAGTTTCTGGAACATGAAATGCGCACTCTCCCCATCGTGCATCCGCGCATACAAGGCCGTCCGCCAGGCATACGACCACTCGCGCACATCGCCCTGCGCGCCACGCGCATCCAGCGATACCTTCGCCGCCGTCGCCAAAGCCGGTGTTTTCACCACACTGAACTGCTCGCCGGGGAACACACCGAACAGGTGGGAGGTGTGGCGATGGTGATCCTTGGGATCGTCGCGATCAGCCATCCACTCCTGCAACTGGCCCCACTTCCCGATTTTCGGAACCAGCAGCTTGTCGCGCATCGCCGCGATCTTCGCGCGGTAGTCCGCGTCAACACCCAGCGCTTCGCTGGCAGCCACGTAATTATTGAACAGGTCCCAGGCGATTTCCTGGCAGTAACTGACCCCATCCTCCGTCGGACCATGCTCGGGCGACCAGCCGTTGGGCACCACCAGCGTCGCCACCTGCCCTGAGGCACTCGAAGGGTCGGGCAAGGCCTTGATCCGGGCTTCCCAGAACTCGCAGACCTCCTTCATCACAGGATAGGCAACGGTCCTCAGCCATTCCTTGTCGCCACTGTAGACATAATGCCACCAGAAGTGCTGGCAGTACCAGGCATTGGCCGTCTTATCCCATTGCCAGCCCATATCGCCATGGATCCCGTGCGAGGTACGGACCGCCCAGCCGCCGGATTTACCGGAGGCCAGGACAAATCCCTTGTCCCGGGCTGTCGCCTTGCGCCACGGCTCCAACTGACTGACGATCAGATCAAACAGCGTCGTGTGGCATTCCGCCAGGTTCGCCGGCTCGGCCAGCCAGTAGTTCATCTGGATGTTGATATTCGCGTGGTAGTCGCAGTGCCACGGCGGATTGTTGCTGTCGTTCCACAACCCCTGCAGGTTCGCCGGTAGCCCGCCCGGACGGGAGCAACTGATCATCAGGTAACGCCCGTATTGGAACATCAACTCCTCAAGATCCGGATCCCCGCCCTGCTTCGTCTGGAGCGCTGCGCGCTGATCGGTTGGGAGCGCCAGCCGGTCGGCCGGCGTCGCGCCGACATCGAGCGCCACGCGGTTGAACAGCGACTGAAAATCGGCCACGTGGACCTTCTTCAACGTGTCGTACGGCTTGGCCGCGGCGGCGGCCAGGCGTTGTTCCACGCCGGATCTGGGATCCCCGCCCCGATAGTTACGGGCATAGTCAAAACTGTAATCAGTACCTGCCGCCACAAGAAGAGTTACCGAGTCGCAGTTCTCGTAGTGAACGCCACCCGTCTCCGTTGCCATCCTCTCCGGCGCTACCGAACCACCTTCGACCAGCACCACCACGCGGGTCAGATACTTGAGCCCGTTGATCAGGGCCCCTTCGAATTCCATGGTGTTCTTTTCGACCTTCACCTTCGCCGGGTGAGCGCTCTTCAACCAGACCGTGCCGCTGCATGAGCCGGACTTATCCGCCGTCAACCGCATGACCATGACCCCGTCGGAATGGGAGGCGAAGCTCTCACGGCGGTAGATTACACCACCTGATGTGTAGGTAACCGTGTGGACAGCCGTGGCCAGATCCAGCGCCCGGCGATAGTTCGAAACCAACGCCGCCGTGTTGGTGTTTTTGTCACCCGTGGCGAGGAACAGTTCGCCAAGCATCTGGTAGGCGCCCATCTTCCCATAACTGCCGTCAGCCGTTTTCTCATCACCGGTCCAGAGGCTGATCTCGTTGAGCACCACCCGCTCAAGCCTGGCGTCACCACAGATCAGCCCACCGAACTTGCCGTTACCGATCGGCAGTCCGTCGTTTAAGGCAGACCGTGCCGGCTTCCCGTACCAGAGAGTCAGATCGCCCGCCGCCTGCGGTGAGCCTGCCGAATCCGCCTGCGGTGAGCTTGTCGAATCCGCCTGCGGTGAGCTTGTCGAATCCGCCTGCGCCATTCCCACAACCGCCATCACCACCACACAGATCCCTGTACCCAAGCGTGTCATATAGTAGTTTCCTTTCTTGAATTCATCTCCGCAAGGAGAGCCTGCCCCATCCACACCATGGGGGCAATAGGAAAAAGCTCACCTTTATTGCACTGAAGTCATGTTTTTATTTTCCTGATTTACTGGAAGCCATCACAGGCGCGTCACTAATCAGACTTATGATGTCATCCGGGTTAAGGCTTACCGGGGGATTGAAGGCAGAACCCGCCATATAGCCCAGAAGGCTGGCACGCATCTGACGGACAACAGGATCCAATTCGAACGAATTTTTCAGATCAATGCTGCACACAACCAGCTTGCCGCCTTCAACTTTGGCCTCGAAAACCAAGGCTAGTTTACGCGCGGTGAACCAGTCGTCGATCACCTGAACGGTCGGCTGCAATCCGTGAGGCAGCGCATCCAGAATCATCGGCGTGGCGCGTGTAACCAGATACCACCACTGCCAGTTGCTATGGAACTCGGTGGGAAACTGTGCCAGCGCCGGATGTTTGGGGTCACAGAGGATTCCGAGCGTCGTCGGCGGTTGTCGCCGCGTCCATGCCGTGTTCCAGAAAATACTGGAAAACCCAAGTACCACCTTGTTTGTTTCAGCGTTTCTCACACGGGATGGAGACACCAGCAGAAGCACCTTACCCCCACCCCGCAGAACCGCGAGAGCCGCCGCGTCGAGGTCTTCGGCAATGGTTATTCCGGCCGGGACCAGGGCATCCACCTTGGACGGATAAACCCAGACATCCCAGTCATTCTCAAACTTCGTCCCCTTGATACTCACGACCAGTTTGTAATGCCCGGGGGCCTTCAAGGAAGCCTCGCCAAGATTGACGCTAAGGTGTCCGAGCCCAATACAATTACCTATGGGAATCGTCTTGACCGGCAGCTTTCCGCCGGCCACTGACTTACCATCATTCCCCTTAAGCGCCCACTCAACCCCGGCATTTTCGAGCGGGGCAACGCCAAAATGAGCCACCTCCAGATCGGCTTCCAGTTTCTCGTCGGTGGTGAATATCCTCTTGGCTAACCTCGCAAGAGGAACCGTTGAGTTGCAGAAGCGACTGTATTCCGCGGGCGTGATGTACCCCTTCTCCTCCCAGAACGGATCGAGTACACCCACCAAGGCCGTGCCCTGACCCGGGAAATCATGCAGATCAAGCAGTTCAAAGCCGCCCATGCCCGGCGTGCGCAACGCTGCCTCAATGTCAGCCTTGTAGCAGAGCGCCTGAAGTTTCCCTGAGGCTTGCAGGAAGTCACGGGCCTGCCCCAGTAGTCCATTCGCCGCAAGCCGGTCTCGGAAGATTTCAAAATTCCTCGCCTTCAGATATCCAGTGTATTTCCTTATTTCGTCGAGGTTCGGATAGACGCACCACTGCCCGATCTCGTGACTGACGACAGGAACGGTGCGCTTCTGAATGAAGTTCTGAAAATCGAAGGCAGTCTCCGGGGGCTTCGCGTTGATAATGGATTTAAGGCCGCCTCCCCACCCCTGAATACGTGGTCCAGGCAAACAGTGCCACTGGTTATTTGGAAGTTCAGGCCATCCTGCTCCGCCAGTAAAGAGATGGCGCGGATCAAGCTCCTTGAAATGATCGACCCAGTTCGCGAGATAGACATTATGCTTCCTGCCCGAGGGCTCGTTCCCATAAACCATCAGAATGAACGACGGATGATTCCCGTAGGCTTTGAGAATGCGTCCAGTCTCTTCGTACAGCCACTGATCCACCGGTTTGCCGTCGCCCAGTGTTGTGGACACGCTGGCCCATGACGAAGCCTCAACATGGAAATAGAAACCCAACTCGTCCGCCGCCACGAATGCCGCTTCAGGCGGACACCAGGAGTGAAACCGGATCAGGTTTAAGCCGTGCGCCTTCGCAACGCCAATAATGCGCTTCCACTCCGCCACGTCGGTAGGCGGATGTCCGGTCTTCGGAAAGATGCAACACTCCAGCGTGCCCCGAATAAACGTTTTGCGACCATTGACCGTAAACTGGCTGCCTTCAGTTGATATTTCGCGGAGTCCAAATGTGACGACCCTGCTATCGTGCGAGGTTTCAGAATTATCCTGACCGACCAACTGAATGCCCAAACGATAAAGGTGCGGGGTAAATTCGTCCCATGCAACCGGCGTTTGCGGCGCACACTCGAACTCTGCGCGCCCGCCGGCACCGTCCCACTTGACGGCAACGGACATGGGGCTTGCGGATGCTTCCGCGCCGGGCGCAGTCTGGTTCGCAACACTGACCCGTAGAGTCCCGGCTCCCGCCTTCCCCGTCCGGTTCCCGATCTTGACCACTACCCTGGCATTGTGTTTGGCCAGGTTGGGATAGACCTGCACATCGTCAATCCATACCGGTGGGGTTGACCTCAATTCAATTCTGCCCACGACGCCGTTCCAGTTGCCCTGCGTGTGATCGCTGACACTGTGGGAGTTAATGCCAACATCGACGACCATCCGGTTGTCCACGCGGAGGGTCAGCGTGTGCTTTCCGGGTGGAAGCGCTCCGAGCTCGTAGTCATGTGCCACCGAAAGGGAGTTATTCGTCCCGACGCACACGCCATCCACCCAGACGCGCGTCTCCCAATGCGGCCGTTCAAGCGAGAGCACAACTCGCCGCCCGGCCCAGTCTACCGGGATCTCCACGTCCCGCTGAAACCACGATGCACCCGCGTAGTAGGTATCGGGCGTTAACCAGAACGGGATCTTGATATTGCCGGACTTGCGATAGGTCGCATATTCCGGTGCGGTGAAGTAAGACTTATCGACAACTGAGCCTGTCCACTTCGTCTCCGGAGTTACCGGCGCACCTATGCTTTGTTCCGGCAGCGAACCGGGAAGTTGGATTGAGTCAGGCAGCCGGGTATTAAACCACCCCGCCGCCACGCCCGCATTCTCAGGGTCCAGTTGGAATCCCCACTTTCCAGAAACCGATAACGGCTCCTCCGCCAGCACCATGGTGGCGCCAAAACAAACGGCAATTCCGGCCATTGAATAATCGCGAAAATAACGAAGTAATAGTTTCATCAATCCGCCAACTCCCTTTCTATCTGCTCCAACGACTTAGCCTGCCTCATCGGCACGTGGCGGGCAACAGGAATAAACGCACCTTTATTGCACTTTCGTAACCCCTTCCCCCTTGGGCGGGCTTCCCCGACTCGTCCGCCGTAGCCATGGCGCAGGAGGAAGAGAAGCCTGCGTCTTCCCCTTCCTCCGCAAGCTCCCTCCCTCTGGTCGGGAAGCTCGCCCTACAACGCTCACTCTGGCAGGGAAGCTCCATCGTCAACTGGTCAATATTATTCTGCTTCAATGCGAATGGCGTGCGTCACCGGCACGAATGCGTCCGCGATTGCGGCCGCAAGTGGCGCACGTTCTTCCTCGGTCCTTATTACGGCAGCTTCCATATCCGCCTTGCCTTCGGCTCCATGGAATATCGCCTGGACCTGTTTTGTCTCATACGCCTGTTTAAGCAGGACTGCGGCATCAACCTTGGCAAAGGCCTGTGAAAAAGGATTGACGGCAAAGTCAGCCGCAAGGTTCACGCCAGTAGCCAGCTCACCGGCGGAATAACTCCTGGATTCAGAACCCCACGTCACCTTGTACTTTTCCGAAACACCGTTCGTGACCACAAGCAGGAGACGATTCAGATCCTGATTGAAAGAGACAAGCGTCATCCCGGAACGGATGGAATTGTCCTGCTTTGGGTCACCGTTTGCGCAGAACGGATACCTCCGGCTTGTGATAGTAAGTGTGCCGTTCTTGAAATCATCGATCCTATGACCTGCTGTTGCCGTCGCCTTACCGGTCTTCAGATCCACCGTGAACGTGCCGATCTCGCCATCGAGGCCCATAGCCTTAAGAAAGGAATAAGCCATGACGAGATGTCCTGCCCAACCGGGATGGACGCCGTCTTTCCCCGCGATTTCATAGTCAGGGTTGTATATCTGTTTCGCTGTGAAGCCGGCGGTGTACATGGGCCAGAAGACATCGGCGAACCTGATGTCTTCCTGCTTGGCGATCTCGATGGCTATATTGCGAAATTTGCAGAGGCACTGGTTATGCTCATCAAGGGTGCCGGTTGCGGTCTTCACCCAGCTTGCCACCTTGCCTACACAGCCAGGCGAGCCCAGCACAACACGGGCGCCCGCATCCTTGAACGCTTTTGCAACGGCCGTGTAATGATCGCGATACGATTGGCCGCTACTGTCGTTGTAGGGCATGTAACGGTAGTCGTTCATGCCATAACAGGTAGTGGCAATGGTCGGCTTGAAGCGCAGGCAATCGTTGGTCATGTTCTTGAGAAATCCTGCAGCCGACTCGCCGTTCCGGCCGAACTGCCGCGCGGTAATCTTCAGCTCGGGGACGCAGACAGTCAGGTACGTTTCAATGAGTCTGGAGTACATTTTCTGCTGCGTGATGGAATCGCCGCAGATGGCCAGCCTGTCGCCGACCTTAAGATACAGGCCTCTTGCCACAGCCGCCCTGACCGGTGCAACCTTTGCAAAGAACGGATCAGCCGGTTTAGACTCAAGCTCGTGCACCTGCGGCAAGCTGCAGCTCAACACACCCAATAGGCAGGCAAAGCTGACAAAGGCCAAGGCACGTCTCAGCAAATACAACAATAATGCCACAACAATCTCCCGATGATGTTAGTTCTGTTTCTGCTTTTATATCTTACCGCAATATATATGGGGAAGACACCCCCACTTGTTTTTCATTGCGCCAATTGAATTTCGTCCATGGCACGCAGGGCAACCGGCCCCAATAAGCCAGCGGGCAACAAAGGTGAGTCTTTTTTGAAGTAGTTCCAGGTAGTAAATGTTTTGCGTCCTTGCGAGGGGCGGGGTTGTCCTTTGACAAACCAGTCCGGAAATGCCAGCAACGAACGTCCCGTGAAATCTTTAAAGTGTGTACGCGCTGGCCCCCACTCCATGTCCTCAGGTTCCTGTTCATCGCCAATCAAGCGATTCGCCCACGTATTGGTAACAAATATTTCAAGCTTGTTCTGTCCCGGCTTCAACGCGCCGGTTATGTCAAACTGAAATGGCGCATGCCACGACACTCCAAAGTCTATTCCATTAACCTTCACTACCGCCAAATTGCTTACCGCACCAAGATCCAAAATAACTCGTTTGCTTTTGGATAAAAATCCTGCGGGAATGTCGATGCATTTTCTATACGTTGCCGTCCCTGAAAAATACTTAATCGCCGGAACACTGTGCTCACTCCATGATTTTAAATCAGGGAATGAAGTTCTATCCGGCGCCCCCATCCCGGGAGCAAATGAGACTTCCCATCCGCCACTCACGGAGAGTGGCTGCAGAGGAATCAGAGAAAAGGGGACTCTATTTCCAGAAGACCACAGGGCTACTCCACTCAGAGCAGATGATGAAGCGATAACTGGAATTCCTTTGGAATTGACCTCAACATTCCACATCTTTGCGCCCGGATCCGCCTGGAGAGCCACCAGATGATCTCCCCGGGGCGCCGGTTTACGGAAAATTACAAAAACAGACTCCTTGCCACGTAAACGCAGGGGAACCTCCGTTCGACCGGACACCTCTCGCCACAGAGGCGCAGCTGAATACGATCCACTCTCTGCCTGCCAGATTTCGGGTTGCTTGCCGATAACATGAAATGATGGCGTCGCCTCATAAAATGAATCGCTCGTATTGGAAATAAAAAAGAATTCCGTTTCCCCATCCTGGCGTGCTGTAGCACGGGCTTTCCGGGGACCTTGCTCCACAAACGTGACTGCCGGCGCAATTTTACATTTATCCAAAAGTTGATTAACACTTCCAGCAAACACTTTGCCTTTGCCCACACGGTTTTCGATCTTATTGCGCCCCTCCGCATCCCCCCAAAGCTCCGCCGCAAGTTTCTGGATTTCATCATCACACCTTGGAAAACCTGAAAGCCCTGGAGAGCGGGCAGGCTTTTGACCCACAATTACCGCCCCTTCAGAAACAATCTCTTTTAATTTCCGCGCCACCTCGGGAAGCATCGTCTCCGCATTCGGCAATGCCAGGAATGGATACCGACGACCACTCGGAAGAATAATCTGCCCTTGATCCACTCGCACATCTCCCCGCAATAAGGCAGCGCGCGGAATGGCATCAGCATTGGCAACCGCAAAATCAAGCGTCAAGTAGGCGCCAATTCCCTGACCCCGCTGAAGCAATGACTGCGAGCGTGCCAGGTAGCGATAGTAGGCCTTGCCGGGTTCCGCCCATGTTTGATTGCGTCCGAAATGCGTCCCCCACCAGCCCATGCCCACGCCCGGCTTAAAGGCGTCTCCAAACGGCTGATGAACCCAATGATGAAGAACAAGGCGATTAACGCCACTAATATAAGCGCCGTCTCCTGTGATTTTCAAACAGGCTGGATCTTCACTGAATTTACTGTTGTCGGGTTTTCCCGTGAGTGCTTCAGCGGCAACAACCCGCCGATCCACAGCGCGCGCGGAACTGACAACATAAGCCCCGATGTCACCCGGCGTAGCAGTCCAGAACTCGCCCATCGGAATATGCGCCGTCGCAGAAGCGGCAATGGGATCAAACGGGCCGCCGTAGCCCTCAAACTGCATCTGCAGGCCGGACTCCTGAATCATGCGCGCGCCCTGTTCAAAATTGTTCTGCTGATACAGTTGGGCAATCACATCCTTAAAATCCCAAAGGAACCGGGCACTTTGCTCCGGCGTCCCGAGCACACACACAGGAACCTCGGCTGAACGTTTTTCTATAACAGCGTGCTTTGTATCTAAAAGCGGGAGCCATCGCACGGGATCATAACCTTTGCGCTTGATAAATTCGTCTCGAAACGCCGGTGTCCAGTTTTGGCCGCCTGCTTCATAACTATCGAATGTGAGATGCCGGAAGGTCTTTCCCATCGCCGCTCCAAAATGTTCACGCAAGGGGTTAATGACTTGTTCAAAGTGAAATTTTGAAGCGCTGGCACTCATCTTGTCCACTTCCAGAGCTTGAAGTCCATCAGGGATCGGACACGGCGCCCTGGCGGTGGAGGTATGCCCGAATCGATAAATAAGCCATGAACCCGGAGCCGCCTTCCAAGTCAGCTTGCCGTCTTGATCCATCTGATTGCTTAAATCCAGCACGGCTTTGGTATCTACTGGATCCGTATCCGGAATAGCAATTACAGCAATATCCCTGTAAAAATTGAGAACCGCTTTAGGTTGTGGGAGTATTCCGCTGAATGTTTCGCCTCCTTTAACCTGTGTTTTTGTGAAAATCACATTTTGCATCGACAACTCTGGAGTTATCCATGGGCCACCCGTAGCTGAATAACCCGGACAATTATGCATCCCGAGCTCCAAGCCCAACCGCTGGGCTTCCGATACTGCAAACGTCATCATTTCCCACCACTTTTGGCTCCGAAACGTAATATCAGGAAAAGGAAGATTCGCTATCCCCCTTTTGCCCCTTTCCTTTCCTTCATGATCTGTAGATGTCAGATGGAAAATGGTTGCTCCACCAATGTTTGAAGCCTTCATCGCCTCAAGATCCTTGGTGATTCCCTCCTTACTAATGTTGGGGCCCATCCAGTGCCACCAGACATAAGGACTCACAGCAGTCGGAGGATTTGCAAAATCCTCTTCCATGGATCCAGCAAGCAAGCCGGTACATCCCATCAAATACAACGCAATAATAAACGATTTTTTTATAAGATGGCCCCCTGCCCTTGAATTAATTACGGCTTTATAACAGGAACGATTTCCACTTGGTGCGGCTTCAAAACAAGTGTTGTCCTGATGGCTTTAAAATATTCCTGCAGTTTAGGCATACGCTCTTTCAGGACAGATGCGCGCTTTTCCTCAATATCAATCTTGATACCAAGAAAATCTGGAATTTCAGCCCTGGCTATAATAACCCCATGGAAAATTCCGTGATAATAGTCATTCTTCTCCTTCACTGCTTTTGTCACAGCATTCACCTGATCCGCAATCGGACCTTCCTCCAAAACCGCAGCAGCAAGATTAACTCCCTTTCGGAGTTCTACATTGGTATATCCGGCAACCTTTTTCCCATCAAGGCGTACTTCATACTGGCCATCCTTGAGTCCAATCACCTTCAGATGGTAGTCGTTCAGCTCCTCTAGGAGGGGCGCCCACTTCAGGATGCCTTTGGCTTCCTGAGGAAAGAACGGGAGGGCGCTGTCCAGCTGTATGAACGCCACCTTACCCGTGGGGTCAACATTCAAGCCATCTATCTTGCAGTTGATGGTTTTGCCGACATTCCCGGATGCAGCGTCAATTTCTGCAGAGGCGACGATCGGAGGGAAACTCATGCCTTTAAGGATGGACCAGGCCATGACCGCATGACCCTCAGGTGTTGGATGTACAGGCTCTTTGCCAATACGGTTCTTGGGATTTGCGGTGCGGGCCTTGTCGATGATTGACAGGAAGGGATGGAATTGATCGACGAACAACGCATCCCCATTCGTGGCGGCGATCTGTTTGACGCCCTCAGCGTATTTTTCAAGTGTCAGGTTGTAGCCTTGGAGTGCCGGGCCATCTTCCTTTGGTTCAACAGGGTTGGTCGTTAGCCAGGCGATGCGTATGTTTGCCGCCTTGGCCTGGTTTGCAATTGCCTGCAAGGCGCTTTTGTAGTGCCTGAACCCTTCTTCATCAAAAGCCCTGTAATGACCGTCGTTCATACCATAGTCAACAGTCATGACGGTAGGTGTATTGGGCAGGACATCACGCTTGAAACGAACGTTGTAGCCGTTTGCCGTATCGCCGCCGATTCCGATATTAAGGAAGGTGATGTTCCGGTCAGGAAAGCGGGTGAGCGCCCACCTCTCTACGTAACTGCTGTAGAGATACTGTTGAGTGATGCTGTCGCCCATCATCACCACCTTGTCACCGTCTTTGAAGAAAAATTCAGCCGCATTGGATACAGTGACAGCCGAAATGATTAATAGTATTAGGATATGTGTTTTTTCCATTATTATTCCTTTCCTTTGATTTCAGTAACAGCACCCTTAGCAGAACGTTTGATATTTCCATTTAAATGAATATCCCGCGATGAGGAACCGACCAAAATGCCATAGGTCCCAGGCTCTGTGGTCCACTCTTTGCTTTCCGGATTCCAATAATCAAACGCATCCTGAGGCAATGTGATCTTCACCTCTTTAGCTTCCCCTGGGGCGAGCTGGACCTTGGAAAAACCCTTCAATTCCTTGGGGGGGCGAGGAAAAGGAGCTGGCGCAGGCGTGATATAGACCTGCCCTACTTCAGCTCCATTGCGCGAACCGGTGTTACGAACAGTAAAGCTCACCACAACTTTTCCGGGTACGGCTTCCTCAACCTTTAATGCACTGAATGCAAAGGTCGTATAAGAAAGGCCGAATCCGAAAGGAATCCATGGCTCAATTTTATCAATATCAAATCCCCGATAACCGATACGAATCCCCTCCTCATACCGGCAACGGTCTTTGCGCTGAGGGTCGATGTTGGCCGGACCTTGATATCCCTCTACCAACTGTTCTGCGAAAGTGCTGCCATCGTTGACGGCAAGATTCAGGTAAGGGGTGGAAGCGTAGTCCTGAAGCCGCTTCCCGAAGGTCACCGGAGTCTTGCCCGAAGGATTGAGCGCACCGCTGATGACCTCGGCCACCGCGGTTCCCACCGCTTGCCCAGGGTACCAGGCCAGGAGGATCGCCGGGGAGGCATCAGCCCAACCCGCAGGGTCGACTCCCGCACCGCATTGGACCACGGTGACCAAACGCTGGTTCACAGCCGACACAGCCCGGACGGTCTCTCGCTGAGCCGGGTGGAGCGTGAACGTCCGGTCATGGGATTCCCCTTCGAACAAGCCTGTAGCAACATAGGCACGTTCTTCCGCTGCACTTTTTCTGAGGTCGAAAGCTTTGCCCACTGAATTGTTGTCAGACACCTGATTGTAGCCCAGACAAGCTACCACCAAGTCTGCCGATTTTGCGGATTCCGCCAAGGATTCCAATCCAATGAAACTTTTCCCGTCGGGAGATTGGAGTCCGGGATGGCACGTTATTTTGGCATTCGGAAACTGAGTTTTGAGGGCATCGCGTATGCTGGTGCTGACAAACGGGGAGACGGCGACACTCCCCTTACAGGTCATAACTGGGGGGTGCGCATTCGGGCCGACCACCAGAATGGAATGTATGTTGGTAGGAGTAACCGGCAGCAGATTTTTTTCATTGCGGACCAGAACCATTGCCGCCCTGGCGCTTTCAAGCGCGGTAGCAGTCGATGATGGACTCGGTTTTGGCAACGAGGAGTCAAGCTGGGGTCGATCAAGATACCCGGCGGCGATTACGGCAGTCAGTATCCTGCGAACTTTAGTGTCAATGATCGCCATGGGCACAGTACCCTTGTCGATCAGCTTCGTGAGTTTTGCCGGACTCATATAGGTTCCCCCCGGCATTTCGAGGTCGCACCCACCCAAGGCCGCACCCGCCGTGTCATGGACACTCCCCCAGTCCGACATCACGATGCCGGTGAACCCCCATTCGGATCGCAGTACCTGCTCATTGAGCCAGCTGTTGTGCGAACAATAGATACCATTAAGTTTATTGAAGGCGGTCATCACCGTGTCGACCTGACCCTCCTGAACCGCCATACGGAATGCGGGGAGGTAGATCTCGCGCAACGTACGCTCATCCACATCGCTACTGAGTATATGGCGTCCGGTCTCCTGGCTATTGGCAGCGAAGTGCTTGATGCAGCCCATCACGTGGCGCGACTTCAAACCGCGGATGTAACCGACCGCCATTTTTCCGGCCAGCAGTGGATCCTCACCGAAATACTCGGCATTGCGCCCCCCAACAGGTGAACGCGAGATATTCACACCGGGCGCCAACATGATGTGGATGTTGCGTGAACGCGCATCATCCCCAATTGAGGCACCCACCCGTTGAGCCATTTCCGGATCCCAGGAAGCGGCCAGAGCGGTTCCACTGGCATAGCAGGTCGAATGCCGGGCGCCACGATCGCCCGCAGGTCCATCAGACATCCAAACCTCAGGAATGCCAAGTCGTTCAATGGCCCGGATCTTAAAACCGGCCCCTCCAATGTAGGCCAGCTTTTCCTCGGCTGTCATCTGAGCCAGCAACTTCTCGGCACGTTGCCGGGGTGTTCGCGCCGGATCGGGTATGGGATCAGCATGGAGTCCGACAGACAAAACCGCGGTTAGGACAAGAACGAGTGAAGCAGAACGGCTATGGTTGTGTATCGTCGAGGTAAATTGAAATTTACTGATTACATTCATATTTTATGAACGAGGAACTGGGTCGTAGCGGTCCGTTTGGGGCTTGCCCACCTTGATCAGCACCGCCGCATGAACCTCGACACGAACACTGAAACCGGTATCGAAGTTCCCTAAATCCTTGCGTTGCCAGCAGTCGCGCACGGGTTGTGGACCAGTAAGTCCTAGCTCCTTCCACGTCACACCTATTTCCACGGGTTCGGAACCACGGTTAAACAGCGCCACGGCCTTGGTGCCATCAAACAGGGGACGCGTCCAAACCTCGCCGCCCATGTCACTGGAACCACTGGCAGGATCCTTTCGAAAACACGAGCCCTGGCGAACAAGTGGATCCTGGTTCACATCCAGCACGTCATCGTTACACGTCAGCGAAACAAAGAAGTCGTCAGCCTTGGTCAGGTCGCAGCCGAATAGCAAGGGGGCTGCCAGTATCGACCAAAGGGTGAAGTGGGTGATTTGTTCGTTGTGAGTGAGTGTCCGGGGTGTGCGCATCGCATCAGGATTGCCAATGACCAGCATATCAGGATCATTGAAACGACCCGGGCCAGCCAGTTTTTCCAATCCTGCTTGTTGTATAAACCCAATGTCAGAGACAGTCGACCAACTGTTCTTGATATCCCCAGTGGTTCGCCAGAGCTGAGCATTAACCGCCGGATCGCGGCAAGTACCCGTCGAATAAACGAAGTCACGCCCGGTGTTGTCGAGGCAATTGCGCATCGATTTCCAATGTAGATCACCCCCCGTGCAGCGGTCATATTTGAGGTAATCCACCCCCCAGGAAGCCCAAGTGTCGGCATCCTGTTGTTCATGATCCCGGCTGCCCGGACGGCCGCTACAGCAAACCGCCCCCGGTGAGGAGTAGATGCCGAATTTCAAGCCCTTGCCGTGGATGTAATCGCCCAGAGCCTTCATGTCGGCAAAGCCTTGTTCCTTGGCTCCGGTGATACTGCCGTCAGCTGCCCGCGGCCCCTGCCAGCCTTCATCAAGATTGATATAATTATAACCGTGTGCGGCTAAACCTTTAGCCACGAGCGCATCGACGGCTTCACGGACTCTCGCCTCGGTGACGATCATGGTCCATTGATTCCAATGGTTCCACCCCATGGGCGGAGTAGGAAGCATGCCGTAGGGTTTGCAGATAATCGTCAGCGGGCGGGAAACCTGCCCAAGGGCATTGCTTACCGTTATCGTCACCACACTCTGGAGGGGCTCATCCATCCTGCCGGTGATTGTGCCAGTGGCTGGATCGAGCTTGAGGCCGGAGGGAAGGGTCGTGGAGGTGAATTTCAACGGCTTTTCACCGGTGGCAGGAATCACGAAAAGGAACGGACGACCGGGGCTGGCCCCGGCAACTCGCGGACCATGGACCGCGGGTTTCGGCCCGTCCACAATCCTCGCGATAACCATTGGCACTTGATCGGCCAATTTGGGCTCAGGCCGGCTCTTGAGGTCTTTGGGATTTTTGGCGGCATCTGAAACCAATAGGCGCGGTCCCACCCAAACGGCAATGGGGAGATTCTTTGTGGCATTCTCCCCGCCATCCACTGCCAAGAGAAGCTCTTTGGTACCGGCAAGATCAAGATCAATGGATTTGAGAGCATCGCCGGCATGCATCACCCCGCTGTCGTAAGCGACTTTTTTGTCACTATAGACCTTGAATTGGGCACCCTCTTTAGCGCTGGGTGACGTACTATCGTTGACGCCAACCTGCGCGAAAAAGCGGGCGGCGTTCCCCTTGAGATCGATCATCAGACGACTGCGCGGATAAACAGAATAACCATTACCATAGATTTTGCCGCCGAACAGCAGTGGCTGATAACCCTGAGTGGACATGATGCCAGGCATTCTGCCATCACCGGAGCTTATAAACATGGGATTCATCTCTTGCACCCAGACAACTTTATCAGGATCGCCCATAAGTTTAGCCTGTTCATCAGGCAGCGGAACGATTTCGGGGCGTTCCTTTGCATCGGGAACGAGCAGAATGCGGGCACCTCCCAGACTATAACTATGCCCAGAGGCTGCAAACACGACGACCAACTCAGAAGCACCTTTGAGATCTGCGGATAACTGATAGATAATGGGTGAACTGCTCCCCTTAGGATTAAGTCTTGGACGCTTATCGTCTACTTTCTTCCCATCCACGTAGAGCTGTGCGTAAACCCATGAGCTGGGCCCCTCCAGACTCACATCGGCCAGAAACTTTGTAGCAGCGCGTTTCAGATCAAATCGGATGAGCGTATAACCAGTAAGCCCCAGGCCGTGCGGATAAACAAACTCATCTACTTTAATGGGATTTCCTCTTGATGTTTTGCAGGCCATCACCGTGCGACCTAAAGTTTTGATATGCTTTAAGTCCATGCTATCGACCCAAATGGCGTTTGCGGGCAACTCGGCGTCGTTTAAACGCTGGGGAACCGCTGGCTCAGTTACTGGCTCACCAACGACAGGAGACGATCGTAACGGTATGATGAATAGGGCGGCCAAGACCGCCCCTAGACGGGGTGTGATGGTTTTTAGTTTCATACTATTTTCAGGAAGGAATTAAGGTTTACACACAGGCGATATTCTGATTGCCACTCCCCCATTCGGCGGGATATCAACGTTCACCAAACTTTGTTGAGTCACTTGCTTTTCGATAATACTTACATCCGCTGAGCCGGGCTGATCGGAAAAGATTTTGGCGGTATAGGTTTTATCCGGGGATAAGAACTTCAAAGCGATCGCAAACTTCCCCTTCACGGGTGCGATGGCTCCAACGAACCATACATTACCTTTGCGGCGGGCCACAACAGCACGCTTGCCGATATCCCCCTGAAGAACACGAGTCTCGTCCCAGGTGACGGGCAATTGATCCCAGTAGTCGAGTGCGGGCTCATCAGGAACGCTCTTGGGTCCACTATACCAGTATAAAAACTGCCATGGACTGTAGTAAATGGTGGAGAGCGCCATCTGGTGTGGCTTTGTATTCTTTAAATTCTTATGGTTCCAACTAGGGGTATAGTCTGCCGGTCCCATCAAATATCTTGTGAAGGGAAGAATCGCGTTATGTTTTGCTGTGGGCATTGCCTCATTACCCCCAATTCCCTCCACGGTCATCAGATTGGGATAGGTCCGTTCATAGCCGCTATTGCGGAAGATATCATGGATATCGACCATAAGATGACAAGCGGCAGCTTTGCGGATGGCTTCATGGATCCATTTCGTCCAGTATTGACTGCCCGCATTCACAAAACCATACTTTACCCCTTTGATTCCCCATTTTTCAAAGAGAGGAAGAATTTCATCGAGCTGCTTTTCCATGGCAAGATGATTGACGTAAAGAATCAGACCAATCCCCTTCTCCTTGCCGTAGGCAATCACCTCTTGAAGATTAAGCGATTTCTGACGACCAGGATCCACATCACGGGCATCCGATAACGGATCGGCTTCAGACCCGTACCAGCCTGCATCAAATTCGATATACTGAAGGTTGCGTTTTGCCGCAAAATCAATATATGCCTCGGCGTCTTCAGTTGAAGAATAATCGGCACGAATCACTTTCCCGGGCTTGATCCAGGATGTGTCCGCCATGGCACAGGGATCATTCAGATTTTGGATGATATAATTCTGCTCGAGCAATTTTCCGGGTGAATCCGCAATCATCATGACACGCCAGGGCGTTGTCATTGGAGTCGTCCCCATAACTTCACCACTAACGACAAGTCCCTCACGATTTCTCTCACCATCCAACAACACTTCGAGCGTTGTCCCTTTTGCTGCAGAGCGACGTAGCTTCATTCTCGCATAATCAGCACAACGGGCATCGCTAATGGAAGCATAGAGATTTTGATCTACCTTGACCGTCAGGGGACGTTCTGCGCCAATATCCACCTTGCCCATGGGCTTTTCGCTATAGTCATAATAGTCCTGCGGCGACTGGACCGCCCATACCGTGTGATTCCCTGTAAATGCAAACTCCGTTTTTTCGGCGATAATATCAATGACAACGCCATTGTAGTCTCGAGGGAAATGGTAGTTGAAGGCCATCCCTTCGTTATACGCACGAAAAGTCACATTCATCTGGCGTGACGTCCACTTTCCGCGGGTCGACAACAAGTCGAGCGTCACTTCATTGTAATGGTCCGGAATCATGTCCCGCTCGCCAGCGACCGGCTTCCAGCTGGTGTTGACGGATTGAAGCGTTTGCTTGACGACCTCAAAGTCCCGGACAAGCGTTACGTCGCGAAATACAAGCCCCAATCGCGATTCGGAAAGCACAGGGCGACCTTTGTAGGTAACGCTGTAAACTGGGACTCCCTTTTCCTTGTCGCCGTTTTTCAAATCAAAACGAACCGCAATGTTCCCGTCCGGCGATTTCAACTCCACCGGTAGCTTCACCACAGAAACAGGAGCTGCTGCTATGGATTTTGATTCCTGCGCCTGCAGCGTCACCAGAGGCGAAAAAAGAAAAACGGACAACAAGAAACCCACTTGGGCTTGGATCCTATGATTCATTAAAAACGTCACTTTCCATCACGGTTAATTATCATGATGACTTGGGGGATGATCTGGGCGGCGAAATTAGCGTATCCACGGTCATTGGGGTGCAGGCCACCGAAGACGCCTTCCTTGACGTCGAGAAACCGTTTGACGTCCGGTCCCAAGTCTATAACGGACACCTTGGAATCTTCGGCATGGGCTTTTTTATGCGCAGCGACACCCGCCTTCAACGCCTTGTTTTGAGTTTGGTTGAAGGGAATAATGATAATAATATGGGCATCAGGTGCGCCCCGCCGTAATGCCGCCAGCGCCTGAGTCATACTCGCCTGGATGTCATTGGCGTCGACACTGCCGTCATTGGTGCCGTAGTTGATCACGATCAACGCCGGTTCCTGTCCGGTCTGCCCGTAGGCGCTGATCCGGCCCTTGGCGTCGAGTAGAGAATGGCCATTGCCGTCGATCTTGTTCCAGCGGCTCAGTGCATCGTCATACTGACCGACGCCATCCTTCCGCGCATTCGTGATCGTATAATAGCCGGGAACGTCGCCGGGCGGGCGGTTACCTTTATGGATCCAGCCGCTCCAGCCACAGGCGCTGATTCCATAGTCGTAGCCTTGGGTGCGGAGAGCCTGACCAAGCAGGTGCGAATAGCCCGCGAGAGCAGTTCCCCCGACGCCTTCGGTGATGCTATCGCCAACGATCAAGGCCCACTTGGAGTCGGCGGAAGCCGGAATGGGTTGACTGCCCTCGTCCACCCACACGCCGGTGACGCGGAGCACATTGGCGGGGCTGACGCCTTCGCTTCCCCAGCGTTCTTTTGACTCCGAGTAAAGTAATGTCACCATCAGGTCGTGCTGGTGCGCACCCGAGATGTATTCAACATTGATTTCGTTGGTGCAGGGGACATTGATTTTCCAAACGCCATCGATCTTATAAGCGATGACCGGGGGCCTGGTGCCGGGTGTAAGTGAACTTGTATCGAAGGTGATTTTAGCCGCTGGCTGTGCGCTCGACGAGGTCCAGGAGACGCGGAAATAGGCGCCGTGATTCCAAGTTTGGCGGAAGGTTTTGCCGCCCCGGTTCGAATCACCGGTCCAGTTCCCCGGCGAGAAGATCATGGCGGGTGAATCGACCGGAATCTTCAGCGTCGAGATTACCTGTGGGTGCACGCTGGAGGCCGTGTTCTGGGCGGGCGTCGGGGTCGTTTGGGTTGCGAGAGTGGCCAGCGACCAGAAGCATACGACGCCGGTAAGCCAGATGATGTGTGTGATTTTTTTCATACTAAAGTCCTTCCTGTTTTATTCGACGGTTTTTGACAATATTCCTCCGCAAGCTCCCTCCCTCTGGTCGGGAAGCTCGTCCTTCAATGGGAAAGCCCTTCTACAAAATTCGCGGATGCGCCCCATTGCCTCCCACCGCCTCATGAAGAAAGGCGCAGAGCGCACCGGGATCCGACTCGGACACCAGTCGGGCACGGAAGTCTTCATGCATGATTCTACGGGCCAAGGCGGCGAGGACCCTCATGTGGGCGGTTGCCTGGTCGGACTCACGGATAGCCAGGAGGATCAGGATACCGACGGGCGCGCCATCCAGCGAACCCCATCCCACCGGCTTGCGCAGCTTGAGCACCACCAGCGAGTTGGCGGCCACGGCATTGGTCTTACAGTGCGGAATGGCAAACCCATGCCCGAACCCGGTCGAAGAGACCGCCTCACGCACCCAGACCGCCTCCTCGACTAGCCGCGGTTGCTGGACCCGCCCGGTTTCGTAGAGCCGATCCACCGCTATCTTGATGGCCTCTTCCTTGCTCCCGCAGTCAACGCCGGTCACCACCAGCTCAGGATCCATCAGCGACCGTTCATTCTGCAAGGGAAAACGCTTCAGTTCGCCGGTCACGTCGGCAACGGTCGAACAGGCCAGCACCTTTTCAACCAATGCCCTGCACTCCCCTGACGACAGCATGCCCAGGGCCGCCTTGATCTCGGGAATCCGCGTCGAGGCCATGCTGAGCTCGTCGAATCCCAATCCCACCAGCAACGGCAGGCACTCCGCCTGCCCGCCCATTTCACCGCAGAGGCCGATCCATCTGCCCCGTGAGTGGGCACCCTCCACGGCCATCTTCATCAGTCTCAGGAAGGCCGGATTGAAAGGGGTGTAGAGCCCGGCCACCTTTTGGTTGCCCCGGTCCACCGCCATGAAATACTGCAACAGGTCATTCGTCCCGACACTGAAGAAATCCAGCACGCCACACAGGGCGTCGAGGGCCAGCACGGCCGCGGGAATCTCAACCATCGCGCCCACGGCCATGGCCTCATCGAAGGCTATTCCCGCCTGTCGGCAGGCAGCCTGTTCCTCCGCCACAAGTGACTTGAACCAGACCGCCTCCTCGACACAGGAGATCATCGGCACCATCACCTTGAGGGAGCCATGCGCCGAGGCCCGGACCAAAGCGTGGACCTGGGCGCGGATGATGGAGTCAAACTCGGGATAGATCCGCATGGCGCGATATCCCAGAAAGGGATTCTCCTCGGGCGGGATATTCAGGTACGGCACCGGCTTGTCACCCCCGATGTCCAACGTACGGATGATCACCGGTTTCCCGTTCGCCGCTTCCACCGCGTTGCGGTAGCTGCCATACAGTTCCTCCTCGGATGGCGGCGCGTCCCGGCCCATGAAGGCCATTTCCGTACGGAACAGGCCAATCCCGTCGGCTCCACCCGTCATGGCCACCCCGACCTCATCGGCGGAGGACACATTGGCGGCAATCTCGACCCTGACCTGGTCGCGCGTCAGCCCCGGCTGGCGCGACACCCCCGCAATCCGTTTCCGCCGTTCCTCCATCCGATGCCGCTCCAAGTCGCAATAGCGGCGCACCACCGGCGTCATGCGGGTGATCACGCCCCCCAGATTGGCATCCACAACAATCTCCGCGCCCGGCTTGACCTGATCCAGAATGCCTGGCACGCCGATCACGCAGGGAATCCCGAATGACCGCGCCAGGATCACCGTATGGGAGGTTGTGCCCGCATGTTCCAGAACGAGACCCTTGAGATACGTCCGGTCAAGGGCGAGGAACTGGCCAGGGGTCAGGCAATCCGCCACGCACACCGTATCCTCCGCCACGCGGATGTGCTCATCGGCCGAAACCGTGTTTGGATAGGCCTGCCGGATCAGCTCGCCGCATACATCCTGGATATCGAGTGCGCGTTCCCGTAGCAACAGGCTTCCGGTCGCCACCAGCATCCGGGTGAACGCCCCCTCCGCCTCCTCGACAGCCCCGGCAATGGAACGCCCACGGTCCATGATGGCACGCTCAATCTCGCGCCGAAACCCGGGATCGCGCGCCACGGACCGGTGGGCCTTGATGACATCGGCCTCCGGCCCGCTCGTCAACAATGCCAGGCGGTCGGAATAGGACTTCTCCACGCGGGCAAGGATCGTATCAAAACGGCACATCTCTCCCGCCGCATCGCTTTCCAACCCGCGATCCAGGGACGCTGGAATACAAAGTCCTCCCATACGAAGGACCCGCCCCCACCCGATGCCTGCCGACACCGGGGTTCCGAACAGCATTTCTGTTCCTGCCGCCTTAAGCATGGGCGGCAAGCTTCTCACCGAGGCCGATCCCGCAAGCTGCACCAAAGGCTGATCGCACCCGGGAAACTCTTTCTCAATGAATCCCGAGAGTGCTGTCATGGCCTCACGGGCGTCGGATCCGCTCGTCGTCAGGCGGCAGGGATCGTTCAGCCGGATATCGGTCGACAAAATACCCAGCACGCTCTTGGCATCGCCATCACGACCGGTCCGCCCGTTGTGGATCCGGATCTCGCACTGGAATCGCCGCGCCGCCTCCTCCAGGGAACTGGCCGGTCTGGCATGTACCCCATTGGGCAACACACAGGAAAATGTATAGTCCAGGTTCACTTCGCCACTTCGCCCAGTTTTGTGAAAATCCCGTCAGGATCCTTGATGGCGGCTTGCACCGGGATCTTGACGGTCTTGATCCGAGCAAATCGTTCCAGCCCCTCCAAAGCGATATCCGCCGCCAGGATCGCCACGTCGGCTGAATCAATATCCTTCTGACTCAGCTCGTTTTCGATCCCCATGGCGCCCTGGGTTTCCACCTTGATCGGGTACCCCAGCTTTTTCGCCGTCTTCTCCAGTTGTTCCGCCGCCATATAGGTATGCGCTATCCCGGTTGGACACCCCGTTACCGCAACGATTTTCATGTTCCAGTCCTTTCATCTGCCACAGGTTGATTTCGCTTCAGGAAATTGATGCCGGCCGCCGTCACCAGAACACCCGCCAGAATGGAGACCACATAGAGGAGCTTGGCAACCAGCGCGCCCCTGACCGGATCGGCCGCAGCGGTAATGACCGGCAACACGATCAGCCCGCCGTGGGGGGCGTGGTCGGCCACGCCGAACAGCATCGCGCCAACAGCCCCCACCATGGAGCCAACCATGATGACGGGGATGACCCGGAACGGGTCGGCGGCCGCGAATGGGATCGCCCCCTCCGTGATGCCGATGGCGCCCATCGCCAGGGCGGCATATCCGGATTCCCGCTCCTGCTCCGTCCAGAGGCGGCGGGCAAGCACGGTGGCCAGACCCAGACCAAGGGGCGGAACACAGATAGCCGCGGCACACGCGCCCATCGGCCCGCAAATCCCCTTCTCGATCATGGCCGCACTGAAGAAGAACGCCACCTTGTTGACCGGCCCGCCCATGTCGAAGGCGATCATGGCGCCGAGGATCATCGCCAGCACAATCTTGTTACCGCCGCTCAGGGCCTTGAGCCAGTCGGCCATCGCCGTCATCGCATCACTGATCGGAATTCCCACAACAAACATCACCGCCCCCACGATCAGCGAGCCGAGAACCGGGATTACGAGGATCGGCATCACGGGCCGGATCATCGCCGGCGGATTGAGTTTCTTGAGTTGCATGACAACCCAACCGGCAAACAACCCCGCCACAATCCCACCGAGAAAACCGGCGGAAACATC
>Ga0118677_10003495_pt1 | contig 29592 bp, 21 predicted proteins | sample AliMusrvi5mmetaG_FD_86154 | JGI IMG/M metagenome (GOLD analysis project Ga0118677, IMG submission 86154) | reverse complement strand
ATGGTGACCAGCTGCCCGAAGCGGGTGAGGAAGTTCGCCTCCTCCATGGCCGTGTCGCCGCCGCCGATGACGATGATCTTCTTGCCCTTGTAAAAGAAACCGTCGCAGGTGGCGCACGAACTGACACCGTGGCCGATCAGCTTCTGCTCGTTGGGCAGGTTCAACCAGCGCGCCGAAGCGCCGGAGGCGACGATCAGCGTCCGCGCCTCGACCCACTCTGCGTCGATGCGCAGCCGGAACGGCCGCTTCGAGAGGTCGGCCTCTTCCACCAGCCCGCTGACGAATTCGGCGCCAAAACGCTGCGCCTGCTGCTTCATGTTCTCGACCAATTGGGGTCCGAGAATACCTTCGGGGAAGCCGGGAAAATTCTCCACCTCAGTGGTGATGGAGAGTTGTCCGCCGGGCTCGTGCCCGACCACCACGAGAGGTTTCAGCCCGGCACGCGCAGTGTAAACGGCAGCGGTGTTTCCCGCGCAGCCCGACCCGATGATGACGACGTTCCGCATATGTCTATTGTGATGCTTGAGGAGTCAATTTCGCTCGCGGGCGGGCTGGACCGCTGGCGGCACTGCACACCGAAACCGTAAGACGTTACGGTTTTCTTTTTCAAGTAGCTGAATCTAAAGGGGTAATTTCTGAAAACCGTAAGAACTTACGGTTTTGGATTTTGCGGCCAGACCGAATCGCCGTCAGGACAGCAAATGATAGACCGCAAACGAGCTCACATACGCGAGCAATCCCATGTAGGTGAATTGGATCGCGGGCCATTTCCAACTGCCGGTCTCGCGGCGCACCACGGCCAGAGTGGACATGCACTGCATGGCGAAGGCGAAGAACACCAGCAGGGCCGCGGCGCCCGCCGGGCTCAGGTCGTGCTGCAAGGCCTGCTGCAATCCAGCCTGATCCTTGCCCGGTTCCATCCCGTAGATCGTGCCCAGCGTGCCGACAATCACTTCCCGCGCCGCCAGCGAACTGATCAGCCCGATGCCGATCTTCCAGTTGAAACCCAGCGGCCGGATGGCCGGCTCGATGGTGCGGCCGAGCGTCCCGGCCAGGCTCTGCTCGATCGGCGGCGTGTGACCGTTAATCAGCGGCACGCTGGCCAGCAGCCACAGCACGAACGACACGCCGAGAATCACGGTGCCCGCGCGCTTCAGGAAGACCTCGGCACGGTCCGCAATCCGCAGCCCCAGCGAACGCAAAGTGGGCATCCGGTAGGCAGGCATTTCGAGCACGAACGGCGTTCGCTCACTCCTCAGAATCGAGGATTTCAGCAGCCGGGCCGTGGCCACCGCCGCGACGAAACCGAGCACGTACAGTCCCAGCATGGCTGCGGCGCGCGTACCCAGAAACGGACCGATGAACGGCCGCTCGGGGATGAACGCGGCGATGATCAGCGTGTAGACCGGCAGCCGCGCCGAGCAGGTCATGAAGGGCGCTATCAGGATGGTCGCAATGCGGTCGCGCTTGTTCTCGATCGTTCGTGTCGCCATGATCGCAGGCACGGCGCAGGCGTAGGCCGACAGCAGTGGGATGAAGCTCTTGCCCTGCAGGCCGACACGCGCCATGGTGCGGTCTGCGATTAGAGCCGCGCGCGCCAGGTAACCCGAGTCCTCCAGGATGCCGATGAACAGGAACAGGATCAAAATCTGCGGCAGGAACACCAGCACGCTGCCCACGCCGCTCCACAGTCCATCGACGATCAGCGACTTCAACCAGCCCGCCCCCAGCAAGCCGCCCATCCAGGCGCCGGACGAGGCCACCAGATACTGCACGCCGTCCATCAACGGCCGCGCCCCGGTGAAGATGGTCTGGAACACCGCGCCCACAACCAGCACGAAGATCACGGGTCCCCATAGGGGGTGCAGGAACAGGCGGTCCAGGCGGCGGCTCCACTCCGGCGGCACCGGGTGGCGGTAACCGGCTTGCTCGGACATGCCGCGCGCCCACTGGCGGCAGTGCGGGACATTCTGAAGCACCGGCAACTGAATCGGGATCGGCACTGCGATCCCATGCGCCAGGAAGCTCTCGACGGCCTCGATCCCTTCGCCCTTCGAGGCGCTGATCAGCGCCACCGGAGCCCCCAGGCTGGTGGCCAGGGCGTCCGCGTCCACGTGCCCGTTGCGAGCCCGCAGATCGTCGGCCATGTTCAAGAGAATCAAGGTCGGCAGGCCCAGCGCCAGGATCGGTGCGGCCAGGGTGAGATGGCGGCTGAGGTTCGTGGAGTCGAGGATCAGCAGCACCGCATCCGGCCGGCGCAAGCCCGCCATGCGGCCGCTCAAAACATCGAAAGATACCTGCTCGTCTTCCGAGCGCGGCGAGAGGCTGTAGATGCCCGGCAAGTCGACCAATTCGACATCGTAGTGGCCCTCGACATGGGCTTTGCCGAGGCGATGCTCGACGGTGACGCCCGGGAAGTTGGCGACGCGCTGCCGCAGCCCCGTTAAACGATTAAAAAGAGTGGACTTGCCGGCGTTCGGGGGACCTATGATCGCGATCAGGCGCTGGCCTACCGGCGCGGGCCCCTCGTCCACGGCGATTGGCGGCAGATTGCGCCCGTTGGCGTCACCATGGCAGGTGCTCATGGATTTCTTTCGCTAGGCGGCCGGGGCGGCGGGAGAGATGTGGATACGCAACGCAGTTTCACGACGCAACGCGATTTCCGCGCCTTCCACACGGAACACGCGCGGGTCTCCGCCGGGTGCGCTGAACGCCGCGAGAACGGGTCCACCCGGCAAAAAGCCCAATTCCATCAGTCGATTGGCAAAGTCAAGAGGGAGATCCAGATCCACCAACGTCGCAGCCTCGCCGCTGCCAAGTTCCGCGAGGGTACGAGACTTGGTCCCGCCCGGCTTCCTTTTGACACTGAGTTGCATCTGCACCCAGTATCGTACCCCGCAAAACCGCTGTCAACAGCAGTCTTTCCGATCCCTCTGAAATCAGTCGCGCATGCTAGAATTTCGGGAGTGATTGAAGCCCCCCCAGCCCGCGAGTATACGCGGGTAGAAGTGTGCCGGTTGCTGAAGATCTCGCAGTCGGTTTTGGCTACCTGGGAGCAGCACGGCTTTATCGCGCGGGTCGAGAGCCACAGTTTCCGGGATTTGGTGGCGCTGAAATCGCTGGCGCAGCTGCGCAGGCACCGGGTTCGCCCGGAACGCATCCGCCGCATGATCGACAATCTTCGCGTGCGGTTGGCGCACATCCGCGACCCACTGGCGGAGCTGAAGATCTTCTTCGACGGCAATCGCATCTCGGTCCAGGTGGATGGACGCAAGATGGAACCGATCAGCGGCCAGTTGCTGCTCGACTTCGACCGCGAGACCGTCCGCCGCCTGCTGGAATTCCCGGCCACCCCGGCCGCCCAAACCGCGGCGCTGGCCGCCGAGGCTACCAAACGCCAGGCGGAAGCGTGGTTCGAGAAGGGCGTCGCGCTGGAACAGGACGGCAGGCGCGCCGCTGAGGTGATCTCGGCCTACGAACGCGCGGTGGAACTCGACCCGGTTTCCTCCGTCGCGTGGTTGAATCTGGGCACGGTGCATTACAACCAGCGCCGCTTCAGCCAGGCCGAGGAATGCTACGGCAAGGCGCTGGCAGCGCGTCCCGACTATGCCCTGGCCCACTACAATCTCGGCAATCTGTTCGACGAGACGGGGCGTCCCAAGGAAGCCATCACGCACTACCGCAAGGCGCTGGAACTCGATCCCTCCCACGCCGACGCGCACTACAATCTCGCGCTGCTCTACCAGGCGGTGCAAGACCCTCTCAGCGCCCTGCGGCACTGGCGCATTTACCTGCGGCTGGAACCGGAGGGGTATTGGGCGGGTGTAGCCCGGCGCGAACTGGCGCGGTTGCGCCAGGAGACCGTCCTGACCGGCGCGATACGCCGCGGCAACGGATAAAGTCCGCAATTCCTATCGGTTCCCCGACTTACGTGGAGTGCGCCCGTTGTATCCTGAAGAATTGGAGGTACCCGCGCTTTGAGCCGCATAGGAATGGCCTTTCGCGCCTTCTTCTCTGTCCTTGGCGGTTCGCTACCCGAGGATCTGGCGGAAGCATTCGGCTACTCGAAAACGCCCCTGACCCCGCCTCGCCGAACCGAGGCGCCGGCCAAGGCAATTGAAGCTTCGCCTGCCGATGGGGCGCTGCAATTGTTGGGAATTCTTCAACGCGAGTCCAGATTGCTGGACTTCTTTCTGGAGGACATTGCCGCATTCAGCGACGACCAGGTCGGCGCTGCGGTTCGCAACATCCATGCGGGTTCCCAGGAGACGCTTAAGAAGTACTTCCGCTTCGCACCCGTCATCGATGGAGTGGAGGGCACCTTCGCCAAACCCGAGAGCGCGGGCCAGGTGGGCAAGGATCCGGCGGCGATTCGCTTCGTCGGCAACCTGCCCGCGAAAGGCAAACCGGCCGGGGGCACGCTGCGCCACCGCGGCTGGCGCGCCGACGCCGTCACGCTGCCCAAGGTGAACCCGAAGCAGAATCTCTCCATCCTGGCCCCAGCCGAGTTGGAAGTCGAATAGGCCTTGCGGTTTCTAGGAATCGATCTCGGAACCACCAACTGCGGCTTCGCCTGGATGGACGGCGAGGCCGATGAGAACAACGCGGCCGTGCAGGCTTTCGACGTCCCTCAACTTGTCAGCCCGGGCGAGGTCAACACCGAGCCCCTGCTGGAATCCTGCCTGTATTTGTCACAGCCGGGTGAGTTCGGCGAGGGCGCGCTCGACCTGCCCTGGCGGCAAGGCTCCCTCGAAATCGTCGGACGCTTTGCGCACCGGCGCGGTGCGGAGACGCTGGGCCGGCTGGTGACCTCGGCAAAGTCCTGGCTGTGCTACACCGGCGCCGACCGCACGGCCGCCATCCTGCCTCCCAACGCGCAGCCGGGCGCATCCAAAGTCTCTCCGCTGGACGCTTCGCGCCGCTATCTGGAACACATGCGCGCGGCCTGGGACTACGAACACCCCGAAGCGCCCTGCGCCCAGCAGACCGTCGTACTGACCGTGCCCGCGTCGTTCGACGCCGTGGCGCGCGAACTGACTGAGCGCGCGGCGCACGAAGCCGGCTTCCGCAATCTGGTCCTACTGGAGGAACCGCAAGCCGCGTTCTACGCCTGGCTCGACCGCTACCCCGACTGGCGCGAGCACGTGGGCGAAGGCGACCTGGTTCTAGTGATCGACGTGGGCGGCGGAACCACCGATTTCACCCTCGTCGCCGTCAGCGCGGAGCAGGGCGACCTGTGCCTGAACCGCGTGGCCGTCGGCGATCACCTGCTGCTGGGCGGCGACAACATGGACCTCGCGCTGGCGCACTCCGTCGCGGCGCAACTCGCAGCGGCAGGCCGGCGACTGGACCAGATCCAGATGCACGGCCTTTGGCAGCAGTGCCGGGCCGCCAAGGAGCGCCTGCTCTCAAATCCCGACAGCCGCGAGGAGACGGTCTCGATTCTCGGCCGCGGCTCCAGCCTGATCGGCGGCAGCCTGCGCGGGAAGCTCACGCGCGAGGACGTTGAACGGCTGCTGATCGACGGCTTCTTCCCCGTGACCTCGGGCGAGGAAATGCCGGAGCGGCGCAAGGCCGGCGGGTTGATGGAAGTGGGTTTGCCGTACGAGCCCGACGCCGCGATTACACGCCACCTCGCACGGTTCCTGCGCCAGGCAGCCTCGCGCAACGAACCGGCCGGAGAGGGCGGCCCCGCCGCAGGCGGGTATGGAAAAGTCAGGCGCGGGCCGTCCGGACTGACCTGTCCCACGCACGTGCTGCTGAACGGCGGCGTGTTCCAGGCGTCGCTGCTGCGCGACAGGGTGATGCAGGTTCTGAACTCGTGGATCACGGGCGAAGGCTTCGAGCCCGCGCAGGTCCTGCCGGGCGAGGATCTGATGCACGCCGTCGCCCGCGGCGCGGCGGTGTACGGCAAAGTCCGCGCCGGCCACGGCATCCGCATTCGCGGCGGCGTTCCGCGCACTTACTATGTCGGAATCGAATCGTCGATGCCGGCCGTGCCTGGCTTCTCGCCGCCGCTGCGCGCGCTCACCGTTGCGCCCTTCGGCATGGAAGAGGGAACCGGCGCGAAGGTCCCGGCGGGCGAGTTCTCGCTGGTGATCGGAGAGCCCGCGGAGTTTCGCTTCTTCTCGTCCTCCAGCCGCCGCAACGACGAGTTGGGCGCGATGATCGACGACTATGCGGATGAGTTGGAAGAGCTTTCGCCCATCCAGGTGTGCCTGCCCGCGGAGGGCGCGGCGGGCAATCGTGTCCACGTCACACTCGAGACGAACGTGACCGCGACGGGCGTGCTGGAGTTATGGTGCGCCGCCCAGAACGGACGCCGCTGGAAGCTCGAATTCCAGGTGCGCGAGGCAGCTTCGCAGCGTGGACGGTCCCAGGGCCGGTCCTGACCCGGTTCCGCTTGATAGGAAGAAATCGAAATGAACATCGGCATCGACCTCGGAACCACTAACTCGGCCCTCTCTTTCATCGATCCGCTCGAGGCCGAAGGCGCGGACTTCCCGCCGGTTCACGTCCTGCCTATCCCGCAGAAAGTCGCCTCGGGAGCGATCGAGCCGCTGCGCACGCTGCCCTCGTTCCTGTACCTGGCAGACGATGGGGTCGTCGGCGAGTTCGCCCGGGAGCAGGGCGCGCTGGTGCCGTCGCGAATGGTCCATTCGGCCAAAAGTTGGCTGTCGAATGCCGAGGTCGATCGCAGCGCGAAGATCCTGCCCTGGGACGCTCAGGAGCAGGGCCGCGTGCTCTCGCCCGTCGAGGTGTCCGCCAAGTTCATCCATCAGATGACCGCCGCGTGGGAAGCCTCCGGCCGCGGTCCGATCGCCGAGCAGGACGTGGTGCTGACGGTGCCCGCCTCCTTCGACGAAGAGGCCCGCGAGCTCACCGTACAGGCCGCGCGCGAAGCGGGCATCGAGAAATTGACGCTGCTGGAAGAGCCCGCCGCAGCGTTTTACGCCTGGATCGCCAACCACCTTTCGCAGTCGCAGAAGTCCTTGACCGACGGGATGACGGTGCTGGTGGTGGACGTGGGCGGCGGTACCAGCGACTTCACGCTGATTCGCGTTTCGCGCGACGGCGACCTGGTCAAGTTCACACGAACGGCGGTGGGCCGCCACCTGCTGCTCGGCGGCGACAATCTCGACTTGACGCTCACGTGGCTGGTGGAGTCGAAGCTCAAGACGCAATTCTCGCTGCGCCAGCGCAGCGCCCTGCGCAGGCAGTGCTCGGCGGCCAAAGAGCGCCTGCTGGCAAACCCGGATCTGGCTTCGGTTGAAATCACCGTGCTGGGCGGCGGGTCCGCGTTGATCGGCGGAGCGAAGAAGACGTCGATTCTGCGGGAGGAAGCGCTGGAGTTGGCCCTGGACGGCTTCCTGCCGTTCTGCGCGCTGGACGAGAAGCCGCAGGAAGACAACAAGAGCCTGTTCCGCGAGGTTGGGCTGCCGTACGTCAGCGACCCCGCAGTGACGCGCCACCTGGCGGCATTCCTCACATCGTCGCAGTCTCCCGCACCCGACGCCATCCTGTTCAACGGCGGCTTCTTCATCCCCGAGATCCTGCGCACCCGCGTCGCCGACGTAGTCGAGAAGTGGTTCGACAAGCGCCCGCTGGTGCTGGAGAACAACGACCTGGACCTGGCGGTCTCCGTGGGCGCGGCGTATTACAGCTACGTGCGCGGCACCGGCGCGGGCGTGCTGGTGCGCGGCGGCCTGCCACGTGCGTACTTTCTGGGAGTGGAGGCGAACGACGACAACGAAGCCGCGGCACTGCGTACGGTGTGCCTGGTCCCGCGCGGAACGGAAGAAGGCTCGACGCTGAGTCTCGATCTCGAGAACCTGCAACTCGTCGCCAACCGGCCGGTCTCGTTCCGGCTCTACAGTTCGCTGATTCGCACCGAAGACAGGACCGGCGACGTCGTCGAGTTTTCCCGGGCCGAAGTCGGGCAGTCGCTGCACGAACACGCCCCGCTGGAAGCCGTGATCCGCTTCGGCAAGAAGGCCGAGGAACGGCTGGTGCCGGTTCGCCTGGGAGCGCACCTAACCGAGGTCGGAACGCTGGAAATCTGGGCCGAATCGAAGCTCAGCGAACACCGCTGGCGCCTGCAGTTCGAGCTGCGCAAACCCGTGCTGGCCGAGCAGGCCAAGAAGTCCCGGCCCTCGGCCGTGCTCAGCGCCGAGTCTGTGGACAAAGCCGAGCGCCTGATCAGGGACGTGTTCGAGGGCGGGACGCTGCCTCCCGAGAACCTGCCCGCACTGCTGGAACAGGCCCTGGCGCTGGGGCGCAATTCGTGGCCGCTGGAGACCATCCGACGCTTCGGAGATCTGTTCCTGGAATTGAACGAAGGCCGCAGAAAGTCGCCCGCGCACGAAGTCCGCTGGCTCAATCTGTGCGGTTTGTGCCTGCGGCCGGGCTTCGGTTTCCCCGGCGACGAGTATCGCATCGAACGCGCCCGGCGTGTGTGGGCCCAGGGTCTCCACTTCGCCTCGAAAGTGGAATGCGAAACGCAATGGTGGATTTTCTGGGGCCGCGTGGCTGGCGGTTTGAGCCGCAACCAGCAAGCCGACGTTTACCAGCGCCTGAGCTACGCACTGATGCCGAAGGGCAAAGCGCCGCGCCTGAATTCGAGCCTGCTGCGTGAAATGTGGCGTTGCGCGGCAAGCCTTGAACTGCTTCCCGCCGGCACGCGCACGGACCTCGGCAACGCACTGGTCAAGCAGATCCGGTCGGGAAGCTACACGCCCAGTGAGTTCTGGTGCCTGGCCCGCCTGGGCTCGCGGCGGCTGTTCTACGGCCCCAACAATCAGGTGCTGCCGGCGGCGACGGCGCAACGCTGGATCGAACCGATCCTGCGCATCCCGGCTGCCGCCGAGTGTCTGGCGCGGCTGGCGCAGCAGACCGGCGATCTCACTCGCGATGTGCCGCCCGGTGAACTGGAACTCGTGCGCAAAGCTCTGGCAGCGTCGCCGGACGCCGAGTCGCTGCTGAATGTGCTGGAAAGCGGTGGTGGGCGCGACATCGACAGCATGGCCCGCATCTTCGGCGAAGAGCTTCCCTCGGGCCTGGTGCTCACCAGTTCAAACGGCAATTCGGACTCCGCGCCTGCGGCCGGAGAGTAGGCCGGGATGCCACCCGTCACTCACCACCAGCACCGAGCCGCGAACGTAAGCGAGCGGCCATCTCAACGCAGGCACCGAGGTCCGACCATCAGCGCGCTACGCGTCGCTGGCGCGTTGCCGCTCTCTAACTTTCGCGGCTCTGCGCTGGTGATCGGAAATGGGCCGGCCGGAGCTGCGTCGTAGGCCGGACCGCATGCGGGAAACTGACCTTATCGGGCTGATCCAAAGTCTCAATGCAGCGCAGGCCCCCGGCCTCGTCAAGGGTATCGGAGACGATTGCGCCATCCTGCGTCCGAAGGCGGGCGAGGACATCCTGGTCACGACGGATTTCCTGCTGGAGGACGTTCACTTCCTGCGCGCGACACACTCCGCCGCCGACTGCGGCTGGAAGGCTCTGGCGCGCGGCCTGAGCGACATCGCCGCCATGGGCGGCACCCCGCAATACGCCTTCGTCTCGCTGGCGCTGGCGCCCTGGAGCGACGCGCGGTGGGTGCGCGGTTTCTACACGGGCATGCAGCGCTTAGCCCAACGCCACGGTGTCGTGGTCGCGGGCGGCGACCTCACGCGATCCGACAAAGTGCTGTGCGACATCGTCGTGCTGGGGGCCGTCAGGCGAGGCCAGGCACTCTGCCGCAGCGGCGCGCGTCCGGGCGACCGACTCTATGTGACCGGCCTGCTGGGAGGCTCGGCATTGGGCCTGGAAACGCAGCACGGCGCGGCCTGGAAGCGCCACCTGCGCCCGGAACCGCGCGTTGAAGCGGGGCGGGCTCTCGCGGCGCGGTTCAAGGCGACCGCGTGCATGGATCTGAGCGACGGGCTCGCGCTCGACCTGCACCGGCTCTGCCGGGAGTCGGGTTGCCGCGCGGAGTTGAATGGTACGCTGCCCGTCTTTCCTGGATCCAGCATCCAGCAAGCACTGGCGGGCGGCGAGGACTACGAACTGCTGTTCGCAGCTCCCGCGGACCGGCCTATTCCCCACTCGATTGCGGGCTTACCCATCACGGAAATCGGGCACTGCTCGAAAGGCTCGCCCGGGCGCATCCGCTTCGACGGCAATCCGCTCCCAGCGGCGGGCTGGGATCCGTTCAGTAAACCGCAACGCTCCAGTTAGGCTTGGACAATTGTCCTGCATTGCGCGATCCTGAGAGCCAGTCTGTGTCTCTGGACTCATGCACCCGGCGGCCGTGCGCGCCAGCCGGGACCTTCGACAACAAACGCTGAGCGGGCCTGTTTCCCGCACGAGATTCCAAACTCCGGCCGGCTTCAATCGCCGCTGGCCGCTTGCGTTTACACTCATGTCGAACATCTCATACACCGAACGAAAAGCCGCCTGGTTTGCCGAACGCTCGCTGCGCCGCCACGCCGGCGTCTTTCACTTGTGGGCGCTCGGAGTGGGCGCGGTGATATCCGGCGACTTCTTCGGCTGGAACTTCGGGTTTCTGGCGGGCGGATTTGGCGGGCTGATGGCGGCGCTGTTGATCATGACGGTGCTCTACATCTGCCTGTGTTCCAGCGTCGCCGAGTTGTCGGCAGCGCTCCCGCACGCCGGGGGTGCATACTCGTTTGCGCGGGCCAGCATGGGACCGTGGGGCGGCTACGTGACGGGGCTCGCGGAAAACATGGAGTACATTTTTACGCCCGCGACGATCGTCGTCGGAGTAGGCGGCTATCTCGGAGCGATCTTCGGAACTCCCGCGTCTTACGAGCCGCTCTGGTGGCTAGCGTGCTACCTGGTCTTCCTCGTCTTGAACGTGTGGGGCGTGGAGATGAGCTTCCGCGTTTCCGCCGTCACAACGGTCAGCGCGCTGGCGGTGCTAGCCGTGTTTTACGCCGGAGCGATTCCGCACTTCGACCTGCGCCACTGGGCCATCGGGCAACGCGCGCTGCTCCCGTTTGGCGTTGCCGGGATCTTCGCTTCCCTGCCCTTCGCGCTGTGGGTCTACCTGGGCATCGAGCAACTGCCGTTGGCGGCCGAAGAGACCCACAACCCTGAGCGCGACATGCCGCGCGGCATCTTCTGGGCGCTGGCCACGCTGATCGTCTGCTCGCTCGCAACGCCCGTACTCAGCGGAAGCATTGCGCCTGGAGCCGAGGCGGTCGGCAAGTCATCCGAACCCCTGTTTCTAGGCTTCCAGGCAATCTTCGGCAGCGGCATCCGCACGCGCCTGCTGGCGCTGTTCGCGGTCACGGGCCTGATCGCCAGCTTCCATGCGATCATCTACGCGTACGGGCGCCAGATCTACTCCCTGGCGCGCGCCGGGTACTTTCCGGCCTGGCTTTCGGGAACCCACGGAACAAGGCACACGCCGCACCGCGCACTCGTGTCCGGATCGGCGCTCGGCTTCGGTGCGGCGGTGGCGATCCGGCTCTCCGGGCCAGCGGGTCCAGTCGGGGCAATTCTGCTCAACATGGCGGTGTTCGGAGCGGTGCTAGCCTACATCTTGCAGATGGCGTCGTTCATGCTGTTGAGGAAGAACGCTCCACACTTGGCGCGGCCGTTCGTGAGCCCACTTGGAACCGCCGGAGCGGCGACGGCGGCGCTGCTGGCCGCTGTCACGCTCGGCGCTTTGTTCCTGAATCCCGACTACCGCATCGGCGTGGTGGGCGCGGCTGTCTGGTTCGCGCTCGGTGTCGCGTACTTTGCGGTTTACGCACGCCACCGGCTGATCCTGGCGCCCGAGGAAGAGTTCGCGTTGAACCTCGAACGAGCGTCCGATGAGAGCGTCACCCACAGCGTGCCGGCCATCCATCCGGATCCGGAGCACGACGAGCCCCCGGCGGCGGAGGCCACTGCGTGAGCTACCAAGCCAGCGCGGCGGGGGAGCACTATCGCTTCGGCGACCTGAAATCATTGCTCGCCAAAGCGTCGCCTCCGCGGTCGGGCGACCAGCTAGCGGGGATTGCGGCGCAAACCGCCACCCAGCGCGTGGCGGCACAAATGGCTCTGGCCGAGCTGCCGCTGCGCGCGTTTCTCGACGAGCCGCTCATCCCCTACGAGAGTGACGAGGTCACGCGGCTGATCATCGACACTCACGACGCGGCCGCGTTCGCGCCGATCCGGCACTTGACTGTGGGCGAATTCCGGGACTGGCTGCTGGGCCCGCTGGCGACTGGCGAGGCGCTGGCGGCGCTGGCGCCCGGCGTCACTCCGGAAATGGCCGCGGCCGTTTCGAAGCTGATGCGCGTCCAGGATCTGATCTTGGTGACTTCGCGCATTCGAGTCGTCACCCGTTTTCGGACGACGGTGGGACTGCCGGGTCGCCTGTCTACGCGGCTGCAGCCGAACCATCCGACCGACGATTTGCGCGGCATCATGGCGGCGACGCTGGATGGCCTGATGCTCGCCAGCGGAGACGCAGTCATCGGCATCAACCCAGCCTCGGACAACGTCGCGGGCGTGGTGGCGCTGCTGCAGATGCTCGACCATCTGCGCGAGTTGTACCAGATGCCGGTACAGTGTTGCGTGCTCGCGCATTTGACGACGCAATTGGAAGCGCTACGGCGCGGCGCACCGGTGGATTTGCTGTTCCAATCGATCGCGGGCACCGAACTCGCGAACACATCGTTCGGGGTGAATCTCGCGCTGCTCGACGAGGCCTGGCACGCCGGGCTCGAACTGCGTCGCGGCACTGTCGGCGACAACGTGATGTACTTCGAGACGGGCCAAGGCAGCGCACTCTCGGCGAATGCGCACGCGCAAGTGGATCAGCAAACCTGCGAAGCACGGGCCTTCGCCGTGGCACGACGCTTCCGCCCGATGCTGGTCAACACGGTGGTCGGCTTCATCGGCCCGGAGTATCTCTACGATGGCAAGCAGATCGTGCGCGCCGGCCTGGAGGATCATTTCTGTGGCAAGCTGCTGGGCCTGCCGATGGGCTGCGACGTCTGCTATACCAACCACGCGGAAGCGGATCAGGATGACATGGACGTGCTGCTCACCCTGCTCGGCGCGGCGGGCGTGAACTACATCATGGGCGTCCCCGGCGCGGACGACGTGATGCTGGGCTACCAGAGCACGTCGTTCCATGACGCGCTCTACATCCGTAGCCTGCTAGGGCTCCGCCCGGCCCCGGAGTTTGAAGCATGGCTGGCTCGCTTCCAGGCGGAGCTTCCGTCGGCAGTCGCCCAACTCGAAGCGGGCGGGTTGACGGGAGTCGGCGGATGAAACTGCTGAGCGATTTCACTTTGGCGCGAGTCGGTCTCCAGCGGGCCGGAAACAGTCTGGCCACGCGCGAAGTGCTGGCATTTCAGCTTGCGCATGCGCAGGCTCGGGACGCGGTGGCTTCGACAATGGACGTTCGCTCCTTTGCGCTCGAATGCGAGCAGCGTGGCTGGCTGGTGGAACAACTCGCGAGTGCCGCTGGGGACCAGCCGACGCACCTGCGCCGGCCCGACCTGGGACGACGCTTAGCCACTGAATCGCGCAATCGGCTGCTTCCGCGGGACTCCAGTCTCGATCTTGCCATCGTCGTGGCCGGCGGCCTGTCGGCTCTGGCGGTGCAGCGCCACGCGGTTCGACTGTTGGACGAGTTGATCCCGCGCATCGACGACGCGGGCTGGACTCGCTCCGCGGTGTGTGTGATCGAACGCGGCCGCGTAGCGATTGGCGACGAGGCCGGCCAACTGCTGCACGCGAGTCTCGCGCTGGTGCTGATCGGTGAGCGCCCCGGCCTGAGTTCACCCGATAGCCTGGGAGCCTACCTGACCTGGAATCCCGCCCCCATGAGAACGGACGCGGAGCGCAACTGCATCTCGAACATCAGGCCCGAAGGACTCAGCTACCGCGAGGCGGCCCACCGGATCTTTAATCTCCTGGCTGCGTCGCGCCAACGTCAACTCACTGGCGTCGCACTGAAGGAGGACTTCGCGGTGCTTCCCGAAAAGTGACGCACTTGCCAGTCAGCCTCGCTTCTTCACAACGCTGATCGCTTTCAGCAGGACGGCATTACCGGGAATCACGGGACCGAAATTATTGGTGAAATCGGAGTCGCCGCCGCGGAAGCCCGTGGTGCCCTTTAGACGAATTTGTTCGATCTTCTTCCCCAGTCGCGGGTTCTTCCACTCGAATGCGAAGAACGTGATCTGCCGGTCCGGCGCGCCCCCCATAGGCACGGCGTCGGCGGCGTAGCAGTAGTCGCGCGCCGAGGTGCGCTGCGCCCAATTCCATTCCGCGATGTTCAAGCCGTAGCGGATCGGAATCGTGGTCACAAATCCGTCCTCGTAAACCACCTCGTACCACCCGAGCATGTCGGCGGTGTCCTCCTGGTCGTACAACAGACGGAACGATTCCTTGTTGGTCGCCGGCCGGGCCGAGGAGTGCAGGAACACCAGGCTTGTCGCGTCCGCGCCGATCTTGACGCTGACTTCCTTGGGCAAGCCCGTCTTTTTGTCGCCGTCCGCGCCAACGATCGCAACGCTCGTCGACTGGTCGGGGCCGAGATCGAAGTTCACGTTGTCCAGCCGCGCGAGACCTGTCTTCATGCCCGTCAGGTCGATGCCGAGTTCCGCGTTCGCCGGCCCGGCGTTGAAGCTCGATGCCATCGGGACAGGTTCGTTCGAAGCCTCCGTCACCCTAGGCGGATCCTCACCCCGAAACCGGGCGCGGATCTCCGGCACAAGTTCCTGAACCGTTCCGGAGAGTTCTCGTCCGTCCAGGGATTCGCCGCGCCACATCATGTGCGCGCAGCTCAGGAAATCACTAAGCAGATCCTTGCCGAAGCCGGCCTCGTTTGTCGCGAACCAGGCCGACGGCGCTCCGCCGAGAATCGAAGCACGCTTGATCCTGGTCTCGAACTGCTTCATCCCCGGCGCAAAATTGCCGAAGATCTCCTGGAAGCCCAGCTTGTCGAGTTCAACTTCAAAACTCTGGGCCTTCTCTTCCGTGGTCTCGCCCTCTGAGCCGGACCAGAACCAGTTGAAGAGCAGAATATCCTTGGGGATCAGGCGCTCCACCTGTTCGGGCGTCATGGCTCCCGGAACGGAGTACGCAAAACCGTCCGGCGTCTTCTTTGGCTGGAGCCCCTTCCCACGCACGCCTTCGAGCAGCATGTCGCCCCAGATTGCCAGCCGGATCCCCTTGCTTTGCAGATAGTCGTGAATCCTCCTGACGTCCTCTCCATAACGCTCGCGAATGTCCTTGTCTTTGCAGCGCGGGCATAGGCCCACCGGCAGGAACAGTTCATCGTGACCGGCGTGCAGCATCTTGGGATGCAGCAATTCGATGTACTCGTCATAGACGTCGAAGAGCAGCTTGTAGCTCTCGGGATTCGAAGGGCAATACGTGTCCGGCCACTTTTCGCCCGGCACCTCGGCCAGGTCCGCGTGTTCGGACATTAGGTAGTAGCTATGCGTCAGCGAGGGCAGTTCAGGCACGAGCTCGATGTGATAGCGGCGCACCCAGCGCGCCAGATCCGCGATTTCTTCCTTTTCCAGAAATCCGCCATCGGCCGTGTCCTGATGGGTCGAATTCTGATCCCATTCGCGCTGCGCGCCCGGGGGATAGTTGCGGCGATAGTAATTGACCTCGCGCGAGAACTTCACCCAGCCGCTGTTCAACTCCGGGTGCCGCTCGAAACGCATGGAGGCGTTCATCTCCATGATCAGGGTGTTGTATTTGTACAGCGCCATGAAGTCGCGGATAAAACGTTTGAAGAAGGGAATGTTGTTGCGCCCCGGCAGATAGAGTTTCAGCCCGCGAAATGGTTTGGCCGGCCAATCGCGGATCTGGACGCCTCGCAACAGGAGTCCGCTCTCCTTCTTCATCAAGAGTTGACGCAGCGACTGCAGCCCATAGAAGGCGCCCCGGTCGTCGCTGCCCGCCACGATCGAGAGATTGGCCTCCGTCCGCAGGATGTACCCCTCGGGTCCCGGATCGCGGCTGCTCACCTTGAGCGCATGCGCCGCGCAGTATGCGGCGACCAGCGGATTGGACACGGATCCAACGACGATCAGGTGCCGCTGCGCGTCGAGAGTGGCGAGGCGTTCGATCTTCAAGTGCAGCCCAACGCGGTCGCCCAGATCGTCGGCCAGGGTTTTGGCGAGAAAGAGATCCTGCTCGGAGGGAAACGCGGGCACGGCGATAACCGCGCGATTGTCCAGCTGGAAACTGCCAGTGGATCCCGTAAGTTCTCGCGGCGGGGGGAAGATGGTGCTGGTGGTGCGCGCGCCCGCGGTCTGGGCGACGATCAAGACCGCGCCCAGCGCCATCAGAACCCGGGTGGTGGCGCGCAGTAATCTGGTGATGGTCATGCTCTTTCCTTCCTCGATGGCCGGCGGACCCAACAGCGAAATCATGTCACGAATCGGGTCGAGTGAGTTGTCCGTAGGAACGATTTATCCTGAAAGCGAATGAATGTCCCCATCGACGACGACGAACTGGTTGAACACATCATCGACCACTTGAGTGAAGACCAGGCTGAAGCGCTTGAAGGGCTCGGCGATGCGGAGATCGAACGCCGCGTGCGGTTGGGCCTTGGCCGTGCGCGCAGTAACGGCTTCACGGATCCTGAACCGGCTACGGCATTCGTTACCCTGATGTTCCTGGTCTCGCCGTGCTTCGACCGGCATCCGCCGATTGCGGCGGCAATCCGCCTGGCGTCGGGCTCGCCCGCCGAGCGCTTGCGGGCGCTCTTCAGCAAGACCAGGGAAAGCGATTGGGACGAGGCCGCAGCGGCCGGATCGTGGGATGACGTCGTCGTATGAAGCGCATCCTGCTCGCCTGGTCCAGTGGGAAGGACAGCGCCTGGGCGCTGCACGTGCTGCGGCAGGGCGGCGACTACGAAGTCGTAGGGTTGCTGACCACATTCAATGCCGCCTTCGACCGCGTGGCGATGCATGCCGTGCGACGCCAGTTGGTAGAAGCGCAGGCCGCCGCGGTGGGTGTGCCGCTGTGGCCGGTGTATATTCCGTGGCCGTGCTCGAACGAGGTGTACGAGCGCCAGATGACCGCGGCCTGCGAACGTGCGGTCAAGGAGGGTGTGGAGGCGATCGCGTTCGGCGACCTGTTTCTGGAGGACGTGCGCGCCTATCGCGAACGCAACCTGGCTCCGACCGGACTGACGCCGCTGTTTCCACTTTGGAAGATCCCGACCGACAAGCTGGTTCGCGAGATGATCGCGGCCGGGCAGCGCGCCGTGATCACCTGCGTCGATCCGGCAAAACTCGGGTGCGAATTCGCAGGCCGCGAGATCGACCTCGCGTTAGTGGACGCACTGCCGGAAGGGGTAGATCCGTGCGCGGAGAACGGCGAGTTCCATTCCTTTGCGTTCGCGGGGCCGCAGTTCCTCCGGCCGCTGGATATCTGCGTTGGCGAAATCGTCGATCGCGATGGCTTCGTGTTCGCTGACGTGACCCTCGCCTGATCCGCACGCCGAAACGCGTGGAATACCAGGTTGGCGGGGATTCTCCTCAATTCACACTTTCGCGCTGCGATCGAGTTGTTCGAGATTCAGCACCATCTCGCCCTCACTGTTGAAGTTGAAGGCGGGCAGGAAGCGGCTGGCCCATTCGACCTCCTCGAAGGTGTACGAGTAGCGCGCGTGCACGGCCTGGCTGAAAGTGTCGTCGAAGGCCTTGATCAGGATCAGGAACTCAGCCTGCAGCCGCCGCAGGTCGTCCGCGTCCAACCCGTGCAGCGGGCTGGTTTCGTCAATTGGATGGACGACCGTCCAGGTGAGGGGCAGGAAGAAGACCTTGTCACGTTCCAGTGCGATGGACTTGAAGTGGCGCTTGAGGCCCTCCGGCCCATCTTCGACGGTCATCAGGATCACCGTGGCCTCCAACTCCATCAGCACGTTCGGACGGCCGTTGGCGACGCGGAACATCACTGCCTGTCCGTCATTGAAAGGGGCGACGACCATTTGCCGGCTGAACACCAGCCGCGCGGAAGGCCGCGAGAAGCGTCCGTAGAGCAGCCCTGTCCCCAGGGCGAAGGCCAACAGGCCGATCATCGCCTCCAGGGCGGCCACTGAACTGGTGAGTATCCCTGTGGGCGCGATGTGCCCGTAGCCGACGGTAGTGAAGGTCTGCACGCTGAAAAAGAAGGCGCTCAGGAACGCCTCCAGCTTCGTCGCATGCGGTGCACCCATCAGCCACTCGACCCCGATCCAGTAGTAGACCGCCGCGAAAAGGACGTTTGCCAGCGTGTAAACCACTCCGACCTGGAGCAGGAACCACGGCCAACTGGCGCTCATCAGGTGCAGGTAGAATCCCTTGTCCCGCAGTCCCACGCCGTTGCGCTGGACATTGAAGGACCCGTCCTTCTCGATCGCCCGATGCAGCCGCCCCGTATATCGCTGGGTCAGGCCTGGATCGAATTCCGCGCGTTTGAGAACCGGCATCGTTTGCGCTCCCCCCGTTCAACGAATCCTGAGAATTGAGGCGAATCTCCGTCGAGGCACCGCCTCGGCTTACAATCAAACAATTATGCTTCGCCGCAGTTTCTGTTTGAGCCTACCCGCGGTCGCACTCGGCGCCTCGGCCTTTGGCGCTTCAAAATCACACGCACCCGGCACCCGCACCGAAAAGGGCGGATGGATCGTGGTTCCCCTTTCGGGTTCGCCTGCGGACATCGGCTTCCAACACGGATCCGCGCTGGCGAAAGAGATCGAGGGCGTGCTCAAGAGCCTCAAGGTTTTGATGACCCACGACGGCCTGAAGGACTGGGAGTTTTTCCGCCGGGCCGCCGAGAAGGTCCTCTGGCCGAAGGTCGAGCAGGAATACCGTGACGAGATCAAGGGCATCGTTGCCGGAGCCGCCTCGCAAGGCGTCAAATTCGACGTGTGGGACGCGTTGGTTCTGAATGCGAACCAGGAACTCACGCCATACTACACCGAGTGGTTCGAGAACAGGCGCGACAAGAAGCACTCCGCGCCGGAGCACTGCAGTGCGTTTGTTGCGACCGGCTCGTGGACCCGGGACGGGCTCCCCGTGCTGGCGCACAATTGCTGGACCGACTACGCCGTTGGCGCCCGCTGGAATGTCATCTTTGACGTGCGTCCCGCCAAGGGCCACCGCTTCATCATGGACGGGTTACCGGGCATGATCCACAGCGGCGACGATTTCGGGATCAACGGCGCGGGCATCATGATTGCCGAAACCACCATTGGCAGCTTCCACGGCTTCGATCCGGAAGGCATCCCCGAGTGCATTCGTGCCCGTAAGGCGATGCAGTACGCGTCCTCCATCGACGACTTCGCGAGCCTGATGAAGACCGGAAACAATGGCGGCTACGCCAACAACTGGCTGGTGGCCGACCGCAAGACCGGCGAGGTTGCGAGCCTGGAACTGGGTCTGCAACACGTGACCCTGGAGCGTACTCGCGATGGCTGTTTTGTCGGGAGCAACTACCCCGCCAACGCGGAGTTGATCCGCGACGAGACGGACTTCAACGTGAAGGATCTCAGTTCCAGCGCCAACGCGCGCCGCAAGCGCTGGGAGGCGCTGATGGCCGAGTTTAAAGGTAAGCTCGACGTCGATGCGGCCAAGCGCTTCATGGCCGATCATCAGGACAGCTTCGAGAACAAAGAGCTCGCCAGCGAGCGCACGCTGTGCGGCCACAACGAGAGTTCGCCCCGGGGCATGGGCTCCTGGCAACCGCCGTACGGGCCGGCGGGCGCGGTGCAAAGCAAGGTCGCCGACGGCAAACTGGCCGCGGAGTTGTCGCTGTGGGCGGCCATGGGCCACGCCTGCGGCACGCCCTTCCTGGCCGCCGAGCACCTGGCGCAGCACCCGGAACTGGACTGGCAGAAGGACATCCTGATCGATATGAAGCCCGGTCCCTGGACGCTGTTCAGCGCAGCCGGCTGAGCGCGGCCCGCGCTTCGGTCCATTCCACCCGAAATGGAAAATGGCCGAGTGCCGTTGCGGCGAACGCCTGATCGCACGGCATCCGGGGGTTCCTCGTCCGTGCAGCAGTAGTAGTCTGGTGGATGGTCCTACACCGACCCCGAAGCCACGCGCAACTCACCATGGGCTGCCGGTTTTGCGTCCCGGGTAGATCGCATTTTTCCTCCAGTCAGTTCGTAAAGAAGGAGCAAATAGCGCCAATGATGACAACCAGCCGCAGGGCATTTCTCGGTACGGCGGGCATGTTGATTCTGAAGCCCGACCTGGTCCGTGGTTCGCAGAACAACTCGACGGTTCGCATGGCTTTGTTCGGGTGCGGCGGACGTGGGACGGGCGTCGCCGAGAGTTTCACCGAGCACACCTCAGCGCAGTACGTCGCGCTGGGCGATCTGTTCCAGGCTCAGACAGAAAAGGCGAAGCAGACGCTCGACAAGGCGTCCGTAAAGGCGGGCAAGGCGGAGATCGATTCGTCCAAGCTGTTCTACGGTCCCGACTCGCTCGACAAACTGTGCGCGTCCAAGGACATCGACGCCATCCACATCGCCACTCCGCCCTATTTCCACCCAGAGCATTTCGCGAAAGCGGCAGCCAGCGGCAAGCATATCTATCTCGAGAAGCCGATCGCCATCGACGTGCCCGGCGCTCGCAGCGTGATCGCTACGGGCGAGAAAGTGGGCAAGAAGGCCAGCATCGCGGTGGGCTTCCAACTGCGCCATGCCACGCCCTACGTGCAACTGCGCGAGCGCATCCAAAAGGGGCAGCTCGGCGACATCGCATGCGGACTATCCCACTATTACGCCACCGCCGCGCTCGAACATCCGGAGTACGAGAACGCTTCAGCCAACGAACGGCGTCTGCGCAACTGGCTGCACGACAAAGTCCTGTCGGGCGACATCCTGGTGGAGCAGAATATCCACCTGATCGACTTCAATAACTGGATTTTGGGCGCGCATCCGGTAAAGGTCTCGGGCACTTGCGGGCGCAAGGGCCGCACGGATCACGGCGACTGCTCCAGCCATTTCAACGTCACCTACACCTACCCGGGCGACATCGACGTCACCGTCACCTCGACGCAGTTTGGCGAGGGCGGTTGGGACGTGGCTATGCGCTTTTTCGGCGCAAAGGGCAGTTCGATGTCGAAGTACGATGCTCCGGTCGCCATCACGGGCGCGGACCCCTGGGAATACCCGGGCTTGGGCAAGCCGGCCCAGGTGAGTGACGTCAATGCGGCGGCAGGCGCGTTTTCGGGTGCACTGGACGACGCCGACGCCAAGAAGGAGCAGCACTTCATCGAGAGCATCACCAGCGGCAAGTTCATCAATGAAGCCACACAGGGCGCGGAATCCACGCTCACGGCGATTCTAGGCCGTTACGCAGCTTATACGGGGCGGACCTGGAAGTGGGAAGAGTTGGCGGGAGTGAAGGAAGTCTGGGACGCGCACTTGAACGTCGCCAAACTGTAATTGTACTTAGGGTCGCACCGCAAGGGCGCGGAGCATCCGGCCGGTCAGCTAAGCTACCGGTCGGACCTTCCGCGCCCTTGCAGTGTTTTTACTGCCAGATGAGTCTGTCATATACGCCTTTCCTAGCTCGCGTGCAGGCCGAAGAAGCCCGCCTGGCAGAACACGCGATAGAACACCAGCAGCAGCATGACGATCAGGTACGCGCGCAGGCTCAAGAGTGAAATCCTGACGCTGGTTGTCATCTCCATCGGTCCCAGCGCGGACATGTCCACCTTCTGCTCTGGAGCGTCATCCAGCGGGTGGATCACGACCCAGCGGTGTTCGTCCGCCATCTGTTGAGCGCCCACTTTGTTCAGCAGCATCGTTGCCATTGTTCAGCCCTCCCTTTTATTTAGTGACCAGTAGGAAACAGGTTCGGCGCCGCTACTTGCGCCGCGAGTACCAACGACAGTCCGAACAGGACGATGATGATCGTCCAGTTCACGAAGTTATTCCACGGTTTGTTGGCGTAACTGCCCAACAGTTCCTTATCATTCAACAGCAGTTGCAGGAATATGATGGCCGATGGCAGCATCACCCCCGCCAGCACCTGCACGCCAAGAATAATCAGTTGCAGCGGTGCGCGCGGGATCAGAACCAGGCCCGCGGCGGCCGCCACGCACAGCGTGTAGACGATGTAAAAGCCCTTCGCCTTGGAGAACGGGAGCTGCAGGCTGTGCGGCCAGCCGCGCACTTCCCCGTAGGCCCAGGCGCTCGACAGAGAGATGGCCGTAGTGCCGAGCACGGCGGCGTTAATCATCATCATCAGGATCAGCGTCCGCATGACCGGACCGGCGAATGTGCCGATATCGACGGCCATCTGCGCCGGATCGGTGAAGTTGAATCCATGCATGTGCGAAGCGTTGCCCGCCAGCATCATGCAGCCGGCCACCGTCACCGTGATGCAGGCTCCCACGAACGTATCCAGGCGGGCCCAGCGGACGTCCGAGAAGCGCAGCTTCTTATCCGCGATGCAGCTCTGCTGGAAGAACAGCTGCCAGGGCGCCACGGTCGTGCCGACAACCGCGATCACCAGAAAGGTCAGATCGGAGGTGATGCCGCTTTGCGGGATCGAAGGGACAAACGCGTTACGCAGCGCCGGACCGAGCGCCGGCTTCATCGCGAATGCGATGTAGAACCAAGCCAGGTCCAGCAGGCACAGGAACACAACGGTTCGCTCCCAGCGCCGGTAGCTGCCGCTGAGCGTGATTAGAATCAGTGCAACGGCCGCCAGCGGCACGCCGACCAGCGGGTTGACGCCCATTTTGTTCAGGGCCAGATCGATGGCAGCAAACTCCGTTACCAGAGTCAGAAAATTCACCAATTCCAGATCGACCAGCGAGAACAAGCCCCACCACTTGCCAAACCGCTGATAGATCATCGCGGCATGACCCTGGCCCGTGGCGATGCCCAACCGGACCACCATCTCCTGGATGAAGTACGTCACCGGAAGAAGGAGCAGAACGACCCACAGCAGGTGCGTTCCGTACTGTGCGCCGGCTTGGGAATACGTGGAGACTGCGCCGGCATCGTTGTCCGCAACCATCACGATCAGGCCGGGTCCGAAAACGACCAGGAACGTCAGTAAGCTGTGCAGCCACTTGCTCTTAACGACAGTGCCCTGAACCTGGACGGGGACGGTGGCGGGGCTCTCGTCAGCCACTTGCAGAATCCGATTCGGTGCTTGATCAATCACGGCGCATCTCCTTTCTGTGACCTCCCTGCGATGAGGACACAAATCGATAAACAACCTGCGGGTACCGCGTGAGCGGGGAGACCGTTGGGCCGTTGGAGCGGCAGTTATCAGTTAAGGCAGAGGACGTGGGGAAGGAAGGAGGGAAACCGCCTTCGGTCCGCGCTACTTGTGTTCAAGGGGCGCCACAGGGACCGAAGCGGTGCGGCGAGAAACTCGCCTACCGGTTCAGCACTGCGGCAACCGCCTGCTGCCAGTATTACTGGGAGGCTGATCGTCGAGTACCATACCGCCTTTCCGCAAGCGAGTGAAACTTAGGAGGGGAAATGGAAAAGACCATCCCTCCTCAAGCGGAAGAATGGCCAGAAGCATATAAAATACTACTGAGGCCGGATTCCCCCACTGGTCCAAGCTTCAGCACCGCGCGCCGTTAGAGACCGGGAGGGCCTCAGCCACCTTAGAGAAACCCTTAACCCGGGAATCCCTGTTCTACCCTTGAGCATCTTTGGACGCTGTAGGGCAGTGGCCTATTTGCCACGCGGACGCCTCGCCTACCGAGGATCCATCAACTCAAGGCACCCAAACCCTCTTGCGAGAGAGTGACTACCCAATTGCTACCTTACCGCCCCGCAGGTGCGTCCGTCAACCCAAAATGAACGATGTTCTGCGAGTTTCTGATGAAATTATCCTCAACTCGCCCGGAAACCCGAAGCTGCCCAGTCCGCGCAATCTTCGTCTTCTTTGCCGGTATCCAAGTCACGTGTCTTCATGGAGCTAGAGGGATGGGTCGAAAACGGGCACGCAGCACCACCTTGGAGCGGTTCTGTCCCGGTTGTCGCGGAAAAAAGTGGACCCGGAGAATTGGACGTAGGGATCTGGAGTGGACTGGCTCAGGGGTGTGTGAGGAGAAGAGAGGGGTCAGGATCTTTGTGAGGAAATCCGATCTCCGGGTCCGCCCTGGGAAACCATCACGCAAGAGACAAAGCAATCGGGACGCCAAACCGTAACTGGGCCAAAACATAGCTAATCGGCTGCAAAACAGGCCAGAATTGCGGCCTGGCTTCCCAAATCGGAAATGTTTGCGGCGTCGGGGGGCAATTCCTGCGGAGTTTGTTCCGATTTGGGAACGTCAACGCACTCCGGCGCGCTTGAGCGCCTGCTGTACCAGCCCCTGGCACTCCTCGATCCGGAAGGCCCAGGCCAGCGCCAGGTAGGCGAGCCCATACGCGACCAGGACGCAGATGGAACCGAGGAAAGGCGAAGATAATCGCAACCCTGCCTTGGCCGCCCAAGCCAAACTGGCCGCCAGGGCGGCAGCCCCCCACAGTTTGGCCACCAGCGCCGCTGGTAAGCCCGTGCGCCCGATGCGGGCATTGAGCGTGCGCCGCAGCAACGCGAATTCAATCCAGCCCGCCACGCCCGCCGAAGCGGTCAGCCCGGCCACGCCCCAGCGCGCTTCAATTGCTAACCAGCGGGGCAGCCAGATGGCGCAGATGTAGCCGAGCGTGATTGTCAGGAACACCCTTACGACCGCATAGCGCAGCGGCGTACGCGTGTCGCGCAGGGCGTAATAGGTGGAGGAGTACAGCCGTCCCAGCGTCGAGGCCAGCAGGCCCACCGACGACCCTGCCAGGATGCCCCACACGTAGTTCGAATCGCCGTGCCGGAAGCGCCCCGATTCGAACAGCGCCGCGGTCATCACCCCGCCCAACGCCAGGAAGGCCATGGCCGACGGGACTACGAAGAACGCGATGCGCCGCAATCCCGAATTCAAACGCTCACGCAACTGCGCCGCGACCTGCTGAGTGTCGCCCAGCGCGCTGGACATGGCCGGCAGTTCAGCGGCCGAAATCGACATCCCGAACAGGCTGACTGGCAGCGTATAAAGCGTCTGGGCATTGGTGAGCGCGGCCACGGCGCCGGTGCCCAGCAGACTGGCAAACACCTGGTCGACGTAGGCGCTGATCTGCACGACGCCCCGGCTCAGAAACACCGGGGCGAAGTTCTTGAGGACCTCGCGTACGTGCTCGGATGCGGTGTCGAGCCTGGGCCGCAGGCTGCGGACCAGCGACAGCACGGTGGGCAGTTGTACGGCGAGTTGCAGCGCGCTGCCCGCCACCGATCCGAAGGCCAGATAGATCGCCAGCGACCCCAACTCCCGGCCCCGGCCCAGCCCGAGCAGCGTTGCGATCATGGCTGCGTTCCAGACCACCGGCGCGGTGTAGGACAGAAAGAACTTGTGGTGGCTGTTAAGGATACCCAGGCACCAGGCCGAGACGACCAGCAAGCCCGCTCCCGGGAATAGGATCTGCACCAGCCGGATGGTCAATTCGCGCTTAGCGCCGTGGAATCCGGGCGCGATCACGTCGATCAGGTAAGGGGTGAGCAGTGCTCCAGCCAACACCAGTACCGCCGTGCTCAGTGCCAGGACGGATAGAATCGCACCCGCTATGCGGCTGGATTCCTGTTCGTCCCCCTCGGCCAGCAGTCGCGAGTAGACGGGAATGAAGGACGCCGAGAGCACGCCTTCGCCGAACAGATTCTGCAGGAAATTGGGAATCTTGAATGCGGCGTTGAAGGCGTCGGCCTGGTCGCTCTGGCCGAAGTAGTGGTTGAAGGCGCGCTGGCGCACCAGCCCCACCAGGCGGCTGAGCAGGATGCCCGCACCGACCAGGAAAGCGTGCCGCCCCGAACCCCTTCCCGCTCTCCGGACCGGGGCGCCGGGCGCTGAGGCAGCGTTCCGGGCGGGCTGACTTGGGCGATTGGATGCCAATTTACGATTGTAGAGTCTTAGCTCACCCGCAACACAGTTAGGCCGCGGCCTGGAGAGTCAATCACTCCTGGACTCGCAGTCGGCTAAGCTCTACTTTATGCGCTTGTCGAGTTCCCTCCCCCTCCGGACCGCCCTTTTCGCCGCTGTGTGCCTCCCTTTCACCGCCTTTTCGGCGGATACGCGCACACCGTCCATCGCCGGAATCGTGTACGGGGAGGCTGCCGGCGAGACGCTCACGATGGACTACTACATGCCGGCTCCCGGGCCCGTGCCTCATCCCATCGCCGTCATTATCCATGGCGGCGGATACATCGGCGGGACCAGCAAGAACGGCAGCGAGGCCTATTGCGCCGACTTCCTCGCACCCGCCGGTTATGCGGTGTTTGCGATCAATTACCGGCTGGCGCCGAAGTACCCCTATCCGGCCATGGTGCAGGACGTTCAGCGCGCCATCCGCTTCATCCGCGCACACGCTCCCGAGTGGCGCGCCGACCCGCAGCGCATCGCCCTGGTGGGCGGCTCGGCAGGAGGCTATCTGAGCAACATGGCGGGCCTGCTCAACTCGCCGGGCGACCCGTCGGCCAAGGATCCGGTAGATCGGGAAAGCGCCCGCGTCCAGGCCGTGGTGACCTTGTTTGGCCCGAGCGACTTTCGCGGCAAGCCGATGAACCCGAACGTCCACGCTTTGCTCGATGCGCCCATCCAGGAGCGGGGCCAGGACGCCGTGTTCGCCGAAGCCTCGCCGGTCACGCACGTATCGAAAAGCGCTCCACCGTTTTTGCTCATCCATGGGGACAAGGACGAGGCCGTGCCGTTCGCGGAATCGACGAACTTACAGGCGGCCTTGCGGGCTGCGGGCGCGCGCTGCGACCTGATTCGGATTCCAAACGGCCCACACGCGACGGGCGGGTGGTACAAGGTTCCAGGCGTGCCGGATTGGGAGCGGCAGATGACGATCTGGCTTAACCAGAGGCTGAATCACGATGGGCCGGTCGGAGCTGGCATCAAAGCCCGCGAACCGCAACCGTAGCAGCCGGACGCGCGCGTCCGTCCTACCACGCTTCGAGTTACGAATTAGATCCCAGCCCTCAGCGCATCGATTCGGCTAGATCCTGAGACAGAACGGCGGCACGCCTCGCCAATTGCGCGGCCGTGGCCAGGTCCCGCGCGCGCAGATCCTCGGCCTGGTGCATGAACGAGCGGATCCGGCTCACGCTCTCCTTCTGCGCGGGCGTGAGCGTATACCCGGCCGTCTTCACGAGCCCTTCCTGCGCCGTGGCCAGATCGCTCGCACAGTCTTTCTCATACTGCGCCTTCTGCTCCGGCGTCAGCAGGACGCTCAACTGCGGAACCGCGGAGAGAGTAGGCGGCGCGGCCGCGGCTGGCGCTGCGGTGGCAGGAGCCGCCGGAGCCACCGGTGGAACCGGTTTACGAGTAATCTTCCTGGGCTGAGGCTTGACCACCGGGGGCGGCTCGGCCGGCACGGGCGGGAGTTGAATCGGCTCGGTCTCCAGTATGGTTTCGGGCTTGGTTTCCGGCTTGGTTTCCGGTTTGGTTTCCGGCTTGGTTTCCGGTTTGGTTTCAGGGAGTACAACGGGCGCAACCGTCGGAGGCGGAGGCACAGCCTGCGGCTTATGCCGCTTTAAGCTAAAAAAACAACCGTTCACCCCGAGAGTCAGCAATAGAAATAATAATGAGAGGCCAATTCGTTTCATGCACGCAACTCCACCGGGGTCACCGGCAAACGCAGGCAAAACGTGGTCCCATGCCCGGCAGCGCATTCAACGTCCACCGAGCCACCGTGCATCTGTAGAACACGCATAGTCATCGCAAGTCCGATGCCACTCCCACTCTCTTTGGTTGAAAAAAACGGTTCGAAAATACGCTGTCGAACCTCATCGGGAATCCCTGCGCCGGTGTCCGACACGCTGATTTCACAGCTATCGCCGCTCCGCGTGACGCTCACTCTCAGATGTCCTCCACCGGGCATCGCGTCCAGTGCATTCCGCACTACGTTCAGTAGCGCGTGCCGCAACAGATCCGCGTCGGCGGAAATGGCAAAACTCACCTTGGGCTGCCATTCTACTATTACTCGGGCGCGCGTTGCTTCGGGTTCCACCAGAGTCAATATTTCAGTCACCAGATCGGCAATCTCCACATCCTGCCGGTCGAGCGCGACGGGACGGCTTAAATCGAGGAATGTCTTGACCACGCGGTCCAGGCGGGTCACCTCTTGCACCAGGACGTCGATGTCTGCCTCCGCTTCGGGCACGTCGTCGCCAACGCGCGCACGCAGCACCTCCAGGCGCAGCGCAATCGCATTCAGCGGGTTCTTAAACTCGTGAGCAACACCGCGCGCGATGCCGCTCATGGCCGTGCGCAATTGGTTCACGTCGCGCTTCGCCCCGATCACCTGAGCACCCAGAAGGCTGAGCTTCGATTGAACGGCGGCGAGTTCCCGGTCGCCCAGAAGAAGCGGCACTTCGCTGTCGCCGGCAATCATCCGGTCCAGTGTATCTTCGATGCTCTCCAGGGGACGGAACGCGATGCGAGCCGACAGGTAAGCAAGAAAGGCGGCCAGCAGCAGAGCCAGACTGGCAATCACGCTGGCCCGCATCAACTCGGGCTTGATCACGCCCCGCAACAAAGCGGGCGCGACCAGAATCTGGACCTGAAACACAGGCGTCTTCTGCCCGGGAATAACCAGTACGATGCGAGTTTCGTAGTCGCGGTCCCCGCGAAAAATGTCCAGCACGCGCCCCAGCGCCATGGTCGCGCGCAGCGTGCGCAACTCCTGCCGGGCAACCATCCGCGTGGAGATGCGCGCGGCGTTCGAGGAAGCGACGACGATGCCGTTTTCACCGGCCACTTCGATCTCGGCGATGGAATGCGACTGAACCAGAGTCTGCTCCATCATCAGCGGCAGTTCCGCATCGTCGCTCACGATTGCAGTCCACATCTGCTTGGCGGCATCCAGCGTCGCGGGAGGCGGCTGTCCCACCGAACGCTCCTGGATGCGTTTCAGCAGGAAGCTCTGCATTTGATGGGAGGCCACTTCGCTGCGCTCAATCGCCTGGTCCAGCCACAATTCGATCAGACTGTTGACGTGGATCGCCATCAGGGCCACGACAACGATCGCCACCGTGGACATCGAAAGCCAGACGAGGCGCGCGCGCAGGGTCATTCGGCCTCTTCCTGAACCGTGCCGTATTGCTTGAGTTTGTTGAACAGGGTCTTCACGCTGAGCCCCAACATCGCCGCTGCGCGCGTCCGGTTGTTCCCGGTGTGCCGCAGCGTCATCAGGATCAGCTGACGCTCGGCATCCTCGGCGGTAATGCCCGGGCGCACCACGATAGTATCGCCCTGTTCCGGCGGCGGCAGCAACGGCAACCCGGCAAATCCCGGAGGCAGGTGCTTCGGCAGGATCGTGCCTTCGCCGCACAGGATCACCGCGCGCTCCAGCACGTTGCGCAGTTCGCGGGCATTGCCGGGCCAATTGTGTCTCTGGAAAACTGCGATCACCTCCGGAGAGAGATCGGAAATGCGGCAATCGTGACGGCGGTTCAGTTCGAGAATCAGCGCCGCGGCGATCAGCGGGATGTCCTCCAACCGGTCCCGCAACGGCGGCAGCGCGACCTCGAAGACGTTCAGCCGGAAGTAGAGATC
>Ga0118677_10003489_pt1 | contig 29630 bp, 18 predicted proteins | sample AliMusrvi5mmetaG_FD_86154 | JGI IMG/M metagenome (GOLD analysis project Ga0118677, IMG submission 86154) | reverse complement strand
TCCCGGTTTCTGTAAAACATTTGTATACTGGTACCTTGCATTTGCAAAAAATGTCGGCCAGATGTAAATTGATTCAGCAGCTTTAGCACGGTGACTTATGGATTCACCTTTGTATTTTATCTCAAGAACTTCAGGCCTGCGCTTCAGTGAATCGGCTGTCATTGCTGCAAGAAATTTCTTTTTTTCATCATCGGTGCATTTAAGTACAGCAATTTCATCAGGGATATCGTTCAATCCTTCGCATCACGGTTCAGACAAGGGATATCAATTCACACGCTAGGGCGAACATAGACTACACACCATTCTTTTTCTGTCCCCATCCCGCAATCAACACCAACACGACACACCCACCCCCCACCATCCCCAGATAACTCAACGGCAGCGCGACAATCACCCCGGGATACACCCGTGATGCCAGCAACGCGGAGACGGCGATCGCGTGGGCGAGGATGGCGGTGATGAGGGAGCCGGACTGGCGGAAGGCCAGGGTGTAGCCGACGGCGGTGAAGAAGGTGACGGCGATCCAGGGTTCGGGGGAGTGGACGGCGGTGTAGATGATGGCGGAGAGGAAGACCGCCCAGAAGGGGCTCCAATTGCGTTGGAGATTACCGTAGATGGCGCCGCGGAAGAAGATCTCTTCGGCGACGGGCGCGAGCGCGACCAGCAGCAGCCAATCGGTGGGGGTGATGGCGGCGGGGATGGGCAGGTAATTACCCAGGTGGATGAGCAGGCGCAACCAGGCGACCAGTCCCACCCCCAGCAGGCCGCCCCACCCGATACCCAGCGCCGGCGTCGCCCAGCCGCGCCAACGCCACCCGGCGTCCGCTGCCGGCAACCTGGTTGCCCACGTCAGCAATACCCCAGCCACCGTCATGCCGGCGGCGATATACCATATTAGCGATATCGGGAGGGGGAGGGGAAACATATTTTGGGTTTCAGGTTTCAGGTTTCGGTGACGGGGTTCAGTTTAGCATAAGGTTGTATTCCGCATAAGGGGCTTAAATTATTCAACGCAGAGACGCGGAGATGCAGAGAACGAACGCAGAGAAATTTATTGTTGGGGAGTAGAGAAGTAGAGTTTTGTCTGAACCATGATTCATCTGATGAAATGATTACCATGATTGAACATCGAAAAAGCCCCATCATGCGAATCATTGAATCAAGTAAATCATGGTTCAGACAAAGAATTCCTCTACTCCCACACTCCCATACTCAATCTCTCTCTGCGTCTTCTCTGCATCTTTGCGTCTCTGCGTTGAAAAAATCACTCTACCGTTACGCTCTTGGCCAGGTTGCGCGGTTGATCGATATCGAGGCCGAGGTATTCGGCGCAGTAGTAGGCGAAGAGTTGCAGCGGGAGCACCGCCAGCACCGGGGAGAGCAATTCGTCCGTGCGTGGGACGGTGATGACGTCGTCGGCGTATTTGCCGAGTTCGCGATCGTCCGCGGCGCCCAGGCCGATGACGTGGCCGCGGCGGGCTTTCACTTCCTTGATGTTAGAGAGGATCTTTTCATACACTCCGCCAGGCATGGCGATGGCGACGGTGGGGCACTCCGGGGTGACCAACGCGATGGGACCGTGCTTCATCTCGCCGGCGGCATAGCCTTCGGCGTGGATGTAGCTGATCTCTTTCAGCTTGAGCGCGCCTTCCAGCGCGGTGGGATAGTTCGCGCCGCGGCCCAGGAAGAGCATGTTGCGCGCATTGTGGAAGCGCAAGGCGCACTCGCGGATGGCGTCGCGGTGCTCCAAAATCTTCTCCAGTTGCTCGGGCAGGCATTGTAGCGCATCGATCATCCGTGCGCGTTCGGGAACGGTCAGCGTCTCGCGCGCTTCACTGAGGCGCAGCGCCAGCAGATACATCACCATCAACTGGGTGGAATAGGCTTTGGTGGAGGCGACGGCAATCTCCGGACCGGCATACGTGTAGAGCACGCTGTCCGCTTCGCGGTCCACCGAACTGCCGACGGCATTGGTGATGGCCAGCACGTGCGCGCCGCGCTCCTTCATCTCCCGCAGCGCGGCCAGTGTGTCGGCGGTCTCGCCGGATTGGCTGATCACCAGCGCCAGCGTACCTGCGCCGACCACCGGATCACGATAGCGCAATTCGGAGGCGACATCCACTTCCACCGGCACGCGTGCCAGCTTTTCGATGGCGTATTTCCCGACGAAGCCGGCGTGATAGGCGGTGCCGCAGGCGACGATTTGAATTTTCGTGATCCGGCGCAGTTCTTCCGTCGAGAGATGCAGGCCGGGGAGTTGCGCGCAGTTGCGCGCATCGTTCAAGCGCCCGCGCAGCGTCTCCGCCAGCGCCTGTGGTTGCTCGTGAATCTCCTTGAGCATGAAGTGCTTAAAGCCGCCTTTTTCCGCCATCACCGGGTCCCAGGCGACGGTCGAGGTGGTGACCGGCACGGGACTCCCGTCCAACTGCGTCAAGCGCACGCCGGCGCGAGTCAATTCGACGAGTTCGCCGTTGTTCAGATAGGTGATTTTGCGCGTGTGCGAGAGGATGGCCGGCACGTCGGAGGCAACGAAAAATTCCCCCTCGCCGTGCCCGACGATGAGTGGGCTGTGTTGGCGCGCGGCCACCAGCGTCTCCGGGGTATCCTGGCAGACGGCCACCAGTGCGTAGGAGCCGATCACTTCCTGCAACGCGGCACGCATGGCTTCGAAGAGGTCGCCGTGGAAGTGAGCTTCGAGCAGATGCGCTAGCACTTCGGTGTCGGTCTCGGAGGTGAAATGGTGGCCTTCCGCTTCAAGCCGCTCGCGTAACGGCAAGTAATTCTCGATGATGCCGTTATGCACCACCGCGATACGTCCGCTGCAATCGATGTGCGGGTGGGCATTCTCATCCGACGGCGCGCCATGGGTCGCCCAGCGTGTATGCCCGATCCCCAGCGTGCCGGGCAGCGGATGCTCCGCCAGCACGCCGGCAAGGCGATCCAGTTTCCCCTGCTTGCGGGAGATAGCCACCCGTCCCGCTGAGAGCACCGCCACCCCGGCGGAATCGTACCCGCGATATTCGAGCTTGCGCAATCCATTCACCAGGATTTGCGTGACTTCCGCTCCTCCGATATAACCGACGATGCCACACATAGCTAAACCTCCATCCGTAATAGGTTTCGGGGTTTCAGGATTCAAGGATAGGTTGACTTTACCATCATACCCGAAATCAGGAGAATTCGTATAAGGGGGGGCAGGGAAACGAGATAAAATGGTGACAAGTTATCGAGAAGGCTATGGGCCGCCGGCTTCCAGCCGGCCCGTTTTAGGGCCGGCTGGAAGCCGGCGGCCCATAGTCATTCCCATTTTTACGTATAGATCAGTTCTTCCGGCAACCGTATCTCGCTGGGTGGCAGGCAGGGGGAGGCGTGCCAGATGCCGCTGGCGTATTCGGCGATGGTGCGGTCGCTGGAGAATTTGCCGCAGCGCGCGACATTCAAAATCGACTTGCGCGTCCAGGCCGTCTCATCGCGGAAGGCGGCCGAAACGGCATCCTGCGCGTCCAGGTAGGCGTCGAAATCCGCCATCAGGAAGAATTCGTCGTAGCGCACGAGTTCCTCGAAGAACGGGCGGAAGAGGCCGGGTTCGCCGGGACAGAAAAAGTCGCACTCCAGCAGTTGCATCACCCGCTGGAGCATGCGCGAATGGGCGATGCAGCCGCTGGGATCATACCATTCGGCGCGCATGGCGGTCACTTGTTCGACATTCAGCCCGAAGATGAAGATATTCTCCGCGCCCACTTCTTCCAGAATCTCCACGTTCGCGCCGTCCAGCGTGCCGATGGTCAGCGCGCCGTTGAGGGCGAACTTCATATTGCCGGTGCCGGAGGCTTCGCGGCCGGCGGTGGAAATCTGCTCGGACAGATTGGCGGCCGGGATCAACTGCTCGGCCAGCGACACGCAGTAATTGGGCAAAAAGACCACCCGCAGCAGATCGCGCACTTCAGGATCGGAATTCACCATCTCAGCGATGCGGTTGAGCAGGTGAATGACCAGCTTGGCCTGATAATAACCGGGCGCCGCTTTGCCGCCGATAATACAGGTACGCGGCACCCAGCCGGCAGTGGGATTTTCCTTGATGCGCAGGTAGCTGGCGACGATATACAGTGCAAAGAGCAACTGCCGCTTATACAGGTGGATGCGTTTGGTCTGCACATCGAAGATCGAGTCGGGACGAAGCAGTAGTCCATGTTCACGACTGATGCGGTTGATGATCGGCGTCTTGCAGGCGGTTTTGATCCGACGCCATTCCTGTTGAAACGACGCATCATCCGCCAGCGGTTCCAGCGCGCGCAGTCGATCCAAATCGCGGATCCACTCGTCGCCGATGGCTTCGGTGATCAAGCTGGACAATGCCGGATTGGCCTTGCGCAGCCAGCGACGCGGCGTGATGCCATTGGTTCTGTTGGTGAAGCGGTCGGGGAAAAATTCGGCAAAATCGGCCAGCAGCTTTTCGCGCAGCAGGCGGCTGTGCAACTCGGCGACGCCATTGACCATGTGACTGCCGACGACGGCGAGAAAGGCCATGCGCACACGCTTTTCGCCGCCTTCCGCGATGATCGACATGCGGTTGAGGCGGTCCACGTCGCCGGGATAGCGGCGCGCGACATCGCGCAGGAAGTGGTGATTGATCAGGTAAATGATCTCCATATGCCGGGGCAGCAAGCGCTCCAGCAGTGACACCGGCCATTCTTCTAGCGCTTCCGGCAGGATGGTGTGATTGGTATAGGCAAAGGTTTGTACGCAGAGCGCCCACGCGGTTTCCCACGTCAAACCTTCTTCATCGATCAGCATGCGCAGCAGTTCGGGAATGGCCAGCGCCGGGTGCGTGTCGTTGAGCTGGATGGCCACTTTGTCGGGGAAGATTTTCCAATCGGTGTTGTGACGTTTGAAGCGTGCCACGATGTCCTGCATCGAGGCCGATACCAGGAAATATTCTTGTTTGACCCGCAATTCTTTCCCATGGTAGCTGTCGTCTTTCGGGTACAGTACGCGGGTGATGTTTTCACTGCGGATTTTATTTTCCACCGCGGAGATATATTCGCCGTTATTGAAGAATTCGAGATTGAATTCCTCGGTAGCGCGCGCCGTCCATAGGCGTAGCGTGTTCACGGTTTCCGTCTGGTAGCCGGGAATGGGAACATCGTATGCGGCGGCCAACACCGCGGCGGTTTCCGTCCACTCGCATTTCAAATGCCCATCGGTGTCGAGCCGGCAGGTGCGTCCACCGAATTGGACGTGATAGATTGTCGCCGGGCGCGCCACTTCCCAGGGACAGGGGAGCGCCAGCCAGTGGTCCGGCGTTTCCACCTGCCGGCCATCGACGATCTTCTGGTGGAAGAGTCCGAAATCGTAGCGGATGCCGTAACCGTGCGCGGGAATGCCGAGGGTGGCCATCGAATCGAGGAAACAGGCGGCCAGCCGGCCCAATCCCCCGTTACCGAGGCCGGCTTCCATCTCCGCTTCCAGAATCTCATCCAGGTCGAGATCCAACTCGGCCAATGCTTCCTTGCAGGTATCGTAGAGGCCGAGATTGATCAGGCTGTTGCCAAGCGAGCGACCGAGGAGATATTCCAGCGACAGATAATAGACGCGCTTGGGGTTGGCTTGGTGATAGCGTCGCTGCGTCTGGACCCAGTGCTCGACCAGATGGTCCGACAGCGCATAGGCGGCGCAAAGGAAATAGTCGTAGCGGGTGGCATGATCGGGGTCTTTCGCTTGCCGGCGTTCCAGATTCTTCTCAATGGCCTCTTTGAAGGCCTGAACATCCGCCGCCGCCGGTCGTCCGCCTTGTGGGGAGCGGTACTGCGATAATTGCTGTGACATAAGCTACCTCGTACTATTAAGGGCATCTTCCGGGGGGAAAATCAGCCGTTATTATATCACCGACACCGCCCGCTGTGAAGTATGCCAATAAAATATATTTACGTTGCCCGCTGGATCAGGTGGTTGCGTTGGCCATCCGTGGCCGTACAGGTCGCACAAACTCTGCGCGGCGTTCACCCCCCCTGGCGCGCGAGCGTCCCCGCGAGCACACCGGTTTGACACGACCATCTGTAATCTACTCAACCACCGATGTGCTCGCGGGGACGCTCGCGCGCCAGAGCGACCGGTGTGCTCGCGGGGACGCTCGCGCGCCAGATGAGCTGAACGCGTACTAAAGCAGGCAACCTCAAATAAGCGCCAGCACCTGCTCGACGCTCTCGATTTCCGCGTGGACGGGGATGCGGCAGCAGCGGGGGATCTTCAAGCGCGGATGGATCAGCACGCCGTCGGAGAGTTCCACGCCCTCCTGGATGACCACTTCGTCTCCGATGGCCACGCAGCGGTGGGTGCGGATCGGCGCTTCCCGGGTGGATTGCAGTTCCACCATGAAGCCCAGCAGCGTCTCTTCGACCACGCTGTCATCGCCGATCAATGAGCCGGGACCGATGGAAGAGCGGTCGATGACGACGTTTTCGTGGATAACGCAATCATCGTCGATATTGCACTCCGACAGCACCGCGCCGGGATAGATCTGCACGTATTTGCCGATGCGGACGGGCGGGCGGATGGTAACCAGTCCGGCGACGATCTTCTCCGCCAGCGTCAGTCCGGTGCGCGGATCGGTGAGCGCCAGCGACTCCGGCTCGATCATCCTCCCCGCGGCGCCCGGATAGCCATGCACCAGCAAGCGATGCGCAATGGCCAATCGTCCATGCAAGATATCCGACATGGTGGCCAGGTAGCCGGAGATATCACCGAGTTCTCCCAGCCGAGGGACCCGGTGCATATACACCGGATAATCGTGCGCCAGCAACCAGGGGAGCAGGTGATCGCCGATATCACAGCTCTGCTTGCGCATGGCCACGATATCGGGATGGCGGCTGATCTCGTGCAGCACGGCGGCATCCATCAGGTAGTAACCGGTATTTGCCGGCAACCGCGGCGCGGTTCCGATGTTGCCGTAGATCACCTCGATCTGCTCGCGGCTGGGTTTCTCGATGAACTGTTCCACCCGCCCGTCGTCGCGGCAGTGCAGCAGGCCATATTGTCCGCTGATCATCTCCGCTGGTTTATCCGTCGCGACGATGGTGACGACCGCACCGTGACGGCGATGCTCCGCGAACATGGCCGCGATATCGCAGTCCAGCACGCTGTCGGTGGGAAAGACCAGTAATGTATCGCGCAGGTTGAAATATTCGATATTAGAGAAGAGAGTATCGGCGCTGCCGGTGTCCAGCCGGGCCTGACTGACGAGAGAATAGCGCACGCGTATGCCCAGTGCGTCACCATAACCGACCATATTCTTGATTTGGTAGCGATTTTCCTTGCCCTTGGTCGACATGATGAAATCCTCGATCCCCTGGCTTTTCAGCGTATCGAGAATCCAATCCAGCACGCGGCGTCCTAACAACAACACCGCGGCCTTCGAGCGTAAATAGCCCTTCGCCTTCAACGTCAACGGATGAAACCGTCCACCCTGGTCGCCCGCCAACCCAATGCCGACAATTTGCTGCATACCGGTCAATCTCCATGCGTTCGTGCTAAAGTGAAGCGATTGTAACTCCCGGCACTCCAGGATTTACAATCGCCTCAAGCTGATAATAGGCAATCAATGTTACGGATCAATGACAACGAAAACGTCTTTCGCTTGTCGTATGTCTTGTCAGCAACCTGCCTGCGCCTTCACAATCGGCTCCAAAATATCGAGCATGCGATCGACATCTTCGCGGGTGACGTTGAGCGCCGGCATGAAGCGCAAGGTGTCCGGGCGCGGGGCATTGATGAGCAGGCCCTGGGTCATCGCCTCGGTGACTATCTTGCCGGCGATCTCGCGTCCCAGCGCCAAGCCCAGCAGCAGGCCGCGTCCGCGCACTTCGCCCAAGCCCGCCGCCGCGGAGAGCGCGCGCAGCCGCGCGGTGAGGTAGTCGCCCGTCGCGATCACTTGCGCGAGGAAGCCCGGCGCGGTCACCGTCTCCATCACCGCACACCCCACGGCGGTCATCAGCGGATTTCCGTTGAAAGTGCCCCCCTGGTCGCCGGCGGTGAAGCAGCAGACGGCCTCGCGCGCCAGCAATGCCGCCAACGGCACGCCGCCGCCCAGTCCCTTCGCCAGCGTCATGATATCCGGCGTGACGCCGGCATATTCGTAGGCGAAAAGCTTGCCGGTGCGCCCGATGCCGGTCTGCACCTCGTCGAGGATCAGCAAGATCCCCTGCTCTTCGGTCAGCTTGCGCAGATCGCGCAAGTAGGCATCCGCAACCGGATAAACGCCGGCCTCTCCCTGGATCGGCTCAAGCATCACGCCGACCGTTTCCGCATCGATGGCGGCCTTCACCGCGTCGAGATCGTTGATCGGCACCTTCGGGAAACCCGGCACTTTGGGTTCGTACAGCTTTTCCCATTGCGGTTTGCCGGAGGCCGACATGGTCGCGAGCGTGCGCCCGTGGAAAGCATGATCCAGGGTGATGATCTTATAGGCGCCGTTTTTATGGAGCTGCCCCCACTTGCGCGCCAGTTTGATCGCCCCTTCATTGGCTTCTGCACCGCAGTTGGTGAAAAACACCCGGTCGAATACACTGTGCGCGGTCAATAAATTCGCTAGCCGGATCATCGGCGCGTTGAAGTATGCCGGGCTGGGGTTAATTAACTGTTCCGCCTGCTCGCGCAGCGCATCGATAATGACGCGCGGTGAATGCCCCAGCGAATTGACCGCCCAACCCTGAATAAAATCCAGGTAGGCGTTTCCCTGCTGATCCCATAACCAGGAGCCATCGCCGTGGGCCATCACGAGCGGCGGGCGATCGACAATATACATTAACGCATCGGTGTTCAAGCTCATCTGCTCCATTAAAGGTCTCCTTCGCGCTGCTATTGTAGCAAATGCCGCCGTTAGCGGATAGCTGTCGTGCGCCACGGGTCTACGCAAAAGTTCCGGAAGGAGCGTGGCCCCCATCCCCAACCCTTCCCCCGCTGCGGCAGGGGAAGGGAGTACCAGACCCGTTTACTAGCTCCCTTCCCCTGCCGCAGCGGGGGAAGGGTTGGGGATGGGGGCCACGCCGTAGACTTTGCGTAGACCCTGCGTCGCCACCTTGTATTTTGCTTGGAGTGATACAATGTGACGATCCATGAACAGGTATTCTGGCGCCGGTACTGGAAACACTCCGTTATGCACATCAACACGTATCCTGATCCGGAGGCGCTGGCGCGCGGGGCGGCGGACTTGTTTGTCGAGTTGGCAGCGGCGGCGGTCGCGGCGCGCGGGTTGTTCACCGTGGCGCTCGCGGGGGGCACGACACCGAGCGCAATGTATCGCCTGCTGGCGTCGGAGGAGTATGCCGCGCGTGTCGACTGGTCATCGGTATATCTGTTTTGGGGCGATGAGCGCTGCGTGCCGCCGGATGACCCGGCGAGTAATTACCGGATGGCACGCGAAACACTGCTCGACCATGTCCCGATCCCGACCGAGCATATCTTCCGCATCAAGGGGGAATTGCCGCCCGAGCTAGCGGCACGCGAGCATGAGCAGGAGCTACGGACCTTTTTTACCCGGCACGGACTGCGCGACGTATGCGGTCCTAAATTCGATCTGATACTGCTGGGGATAGGGGATGAGGGACACACGGCGTCGCTATTTCCCGGCAGTGTCGTGTTGCATGATCAGGTCCGCTGGGTGGTGGCCGTGGATGTTGCCGCCGATCCTCCCCGCCGCATCACGCTCACGCCGCTGGTCATCAACGCCGCGGCGCAGGTTGCCTTCCTGGTTGCCGGCGCCCAAAAAGCGGACATCCTGCACACCGTCTTCACCACGCCTCCGCACCCCGATCAATACCCCGCGCAACTGATTGCACCGGTGCATGGGCAGTTATCCTGGTTGCTGGATGCGGCGGCGGCAGCACGGTTGGGGAAATAAAGAAGGCAGCGAAGATCACGCTTTGATCAGACAGCTCAGGCGGACAGGACGGAGCTGTCGAGTTGCTCTTCGACCGCGAAACCGGTGCCGGGATAATCCCGGGTTAGTGCGCAGGCGGCGAGGGTGGCATCATCGAGACCGAGATGAGTGGCGGCCGCGAGGCGCTCGAAGCGAGCATGCGCGCGGGCGCGGGCACGGCGCTCGGTGTGCGTCACGCAGCCGGGCACCAGGAATTCGGCGATGCGCTCGGCAGTGAGGCAGACCGCTTCGCGCGAAGCATCGGTGGTCACCCAGCGACGTCCCAGTCGCTGCGCGGTGGCCGCGGTGGTACCGCTCCCGCAGAAGAAATCCCCGACCGTGTCGCCTTCGTCGGTGGTCGCCAGCAACAGGCGTTCCAGCAATGCCTCCGGTTTCTGGGTGGGATAACCGAGATGTTCCTGCGCCCATGGCATCAGCGCGTGCTGTTCCCACACGTCGTCGGGCAATTTGCCGCGCTGATAGTCGCGTTTGGAACCATCCGCACGCGGTTGTCCTTGCGTCCAGCGATAGGGGGTGCGCACGCGATCGGCATAAAATTTCCACTCCTTTGCCGATTTGGTGTAATAGAGGATCGTATCATGCTTGCGCGCGAAGCGCTGGCGCGAGGCGCCGCCGCCGGAATAGTACCAGATGAACTCGTTTTGAAAATGCTCGATGCCGAAGAGACGGTCGAGCAGCACTTTCACATAGTGCACGGCATGCCAATCCAGATGCACCAGCAGCGCCCCATCCTCCCGCAGCAATCCGCGCATGACCGTCAACCGCTCTCCCAGCCAATCAATATACTCCGCTAAACCGTGTTCCCAGGCGTCCGCATAGGTGAAGCCGGCGGGAGCTTCTTTGCTCATCAGTCGCTGTTTTCCAGTAAAAAACGGTGGATCGATATAAATGGTATTGAAGCTCGCGGCCGGCAATGCCGCCATCACCGCCAGGCAGTCTCCCTGAATCAACCGATTATAGCCGTCCGAAAGCAGTTCACTCGCTATCCCGGCAGGACCGATACGTTGTCGTTGTTGGAAACGTGTGCCGTGCATGCGTGTATTATTGACTATCCTGCATGATATTTCCTGCAAAAACGCAGGCTGGATTATTTCTCTCGGTTTTAATTATTTCTTCATCCTCGCGCGGTACACTGAGAATGTGAGTCACTCCCATGATCGCGGGGAAGCCCGGGAGTGACGCCAACATGAAAGCGAGGACAGAACGATGAAACGAGGGAATACGATATGGTGGGGCGCTATCGCGGTCGGTGGGCTGTTGCTGGCCGGATCGCTGGTAGCCTATGCCCAGGGTGGGGGAACAGGGGCAGGACACCGCCACCCCGGCTTTGCGCGCATCGGGCAAATGCTGAACCTGACTACGGATCAGCAGAGCAAAGCCCGGGTCATCTTCCAGGGAGTGCGGAAAGACGCCATGGCGGTGCTCACTCCGGCACAGCGTAAGCAGTTCCGTACGGATATGACCGACATGCGCAAACAGCATCTGCAGCAGCGCGGTCAGATGTTCAAGGCGCTGAATTTAACCGCGGAGCAGCAAGCGAGCATCAAAACGATTCACACCGCGGCACGGACGCAGGCGCAGGCGATCCGGAACGATGCGAAGCTGTCGAAGGATGAGCAACGCACGCAACTGATGGCGCTTCGCCGGGATACCATGCAAAAAATCGAGCAGGTACTCACGCCGGAGCAACAGGCACAGTTCAAAGCACAGCGCCAGCAGCATCAGCCGGGCGCGATGATCAAGCGCGAAGCCGACCGCCTGCAACTGACCGCCGATCAGCGCGGTAAATTGCAGAATATCTTCGACAAAGCGAAAGCCGATTTCCGCCAGTTGCTTACACCCGAGCAGCAACAGCAACTCGACACCTTCAGCAAAGAGCATGGCTGGGATCAGTTCAGTATCCGGTAGAGAAGGATACAGGATGGAGGATACAGGATGCAGGCAAAGCGGGGATGTATGTCCCCGCTTTGCGCATTTGTAAGCGTTCAGGCCCCCTGGCGCGCGAGCGTCCCCGCGAGCACTCCGGTGGTTTCGATACGACCCTCCGTAGTCTACTCAACCACCGGAGTGCTCGCGGGGACGCTCGCGCGCCAGGGGGTCTGAATTCGTAAACCCAGGTAACAGCCGGAGTTCCCCCGCGCCGTCGCGTCAGCCGGTGGTTTCGATACGGCCCTCCGTGGCCTACTCAACCACCGGCTGACGCGACGGCGCGGGGGACGCCGACCATATTGAACGGTTATGCGCATTTATATCTCATGCGGCGTTAAGGCCACGGTATCCCCGTTTTGAAATAGAAACTCCACACGACCAGTGCCACCCAGCACAGCACCGAGGTGGCGATCTGGCGATCACCGATCAGCAAGTCTTCCGGATTGCCGCCTTTGTTGCGATGGAAGACGAGATAGAGATAGCGAAAGACGCCATAGATCATCGGGATAATGGTGAAGGCGAAGCGGGGATTGTCTTTGCCGACTGACGATGAGAGCGCGGCGATGGAGTAGCAGACGATGATCACCGCGCCCAGCATGGTGATGATCTGATCCAGGAAGTGCAGGCTGTAGAAGTTCAGCGCTTCGCGATGCTTGCCGGCGTTCTCTTTGTATTGGAACAATTCGTCCCGCCGTTTCGCAAAACCGAGGAAGAGCGCCAGCAGTGACACCGTCAGGATGAACCACGGGGAAAACGCATTGCTAACCACATGCGAGAGCAACGCGCCGCCGGCGACCGCGCGCAAAATGAACCCGACGCTGATCGAGCAGACATCGATGACCGGTTTCTTCTTGAAGTAGAGCGAATAACTCAGCGTGGAGATCAGGTAAGCCAGCGCAAAGATGAAGAAATACGGGGCAAGGGTGTATGCCCAGGCCATCGCGGCCACCAGCAGGCCAGCGGCAAAGCAGAGTGCCACCGGGCGGCTCAATCGTCCGGCGGCAATCGGACGATACGCTTTGCGCGCATGGTGTTTATCGCGCTCCGCGTCGAGAACATCGTTGACGATATAGCCGATGCCGGAGAGCAGGCAGAACACCGCGAACCCTTGCGTGACGAGCAACAGGCTGTGCAGGTGGCGAAACTCGCCGTTCAGCAGTAACGAGGCATATACCAGCAGATTTTTCGTCCACTGTTTGGGACGCAGCACCAAGAGCAAATCGATGGCGCGAAAAGCCCTGCGCGTCGGAATGGGTGGATGATATCGCGCCTGAACCATGGAGTCGATCCTATTTTGAAAACAGTCGCTAATAACCGGATACCGGGAATCCCCCGAATACGGTCATCATCTTATACCAGCCACGCTGAATTATGCAACCTATCGATCGTTGGCTTACCTTCACGGTTTATGCTACACTCTTCATGCGGTACAGTAGCCCACGCCAGCCTTTCCCCAGTGCTGGAAGGTGGCGCATTGACGGGAGGGTGTCCGTTGCAGCAATTCATCTTACACCGGGTAGTTGTCATCGCTGACTCTGTCACGCTGGATGTTTTCCAGCCATGCCTCAGACAGCCTCTCACGCGCTGGTTACTGGTCGCGGCACTGCTATCAGGCATATTCTCCGGTCAATCCGCGGTATTGGCCGCAACCGGACGCGGCGATTGGTGGATGTTTCACCACGATCTGCAGCACACCGGGCGCAGCGCGTTCAGCGGTCCGGCAACCGCCGCGTTGAAGTGGTCATTTACCACGTATACCGGCGTGTTCACCTCTCCGGTCTTCGGCGCGGACGGTACGGTCTATGTCGGATCGGGCGATGGAAAGCTGTATGCCATCTCTCCGTCCGGGGTGAAGAAATGGAGCTTCACCGCCGGCAACAGCATCTGGGCTGCCCCGGCCATTGGGACGGACGGCACGATTTACGTCGCTTCGTACGATCACCGGCTTTACGCGGTCAACCCTGACGGCACGGAAAAGTGGGAGTTCAAAACCGGCGACCGGATCTGGGCTTCGCCGGCCATCGGCACGAACGGCGTCATCTATCTGGCCTCGCTCGATAATAATCTCTATGCCATCAATCCCGGCGGCACCGCCCGCTGGATCTTCAATTGCGGCAGCGGGATCTCGTCCTCGCCGGCCATCGGCAGCGACGGCACCGTCTATGTCGGGGCGATGGATGCCAATCTCTACGCGATCGATAGTAACGGCAAGGAAAAGTGGGCCTTTGCCACCACGGATGTGATCGATTCCTCTTCACCGGCGATCGGCGCGGACGGCACCATCTATATCGGTTCGGAAGACCGTAATCTGTATGCCGTCAACCCGAATGGCACGCGGAAATGGGCCTTTCCCACCGGTGACTGGATCTTATCTTCGCCGGCGATCGGCACGGACGGCGTCATCTATATCGGCTCGGGAGATAAATGCCTGTATGCCGTCAATCCGAACGGCACGAAAAAATGGGCGTTTCCCACCGCCAACTGGATCGACTCCTCGACAGCGCTCGGGGCGGATGGCACGGTATATGTCGGCTCCTGGGACAACAATCTGTATGCCATCAATGCCAACGGCACGAAAAAATGGGCTTGTGCCACCGGTGACGCGGTCTTCTCGTCGCCGGCGATCAGCGCGGACGGCACCGTGTATGTCGGATCGAGCGACTACAAGCTTTATGCAATCGGCACCGCCGGCGCGCAGTTGACCGTTATCCCGACCGCCGGTTCGAATGGCAACATCACGCCGAACCTCCCGCAAACCGTGAGTTCCGGCGCAAACCTCTCCTTTACCGCGGCGGCCAATGCCGGCTATTCCGTCGAAACCTGGTATCTCGACAGTTTGCCGAGTCAAAAAGGCGGCGCGACCTACGCGCTGAAAAACGTGACCGCGAATCATGCCGTGTATGTCACTTTCAAGCCGCTCAGCAATCCCGGGCGCGGCGATTGGTGGACGTTCCGGCACGATGCCGCCCACACTGGGCGCAGTCCGTTCATCGGTCCGGCGACCGGTACGCTCAAATGGACGTTTTCGACCGGTGATCAGGTTAACTCGTCACCGGCGATTGGCGCGGACGGCACGGTGTATGTCGGTTCGAATGACGATAAGTTATACGCCATCACGCCAAACGGCCAGCAAAAATGGGCGGTGACGACCGATAATCAGAGCTGGGTCGCTTCGCCGTCGGTTGGCACGGATGGCACCATTTACTTCGCCTCGGATAAGCTCCAGGCGATCAATCCGGATGGCTCGGTCAAGTGGGCGTTTCTCACCGGTGGCGCGATCAACGGCTCCTCGCCGGTGATCGGCGCGGATGGCACTATCTATCTTGGTTCGCTGGACCGCAACCTCTACGCGGTGAATCCCGACGGCACGAAAAAGTGGGCGTTTACCACCCGCGATTGGGTCTGTTCTTCGCCGGCGATCGGCGTGGACGGCACCATCTATGTCGGCTCGTATGATTGCCACCTGTATGCGATCAATCCCAACGGCACGCAGAAATGGGCCTTCGCCACCGCCAACACCATCACGGCTTCGCCGGCGATCGGCGGGGACGGCACCATCTACATCGAATCGTCTGATGGCTATCTCTTTGCCGTGAATCCCACCGGTACGAAAAAATGGACATACTTGACGGCCGGCGCGAACTATTCCAACCCGGCCATCGGCGCCGACGGTACGCTCTATCTGGGTTCAGGCGCGAAGGCGCTCATCGCCGTCAATTCCACCGGCACGCTGCGCTGGTCCTTCGCTACCGGTGACCTGGTGGATTCCTCCCCGCTGCTCGCCGCGGATGGCACCATCTATTTCGGCGCGGACGATTACAAGCTCTATGCGCTCAATGCGAACGGCACGCTCAAATGGAGCTACCAGGCGAAAGGCAAAGTGAACTCATCGCCGGCCCTGGCGGCGGACGGCACGCTGTATATCGGCGCGGAAGACAGCAATCTATATGCCTTCGCCACCCTGCGAGCGCAGCCGGATCTTTCTATCTGCACCTTTGGCGATCCGGCCTATCTCGGCGCCGGAACGATCGATCTGGATGGCGCCAACCAGACAAAAAGCCAGACGGTGGCGGTCGGCGTGATGGCCACCTATCTGTTCCAACTGACCAATGCCGGCAACCATACCGATAGCTTCGTGCTGACTTGCCCACCGGCCGCCTCCGGGTGGAAGGTGCAATTCGTCGATCGCGGCACCGGGAAGGACATCACCACGGCGATGACCGGCGCGGGTTGGCAAACCCTCACGCTTGCGCCGGGGGCGACGGCGAGTTATACGTTGCATATGACAGCGACCGCCACGGCCACCGGCACCTTGACGCTGGCGATTAACGCCGCCTCAGCCGCCGATCGGTCGAAGATGGATGTCGTCAAAGCGGTGACGTCGTCGCTGACGAGTTACCAACCTGACCTGGCCATTTGCAACTACGGCGACAAAGCTTACACCGGTGTTGGCGTCATCGATCTCGACGGGACCAACCAGACGAAAAGCCAGGCGGTGTCCGGCACCACCACGGCAACGTATTTATTCGCGTTGACCAACACCGGCAATCATACCGACAGTTTCACTTTGATCTGTCGCGCCACCGGTTCCGGCTGGAAAGGCCAATTCGTCGATCGGGCCAGCGGAAACGACATCACCACTGCCATCAGCGGCACCGGCTGGAAAACGCCTCTGCTGGCGCCCGGAGCGACAGCGCTTTACACCATGCATCTCTACGCCGGTCTCGGCGTCCCCCTCAACGCGGTCTGCACGCAACTGATCACCGCCACTTCCGCCGGTGATGCGACCAAAAAAGACGCGGTAAAAGCCGTGACGACCAAAACCCTGGTCATTGCGGGAAAATGAGTGGGCAATAGTAAACGACCGGCGTGATGATGTGGGATGCATAAAAGGAGGGTGTGGGCAGTTCGCGGCCGCCGTGGCGCTTGGCCTTGCGTAGCCAGACTTCTCAGATTAACGGTATCACACACTTCTTCCTGACAGTTTCCCCAGTCCCATTCCGCTTGCTTTCCCATCCAATTCGTCGGATAATAACGAAAGCAATCGGAGGAAAAACGATGGCTTCTCCTCGCACAAGAAGGCGTCTGCTCTTATTCTTGCTGCTCATCTCCTTTGCGTTGGCTAGCTATTGGTGGACACAGCGTCTAAAGACGTTCCTGCCGGTGGCAGTGTTGCCGAAGGCGGATACGCAGATAATTTCCACCAGTGGAATACTGTTGCAAATGGGGCAGGCGAACTACATCTTTTACGATTGGCACGGCATGCAACGCTGGCATCTCTCCCCACCGAGTCGTTCTTGCGATGGCACTGCCGTGAATGGCAGCGCCTTTGCCTTGTCGCCGGACGGACATAACGCGGCAATAGCCGTGGTGACACGGCAGTCGCTGTGGGTGCAACGTTGGCGCGATGGGCAACCGAGAGAAGATAGTTTTATACGACTCAAGCCCTACGTTGACGCGTCTTATCACTATTACGGACCAATATGGGGTTATTATGGATTGTTTGGCGGTATCGCTATCGACAATAACAACCAGGTGATGGTCGCAATGACGGTGGCGGATGGCGTGAAGGTGCTGAAGTTCCAGGGAAAAAAGCTGCTGGCTACCGGCAATCTTAAAAGCTTAATGCGCATGGAGGATAATAAATGTTATGGATCCGTGCAATTTTACGGTGACATTTTTCTGCTATTCACGTGCGGTCCGGAAAGATATTACCACTTTGTCGTGAAAAACCAGCGGATTGCAATCACCGCGATTCCTGAAATGAGAGGATGCAACGCAGCTTCGATAGCCAATAGTGGCGCCGTCATATTAACGACATCGCACGACTACGCATTGCATAATCTACCAACTTCGAAAATCAGGCGCCCCAATGGTTCGTTCACCAAATCCGACTATTTTTATCTCATCCCGCCCGGCGGCAATTATGTCCTGCATCAAAATGTCCCGAAGGAGTTGTTCCGTGTGGAGTCGCTGGACGGTCAATATCTCTGGCAGATTCCGACGACGGAAAATCCCAAAATAAACGAGATCATCGCGCTTTCGGAGAACGTACGCTTTGCGTTGATCGAACAGTTTACCAATATCGACGCGGACAAGCGCTTTCAGCTTTACGAGCGTCCGGGAAAGATACGGGGCTTTTTGCCTGTCACTCATTATCGGAACAATGCCGTCGACGGGAAGACAGGCGAAGTATTAAATTATCTATGCGACTTTGAATGTAATGGTCTAAAATACTTTATATGTATTGAAGGCGCGCTGAAATTTGGAAATGACTGCATTATTTCACCCGATGGCCATTCGATATTCCTGAAGGCTTCAACTAGGGAGCGTTATCTCGTAGATGGGCAATATGTAGTATTTATGCCGACATGATTTAGCTGCTTGATCTGATCGCCTGTTATGCCCACTATTCACGCGTACCTGCGACACCCAACATTCACATCATTTCGCTGCTGCCGACTTTGCAGCCTGAATCTCGTCGAGGATGCCGCGGATATGGGCGAGGAGGGTGTCGTTGACCCGGTTGCCGGCTTGCAGGCGTGCGAGTTCGTCGACGCGTTCATCGTCAGCCAACGCGCGCATGCGGCTGAAGGTGCGTTCACCGCTGGTGGCTTTTTCGAGCAGGAAATGCCGGTCGGCATAATAGGCGAGTTGCGCCAGGTGGGTGACGCTGATTACCTGGGCGACGCGCGCCACCTGGGACAGCTTTTCGCCGACCACCTCCGCGGTGCGCCCGCCGATGCCGGTGTCGATTTCGTCGAAGATCAGCGTGGGCACGCCGGCGCCGCGTGCGGAGACGGATTTCAGCGCCAGCATGATGCGCGAGAGTTCGCCGCCGGAGGCGATCCTGGCCAGTGGTTTGGGCGGCTCGCCGACGTTGGCGGAGATGTGAAAGGCGACCACATCGATGCCGTGCGTGGTGACCGCGACGCGCGCGTTTTCCACCGGCAAACCGTCCGGCTGCGGTTGCCGGCTGATATCGACCTGGAAGACGGCCTTGAGCATGCCGAGTTGCGCCAGTTCCGCCTGCACGCCGGCGGAGAGTTGTTCCGCCAGCGCGGTACGCAAGGCGGACAGTTGCACCGCCTTTGTCGCCAACACCGCTTCGATCCGGGCGATATCCGCGAGCAACTCATCCTGCCGTTCCGCGGAGTGCGTCAGCCGGTGCAATTCGCCGCGCGCTTCTTCGGCAAACGTGAGCACCGTCTCGATGCTCTCGCCGTATTTGCGGGTGAGGGTGGTGATCAACGCCAACCGCTCTTCCACTTCTTCCAGCCGCTCGGGGTCGAATTGCACGCGCTCGCGATAACCCGCTAATTCATGACAGGTGTCGGAGATTTGCACCGCGGCGGTTTCCAGCGCCTTTGCCAACGGCTCCAGATCCTCGTCATGCCGCACCATCGCCGCCAGTTGCCCTTCCGCCTCGCTCAGCGCGTCCAGCACCGAACGTCCGTCATCACCACCTTCATAGAGCAGGCTATGCACCGCGGAGACGGCGGCGTGGAGCTTCTCCGCGTTGGCCAGCCGTCGGCGTTCCGCGAGCAATTCGTCTTCTTCGCCCGGCGTAAGCGCCGCTTTGTCGATCTCTTTCAGTTGGAAGCTGAGCAAATCCATCGTGCGCAGGCGTTCGCGTTCGCTGGTTTGTAATTGCTGTAATTCCTGCTGCAGCCGCTGGCGGGTGCGCGCCAACTCCGCCACTTCGCCTTTCAACGCGCCAAAGGCGGCGTCGCCCAGCGCGTCGAGGAAGGCGAGGTGAAATTCTTCTTTGAGCAGCGACTGATGCTCGTGTTGGCCATGCAGATCGACCAGCAGATCGCCCACCTGGCGAATGACCGCGACCGGACAGGTACGGCCATTGATGCGCGCCAGATTGCGGCCTTCGCGTGCCACTTCCCGCGAGAGGATAATGAGCCCATCTTCCGGCTCAATGCCGATCTCGGCCAGCGCCGGCAGCAGGTGCGGCGCATCCTGCATCTCGAAGGTTGCCTGCAACACCGCGCGCGTCGTCCCGGTGCGCACCAACTCGGTGCCCGCGCGTTCGCCCAGCAGCACATTGATGGCGTCGATGACAATCGATTTCCCCGCGCCCGTCTCCCCGGTCATAATATTCAAACCGGGAGCGAAGGTCACGGTGAGCTTATCGATCAACGCAAAATTCTCGATATACAGCTCGGTGAGCATCTCGCCTATTATACCTGTTCTAGCTATAGCAGGTAAATCGCCGGTGCGAGGTGGGCAAAAGCGGCTTGCAGATTTCCTGGTTTTTTTAACGGTTACCACTTGAACTTACACGTAATGGATTTAGTGCAAGTGCAGGTGTAAGTGTAAGTGCAAGTGCAAGTGTAAGTGCAAGTATCAAGTGCAAGTATTCCTGGATAGCTAAAAATAGTATTATGCTGAAAGATAAAGGGGATTGCCATGCTTTGCTACACCGACACGACGGTCTTCAATGTGAACGCGCAGGTGATTGTCAACACGGTGAACTGCGTCGGGGTAATGGGGAATGGGCTGGCGTTGGAATGCCGGTTGCGCTACCCGGAGATGTTTGCCGACTATGTGGAGCGCTGTCGTCAGGGAAAAATGCGGATCGGTGCGCCATACTTATACTGGTATTCCGACGATTTCGGCATCCTGAATTTCCCCTGTAAAGAGCACTGGCAATTCCCGTCGCGGGTGGCGTGGATTCGCCAGGGATTAGAAGGATTCCGCCGTTTAGCGCCGTCGGAGCCCCTGACATCTATCGCTTTTCCGCGCTTGGGTTGCGACCTGGGGCGCTTGAGTTGGCACGATATCCAGCCGTTGATGGAACAGACACTCGGTGATTTTCCTGCCACCGTGCATATCTGCCGCGATCGCGAAACCTACGCCACCGGCATCGATGGCCGGATGGTTGCGCTGTTAAACGACACAGAACACCCCTTCTGGCTCTCATCCCTTTCCCTTTCGTCCCGCATCCTCTCCGCTATCCGCGCCGGCCTGCCGATCCGGCACTTCCGTGAGTTGCGCCTGATGGACGGTGTGGGGAAATCGACTTATGAGCGGATCCATCGCGAGTTGTATGCGCGGGTAATCGCGGAAAATGGCGCGATGGAAGGTTTACCTTATCGGTGAAGTAACCATTCAGGCATTGCCGGCGCGCGAGCGTCCTCGCGAGCACTCCGGTGGTTTCGATACGACTATCCATAGTTTACTCAACCAACGAAGTGCTCGCGAGGACGCTCGCGCGCCAGCAATGCCAGAACGGTTACTCGATGAAATTCCCTCGTTGTGCATATGTATTACCCGCCGGCTGCCCGCCGGTGATATTCTCTCACCTTTCGCATTTTTCAGCAGGAGAGCAGTTGCTGGTGACGAATTAAAATAAGTATGGAATCTGTGCTTTCATCCAACTCGCAATTGGCGAAGTTGTTGCTGTCTACGGGGTTGTATCCCCGGCATATTGTCGACCAGTTAACGGAAACCGCACAGCGGCGGCGATGCTGGTTGGGACAGACGCTGATCGAGGCCGGCATTATGACCGACCGCGAATTGGCGGAGATGCTGGCTAAAGAGATGAATCTGCCGCTGATCGAGCTCTACAAGCTGCAGCCCGATTCCGCCGCGCTGGGGTGGACCAAGGAAGATTTTTGTCTGACGCATATGGCGGTGCCGGTCAGTCTGTCCGGCAACAGCGTGCGGCTCGCGGTGGCGAATCCGTTCGACGGCGCCCTTTGCGATCAAGTCAACATTGATTCCACCTATGAAGTGCTCTTCTCGGTCGCCTCACTCGGGCAAATTACACGGGCGATCCAAAATTGGTATCACGAATTGCCACCGCCCGCCGAAGTCAGCACGCCGGCGCCACCGAGCGAGACGATTGCCTATGAGCCCACCGCGGTGGAAACGCGCACGCTGCCCACGGTGTGCGAATTACCGCACGTCACCCAATTGAATATCCCGCCGGAGTCGGTGTCTCCATCGATTCCGCACGCGCCCGATCATGCCTTGCTGGTGCATCGCGGTTTATCGGCAGGTTCCGGCATGCTGGATGAGGGGACACCATACGCGCAAACGCTGATCGATTTGTTGACCGCGCTTATTCAGGCGAAAGGCTCGGATCTGCATATCACCGCCGGGTCACCGCCGTTATTGCGCGTCAATGGCAGTTTGCGGCCGATGACCCTCCCGCGCTTGCAACCGCACCACGTGCGCGCGCTGGTCTATTCCCTTCTCTCCCCCGAGCAAATCACCCTGTTCGAGAGTCAATTAGAGTTGGATTTCTCCTTCGGGTTGAGCGGACTGGCGCGTTTCCGGTTGAATATCTTCCAGCAGCGTGGCTCGGTCAGCGCGATCTTTCGCTATATTCCCAAGGAAGTGCCGTCGTTGGATGCGCTGGGCATGCCGCCGGTGCTGCGCGAATTTAGCGCCTTGCAGCAGGGGTTGATTCTGGTGACCGGACCGACCGGATCGGGTAAAACCACCACGCTGGCCTCCATGCTCGAAGAGATGAACAATACCCGCAACGCGCACATCGTCACGCTAGAAGATCCGATCGAATTTACTTTCGTCCATCGCAAGTGCGAGATCAACCAGCGTCAGATCGGACTGGATTCCAAATCATATGCCAATGCGATGAAGTATATCCTGCGCCAGGATCCGGATGTCATTTTGATCGGTGAGATGCGCGACCTGGAGACCATCGCCGCGGCGATGACGGCGGCGGAAACGGGCCATCTGGTGTTCGGTTCGCTGCACACTGGCAGCGCGATACAGACCATCGACCGCATCGTGGATGTCTTCCCGCCCAATCAGCAATCGCAGATTCGTTTTCAGTTGTCTTCGGTCCTTGAAGGAGTGATTTCGCAGACGCTCATCCCTCGCATTAATGGCGGCCGTGCCTGTGCGCAAGAGATTCTGGTCGGCACCACGGCGGTGCGGACGATGATTCGCGAGAAGAAAACTCATCAATTGCAAAGCATCATGGAAGCGGGATCGCAGTTTGGCATGCAAACGCTGGATAAAGCACTGATGAACCTGGTGAAGCAAAACATGATCAGCATGGAAGAAGCGCGCAAGCACTGTGCGGATAAAGAAACGTTTGCGAAAGTGCATGTGTAAGCGGCCTGTTAGCGCTTAGCCGTTGGCGCACGCTGATTCAGCAGGATATTCAAAGGTATTCTGGTACAATTGTGATGACGCACGAGTAGACGGGAACTCGTGTAGCAAGTTTTTGGGTGAGGTTACCGACGGCATGAATACAGGCGTCAGGCATCCGAGTTCATTCCGCGACCCGAGCGGTTTCATCTTCTCCCGCGATGGAGTGTTGTATCGGCAGGTCAATCGGCGCTATCAGCCGCATTATACGCGCCTGATGGAGTCCGGGCTGTATGATGCACTGGTCGCGGATGGCTTGCTTATCCCACATGAAGAAGCGTCGCTCGAATTGGCGCTGACTGAAGAAGCCTGCGCGGTGTTGCGCCCCGAACGGTTGCCCTTCATTTCCTACCCGTACGAGTGGTGTTTCAGCCAATTGCGCGACGCGGCCTTGCTGACGTTGCGTATCCAGCAACGGGCGCTCGATTTCGGCATGTCGCTGCAGGACGCCAGCGCCTACAATATCCAGTTTTATCACGGGGCGCCAATTCTCATCGACACCTTATCGTTCGAGTTGGAACGTCCGGATGCTCCCTGGGTGGCCTACCGTCAATATTGCCAGCATTTTCTAGCGCCGCTGGCGTTGATGAGCCAGACCGATATGCGCTTGGGCAAACTGCTGCGGGTTTATCTCGACGGCATTCCGCTGGCGTTAGCCAGTTCGCTGCTTCCCTGGCAGACGCGCATCAGCCGCACCCTCGGCATTCATCTGCATTGGCAAGCGAAGTTCGAACAGAGCTTCACCGACGCGCCGGCAACAACCCCCACACTGGCAGTACGGCAGGAAATCGGCATGTCGCGTGCTGCACTCCAAGGCATGCTGGATCATCTGCATACCACCATCAAGGAGTTGCGCTGGGAACCGAAAAATACCGATTGGGGCGCGTATTATACCTTTACCAATTACTCTGAGCGCGCGTTCGCGCATAAACGTGAGTTAGTCACCGACTATCTCGCACAGGTGCAACCACAAACATGCTGGGATTTAGGCGCAAATGACGGCACCTTCACGCGACTGGCCAGCGAGCAGGGGATCGAGAGCATCGCCTTCGATCTAGACCCGGAACCGGTGGAGTATTGCTATCGTCGGGTGTGTGAGCAACGGGAAACCAACCTGCTGCCGTTGGTGATAGATTTGACGAATCCCAGCGCGGCGATTGGCTGGCATGGCCGCGAACGGCAATCATTGATCGAGCGCGGCCCGGCGGATTGTCTGCTGGCGCTGGCATTGGTCCACCATCTGGCCATCGGCAACAACTTGCCGTTTTCATTGATCGCCGCCTTCCTGCGTGATCTGGGACGTATGTTGATTATCGAGTTCGTGCCGAAAACCGACTCACAGGTACAGCGTATGCTCGCGACCCGCGATGATATCTTTGCCGACTATACTCGCGAACAGTTCGAGCAGCAATTCACTGAATATTTCACCATACAGGCGTGCACCGCCATCGAAGGATCGGAACGGGTGTTATATTTGATGAGCCGGGTTTGAACGGTTTCTGGTTAGCGAAAAGGCCTTTCCCGTCAAATCCGACTGATTCGTCCGATCGCTGATTCCCAATCCCAGTATTATTTGGAGGCATATGCGTAGAGATTATGACAGACTTCATCACCAACACCACGCGTCCAGTTTTCGATTCCTCGGTCTTTGTGGCCCCGACCGCGACGGTGATCGGCGCGGTCGCGTTGGCGCGCGATGTCAGCATCTGGTACGGTGCGGTAGTGCGCGGCGATATGGCAGCGATTACCATCGGGGAAGGCACCAACGTGCAGGATAACGCCTGCATCCACGTCGATCCCGGCGTGCCGGTGACGATTGGGCGCTGGGTGACCATCGCGCATAACGCGGTGGTGCATGGCGCTACCATCGAAGACGGCGTGCTGATCGGGATGGGGGCTATCGTGCTGAACGGCGCGCTGATCGGGCAGGGCAGTCTGATCGCCGCCGGGGCGGTGGTTCGCGAAGGAATGGTGGTGCCGCCGGGCAGTCTGGTGGTCGGCGTGCCGGGGAAGGTCATCAAAGAGCTCTCGCCGGAACAGCAGCAGCACACGCTCGACAACTCGCGCGCCTATATCGCCTGCGCCCGCGCGCATCAGGAAGCGACGGATAATACGTGAGTGAGTGTGGGCGTATGAGAGTTTGGGAGTGCCGGCGAGATACTTCTCCGTTACGTTAATAGTAACCATCCAGGCTAGTCTGGCGCGCGAGCGTCCTCGCGAGCACTACCGGTGGTTTCGATACGACCATCCGTAGCCTAGTAGTGCTCGCGAGGACGCTCGCGCGCCAGAGGGCCTGAACGGTTCCTGAAAGTATGACTGGAATGAAAACGCTGCAATTGGATATGCTGAACGCCGGACAGCGCGCGGCGGTGCAGGCGCGCGAGCGCGAGGTGCTGGTTTCCGCCGGCGCGGGGTCGGGCAAGACACGCGTACTGGCCTATCGCTATCTCGATTTGCTGCGCGAAGACCCCCGCGCGATGGAACGCATCCTCACCTTGACCTTCACGCGCAAAGCGGCGCAGGAGATGCGGGAGCGCATCGGAGCGCTGCTGGAAGAACAGGGATTGGGTGCCAAGCGGCGCGACTTGATGCGCGCGCCTATCGGCACCATTCACGGTTTCTGCGAGCGGGTATTGCGCGAGCATGCCTTGCAGGCCGGCGTCGATCCGAATTTTCGCGTGCTCGAAGAGGCGGAAACACGCACGCTGCAGGAGAACGCGCTCGACCAGGTGTTCGCCGAGGTATGGAACGGCACTCAACAGGAGCGCGAGGCAATCGGGCGTCTGTTGCTGGATTACCCGCATGCCGACCTGCGCAAAGTGTTGCTGTCGATTTATCGCACCGCGCGCACGCAGGGGTGCGAGTTCGCGGAGATCATTCCCGCCGTCCCCGGCAACTTGGCCGGCGCGACGAACGGGTTGCTGATGGCGGTGGAAGATCTGCTCTCGCTGCCAGGCACCCCCACCTGGCAGCGCGGATTGGCCGCCGTTGACGAATTATTTACCTCGCTCCGCCCACTACTCGACCACACCGAGTTTTCCTGGGACGCCTATTACGCGGTGGGAACCCTTGCCACGTCGCTGCCTACTGGCGGGCCGAGAGAATCGGCCAAAGCAGCGCGCGATGTCATCAAGCTGGCGGTGGAGTGCTGGCAGGGAACCTATCTCGAACTGGCGGCGCAGTCATATTTGCAGGCATTACTGACGCTGCTGGAGCGACTGGAAGACGCATACCGGCAGGCCAAAAACGAGCAGGGATTGCTGGATTTTGAGGATCTGTTGCTCATTACCCGCGACCTGCTGGTCGATGACCGCTACGGCGACTCCGCGCGTGAATATTATCGCCGCCAATTCAGCCAGGTGATGGTCGATGAATTCCAGGACACCAATCCACTGCAATTCAGCCTCATTCGTGCCTTTCAAGGCGATGGCCACCTCTTCATGGTCGGCGATGTGAAACAGGCGATTTATCGCTTCATCGGCAGTGATATCCAGGTCTTTTTGGCGCAAGAGGCACGCATCGCCGGGTTGGGCACCGGGGGACGGCGCATCCCGCTGGCGGACAATTATCGCACGCGACCGGAACTGTTGCTGCCGCTCAACGCGCTCTTTGCCCGGCTGTGGGCAGCATCCGGAGGGGGGGACGGCCCTGATTGCTCTGATGGCGAAGACGGTCAGGGGCAATCGTCCTCCCGGGATACCTTTCCTTTCGAGCCGTTGATCGCCGCGCGGGAATTTGTGCCCAAAGCGCTGCCGTCGCTGGAACTGGCGTTCTGGCCGGATGAAAAGCAAGGTGCCAACGCGTTGCGCGACCGGGAAGCGCAATGGATCGCCCGGCGCATTTTGCAACTGACCGGCCGCCTGGATGAACCGGCGCTGCCGGTCGCGGCGACGGAGGAAGGAACCACCCGCTCGCTCGATTTCGGCGACGTCATCCTCCTCTTTCGTTCGACATCCGCCATCCCGCGCTACGAAGAAGCGTTGCGGCAGGCGGGGATTCCGCTATATGTGGTGAGCGGGCGCGGTTTTTATCAAGCGCGCGAAGTGCAGGACATCCTCGCCATGCTGGCAGTGCTGGAGAACCCGTGGGACGATTTCTCGCTGGCGGTGGCGTTGCGGTCACCGCTGGTAGGCATCAGCGACGATACGCTCTACTGGCTGGCGCGCGACTGGGACGCGTGGATACCGGGCGAGGCTTATCCCGCCGGCGTGCGCCGCGAGCCGCAATATGGACGACTGTGGGCGGCGATCGAACGCGTCGAAGAATTGACCGTCCTCCCGGAAGACGAACGGCAAGCCGTGCTGCGGTTCCGCGCGCTGACGCGACGCTTGCAGGATGAGTTGCCGGCCGGGCAGCCGCTGGAACTGATCGACCACCTGCTGGCCGAGACGCGGTATGCTGTCGGACTGCTGGCGGCGGAGGGCGGTGAGCAGCGCTTTGCGAACGTGCAGAAGCTGCGGGAAGTCGCCGCAACCTTTCAACGGCGCGGCATCTTCGATCTCACCGATTTCAAACGCTACCTCACCCAACTGGGATCGCTGGCGCCGCGCGAGGCCAATGCGCCGCTGGATGTCGAAGGCAGCCAGGTTGTACGGTTGATGACCATCCACGCCGCCAAAGGATTGGAAGCACCATTGGTGATCCTGGCGGATTGCGGGCGTAAGCCGAACGCCGACACGGAGGCGTTTCTGCTGCATGAGCGGGAGATCGCCGCCAAAGTGCCCACGCCGGAAGGAGATTTTGCCTTCACCGCCGCGTATCGGCGCGCGAAGCAGCACCTCGAAACGGCAGATCGTCAGGAAGCCGAGCGACTGCTCTATGTCGCGTTGACCCGCGCGCGCGAACACCTGATTTGCGGGGGATTCACTGCCTTCCCGCCGCCGGAGAAATGCGCCGGTTATGCCGATTTGCTGGCGAATTTGCTCGATGTGCACTGCGCGGAAGAGGAAGATTGCGATATATTGCTGCCGTGCGCGGAAACCGCGTTTGCGGTGCGCGTATGGTCGCCAGTTTCGCTGGAAGCCCTCGCCGACCACCCGTTGCCACCGCGCCCGCCGACACTGTGGGAAGAGCACGCATCCGCCATCCTCGCCGGCGCGCCGCTCCCGCTGCTGACGCGCGCAGAGGAGGTGGAACCCTTCACTCGCGTGGTCACTCGCCTGCAGCCGCTCACCGCGCGCCGCCGGCAAGGCGCGCTGCGCGTGGGCGTCAACCGGCTCATCTGTTACGCGAAATGCCCGCGCCAGTACTGGTTCCGCTATCTCCTGCATCGCGAAGACAAATTGACCCGTCCGGGCGGGACGCTGCCGCCGGTTGAAGACACCGCGGAAACCCCGGAAGACTATTTTGTCCATGCCGACGGCACCGATTTCGGTATTCTGCTGCACGGCGTGTTGCAGCGGATTGCCTTCACCGATCATTTGCTCGACGACGCGCCGTCGCTGCTGGAAGCCGTTGCGCGAGACAATGATCTGGCGGTCACTACGGCGGATACCCGACTGCTGCTGGCCTGCCTGGAGCGCTTGCAAGCACTGCCGGTCTATCCCGCATTGCAGCGCTCGACGGTGATGCACCGCGAGTTGCGCTTCCTCGCGCGGGAAAGCGGCATCTACGTGCCCGGTATTATCGACGTGCTGGCGCGTGATGGCGACCGCTGGTGGATTCTCGATTACAAAACCGGTCACCCCTCCGCCGATCACGCCCGCCAGGTGGGATTGTATGCGCTGGGCGTTCAGCATGCGCTGGGCATTACCCCGGAACGCGTGGTGCTGGCCTACCTGCACCCCGACGCTCCTCGCGCCCTGCGCGACGAACCGGTCACTCCCGCTCTCCTCGATGAAGCCCGCCGTCTGGTGACCGTGGTGGCGGAAGGCTTACGCCAGGAAGCGCAGTCACCCGACCAACCCTCCTTCGCTCCCACCACCGGCCACCATTGCGCCACCTGTCCGTTTATGGCGCTTTGTCCGGTGGGGAGTTTGGTGGTGGTCTGAGCGGCTGTCTGAAAAGCCTCGGTATCGGCCCGCCTTAGCATCTCGGCACCGATCCTTAACAGACAAAAATACGGAGAACCTCCTCGTACCGCGGGCAAGGATGCCGGCGGTCCATAAGGTTATTGGTGAATTTCTGCCGTCAACTACTCCGGGGTCAGGCGGCTACTACACGATCACCACCCGTCGTCCGCCGGTGTAGTGGAGAATCTCCTCCGCACCACGGTCCGGCAGCGTGTTGAAATAGATCACCTGATCGTCGCGCAGACCTTCATAATACTGTTCGAATGCTTCGGCGGCGCGGTCATTGAGCTGCACGGCTTTCAACGCGGGCATGGCGCGGAAGGCGGGGATGTGTTGTTCGGCAGCGCCGCAGAGGTGGATCATCCCACCGTGCGGATACAGTGACAGGATGCGGTTGTCGCGCTCCATGAAGAAGCGGCGATAAGTGTCCGGGGAAACGAGCTGGGTGGTGCAGCCGTCGATGATGCCATAGCGTTTATGTGTCATGCTACATAAAAGGTATTATGTTGCGCTTCGTATTATGTGGCGCCAGGCCGCCCTCCGAACGGCCTGACACCCACATTGCGCTACATAATCTTTCAGCCATAGCGCTCCAGCAGCGACAGCACGGCATCCGATGC
>Ga0118677_10003488_pt1 | contig 29631 bp, 13 predicted proteins | sample AliMusrvi5mmetaG_FD_86154 | JGI IMG/M metagenome (GOLD analysis project Ga0118677, IMG submission 86154) | reverse complement strand
CCTGTAGCTGTTGCATAGGAAGTCGAACTTATCAAATAGTCGGTGTACAGGTCTGTAAAGTTTTCCACAATATTGTAATTTATCCCGCTAATTTAACTCATTTATTGCGTAAGGTGAGTTAATCATTTGATTAAAATTCTTTTCTGACTGCTGACCCACTTAACTATAGACTGAAAGAGATCGGTTTCCGATACCAATCCATATGTATTAATCCGGTGAAAATGATCCTACCCGGATGGCATAAAAGCTATACACGAGCTATAAAAAAGCTGTAAACGCCTATTATCTTCTGTATACCTTGTGTATACCTTAAGTATACCTTGTGTGTACCTTGTATATTCATGAATACATAAAATACACATAATGTATTCTATAGCTATACTTAATTTATACTCAAATACTAGCCTTGGTATATCTGGGGAATAACGTAATTATTGCCCGAAGGTTTCAGTATTGTTAAAGGAAAATATTTTACTGCACTTTAAAGACAGGACTTCAATGGGGAGAAATCTTCGGCTGACGAGGGAAGAAATGCTTCTATAACAATTCCAGGGATGAAAAGACTTTGCCTCGACAATCAACTTTTACAGGCGAACCGAATTATCCAAACCTTTAGCTGTTTGTAACACTGCCTGCAAAAATACAAGTGATTATTGCAGGCAGCGCGGGCCATGAGTTTTGAATGGAACAGGCAAGTGAAGCATGTTCGAATTGACGAATTCTTACAGGTTTGGATTCCTGAATATGCAAACCGGTTGTATCTATGGTGTGAAGAGCTATCTCTTTTGAAATTCGAAGGCGCCCATATCGGTTCCTTTTCCCTTAGGGACCGGATGATTCAAGAAGTCAGTGGTGTAAAGGCCTTTGAGATCTATTCCCGCATCAATGGCCGGGCTTTTACGTTGCAGCGAGTAATCGCTTTCATTCTTTTTCTTTTCGGTAAACAGGGGATTGATGTTGAATTTCTCTGTTGGGTGAAGTGTTACTCCAACATTGGGTTTACTTCCATCGGCAGAAAAATAGAGATTATAGGTATGATCGTGTATTCCCTTGCCGGTATATACCTGGGTAAGGGAATCAACCCCGATGATGTTGTTTCGGATTGTCACTCCGCCGTAGTCGCACAAAAAGACTGCTGGCACAATGGCGTTTTTAATCTGTTTCCTGCGAAAGACGGTATTGTTGTCGATAAGGCAATTGTGGGTAGGGGCCCAAAGCATGACAAAGTCCTGGTAATCGTCGCTGACATTGTAGGCAATATGAAGATCGTATGTTTCGGTCTTGGCAATGTCTGCGAACCAGCTTACTTCAAGAAATCCCATACACGAACTGGTAAAGTTGTGATGGATGTAGATATCTTTCTTTGGATTGCGTCCATCGTCGATTTCAAGAGCACCGCCATCGGCGCCAAACTCACCGCCAACATAGTAATAGTCCTTGATGATGTTCCAGGATACTTCCTGATGACCATTTCCCATGTGAATACCGATCGGGCCCCAGCCCGGGGAAGAGAGCGGGCGGGTATTGGCGCTATGCAGGTAGTTTTTGGTGATCAGGGCATATTCACCGGTTGATTGAATGCCTTTCGGGCAGTTGGAGAATTCACAGTTACGGACGGTACAATGATTGGCACCCAGCATGATCCGCACCGCACCTACGTCCCAGACATCGGTGTAGGAGGCATCTTTATCGGGAGCCGCAGCACAATCAAAGAAATAGAAACCGTCGACTATAAGGTAATTACCCGTTAGGCGAATGGCATTCCCGTTGAGGATGACCCGGTCAGGATTGCTCAGTTTCGGGGCATTGCCTTTACCATAAGCGGCAACCACGATAGGGTGTTCTGCAGTACCCGAAGCTTTGATTTCCAGACCCCCCGTAAAGGAAGATCTACGGGAAAGGAAAAGGGTATCCCCTGCTTTCAAAGGAGCTGATGTCCCCTTGTCGAGGGTTTTCCATGCAGCTTTTGGCGAGGTTCCCGTATTGGTATCAAGGCCGGTGAGGGAGTTGATGTAATAACTCTTTCCTGAAGCGGAAATGATGAAGCTGAAAAACAGGAGAATCAACAGCGATTTTAACAGGTTAGTTTTGAGGTTTTCTTTCATCTTTTTAATTATTTGCATAAAATCCAATTCAGTAATACGAGGAAGTTTGAATGAATAACAGATCTTAATTCATTGTCGTTTAGTTAGTGTCGTCATTGCGAGCGAAGTGAAGCAATCCATTGATTTAAAGATTGCTTCGTTCCTCGCAATGACGATCTTTTTTAGGTTACTTTCTTATCTAAACGACATTGGATCTTAATTATTTATTTCAGCTTCATATGCATTTTACCCAAATTGTAGGAATAGGTAACGAGTGGTTTCTTATTCTGTCCTGCTACTGTGAACCAAAAGGTATCAGGGCCTGTGCCTTTGGTGATCATCCCGGGCTGATAGCCTCCCTGCCATTCCTTCTTTCCCGGACGGGTATACCAGGTAGTCCAGCTTCCGGAATAAGTCCATGGCCCCCAGGGATTGGGTGCATCAAAGACATCGAAGTCGGTCATAAACAGATAGCGTTTTATTCCGGGATGGTAGATGGCCGATCCCTGTCCATAGGTGATAGGCCCTTTGACCGGTTTGGCCATTGCCTGATCGGAGGTCCATTTCGGTTTATCTTTCTTACCATAGCCTGCAAAATATTCATATTTCGTATAGCTGGCAATGTCCGCCTTTTTAACCCGGGTCAGGTAAACCCTTAAATCCATCCAGTGCCATTCGGTACCTATTCCGAGAGCATAGACATATCCATCGGTATTCAGGCTATAATTTTGCCCCATATTGATGAAGAACATACAGCGGAAAGGTGAATTATTCTTTCGAAGCCAGGGGGAAGAACCTGCGGGTTGCTTTTCCTTCTCTTCAAAATAACCGATCCGTTTCCAATGAATCCCGTAATCCTTTGATTTGGTAAGATAGCCTATCCGTGCATCCCCCAGCGGGGAATGAAATTGTCCGTAGAGACATGAATCGAGATAAAGCAGGCTGGAGGGCTTATCATTGAGTGCCAGCGGCGGATTTTCATCTTCCCTGTATTGGGTCTGCGGTTTTACATCGGGCAAATCGCCTGTAAGTTTTACAACGCCACAGTCGACACCCGAATGAGGGCCTGCATCGTAAAGAGGGCCTGGTCCATCACCCCAGCCGGAGTACATATTGTTATCATCGGCCCAGGTGGACAGCCATAAATCGCCATTCGATGGAAATGGCTCAATTGGCATACCATCCAGATATATGGATTGGATAACAGGGCTATGTGGAGCAGCCATTAAAATATACACCGGAGTTTCAGTGATAGGTATCTGGTTGTACTGAATGGGGGTACTCACGGCGACCTGGGCCGTATCCATCACCCAGTACTGTCCGTTGGGCAGGGTCAGCGTCTGTTGGAATCCGCTTTTCGACCATGCCACATAAACCGGTTCGTCATTGGTTGTATCCGTGAAACGATAGACGGCAAGCTTATCAGAGGATGCCATTTGCTCCTGATAGGATGCATGAATTAAGAACTCACCGATAGTAGGGAATTTGGTTAACATTTCCTTTAACTCGACTGGTTTATCAATGGAAGACTGTGAAAATCCCGCCAGAGTACTGATTAAAAATATCAAAATGAAACTTATTGCCTTTACGTTCAAATCATTCACCGAAGCAATTCCTGACAAGAATATTGGTTTTAATTTATTCATGTTTGATGATAATAGAAGAGACTGTTTAAATTTACTAATATTTTATTAAGTGATTCAACCCTTTCAGGGTTGCGACCTCGTTTGTCTTATCTTCCGTGGGTTATCACCCACGGTTATTCAAATTAAACCCTTTCAGGGTTTTCAAAAGAGCACTAGTCCGAAGGACTTGAATATGAATAACCTCCGGTGTAACCGGAGGCAAATGAAAAGATTAAACTGAGAACCACGAAGTGGGTTCAACTTTATTTTCAATAAATATAAACAGTTACTTCGGTTATGCCTTATCTAAAAGATTTTCCAGGTATTTTTTTGTTTTCTGAAGGTAGGCTTTACTGTTTGTGCTTAACTCGTTTTCGATGACGACGCATCCCGTGAAATCCGTAGTCTTCAGAAGTGAGATAATGCCAGGGAAATCGACCTTGCCTTCAGGAATCGGATATTCTCGCCCAAGCAGATGCGGATCAGTCGGATAATCTCCATCTTTGGCATGCAGCGATTTAACGTATTTTCTCAATTGACGAAGCCCGTCCAGTGGATTGCCTGTTCCGTATAACAATAGATTTCCCACATCAAGATTGATAAACAGGTTGCTTGTTCCAATGTCTAAAATGGTTCGCAATAGGGTTACCGGTGTTTCCTGGCCCGTTTCAAAATAGATGTCAATCCCTGCTTTCAAGGCATAGTGGGCAACACCTTTCATCAAATCTATAAACTCGAGATAGAGTACATCTTTCGGATCTGCGGGAATAAAACCAAAATGGGCTAACAGAGCAGGGAATCCGGCCTCTTTGCAGAAATCAATACCATCTTTCAGGTGTTGAATTCGTTCAGTGCGGTATTGTCGTGGGACAAGACCAATTGTGGAAGGCCCTTCTGTCGAGTTCCAGATATAGGGTCCGGGGCCCATACAGATCAAGGCTACTTGCGTTAATTCATATTTCTTGCAGGCAGCAACTATTTTCTGAGCCATTTGAGGAGTAAACTCACTCACACTTGCCTGAAAGTGATCAAACCCGAAATCCTTTATCTGTTTTAAATCTTCTTCAGGATTTTTGATATCTGTAATGACCCCAAAGGTCATTTTACCGGTTGATTTATTCTCTTTGATACTGACTGAGGACATTGGATTGCCGGCCCTTGTATAGATGGATGGCAAAACAGATGCGATTGCTGTGACTGATAGAAATTTCCTGCGATTCATATTTTGTGATTTAAGATTAGGTAATTTATTGGATTTGCATATTTATATATTATTTATCGAACTGGCCAAGGTTTAATTGTGGGTCAAGGTATTCATCCGACAGGCGAATATTGTCCATCGATAATTCTTTATTTGTAAGGGCTGCATTTCGACTCATGATGGCCGACAGGGTAGATTCAGATCCCGAAAGCGTTTCGTTAAGGTAGTTCCCGCTTTCGATGCTGTTGATAAATGAAAGTACCTTGTTTTGATTGGCATCATAAAGCGCATTGCCGGTTACACCTTTTGCGATCAGATCAGGAGTAAGTTTAGCTTGTGAAGTGCGCAGAATCCCTGAATCCCATGGATTTGATCCTTCAATAAAAACGCCGCCGCTGTAATGGGCCTCGGCGATACCCTCAGAGCCTATAAACCTTGCGCAGACATCACCGAAACAAGTACCCACCTGAGAGGAATGAAGGCTGACGTTTATATCCTTCGGATACCTGTACTGCACTTCGAAGTTGCTCCAGGTGTCACCATAGTCAATTCCGCCTTTACGGTTTCCGCTACCTCTTGCCGAGAGTGGACTGCCCTGCAAGGCCCAATTACAGACATCCAGCATGTGAATGGCCTGGTCCAGTAGGATTCCTCCGGATAGCGCATTGAATTTATAATGGTTTCTGATCCTTATCTCATCATCAACCGCATTTTCATAAGGTTTATATGGGACTCCTGAACTTAGGTAATAGAGTTGAGCATTAGCAATCTCACCTATTTGGCCGGATTGTATACGTTTTACCAATTCCATATAAGGAGTTGCATGCCTGATTTGAAATCCCAGGGCGATGCTCAGTTTACCCTTGGCTTTGGCTCCTGCTTTTTCGACCCGTTTGCAGCCTCTCACATCAACTGATGCGGGTTTCTCACAATAAATATGTTTACCGGCATCAACGGCAGCTTCTAAAAATGTCGGATGCGTATAGGCAGGTGAAGAAATTAACACGGCATCAATATCCTTGCTATCCAGCAAACGAAGGTATGCCTTTGAACCAAGAAACAGATTTGATTTACTGATCTCTGAAAAGCCTCTTGCCTTATTGTAGGAGTTTAATTGTTTTACACCGTTAATCAGCTTATCCTCAAACAAATCAGCCGCAGCAGAAATATAGATCTTAGCATTCTCAGACATGGAACCAATTACACCGAGGCCTCTGTTTCCGGGACCAATGATACCAACCCGAACAGCAGAGTTAGCCCTTGTTCCGAAAACGGTCATCGGGCTTAACAGTGTAATTGCAGAAACGGCTGCTGTCCCTTTAATAAATTGTCTTCTGCACAGCTCTTTTTTCATTGTAGATCGTTTAGCATGATAATCTATTCTTTCAATAGCTTATAAATCTTTCCATTGGCTTTTAAAAGGTATAGTCCTGAGGTATATTTGGCAAGGTTTACTGTTTTCTTTTGTCCTGAAAATAAGGGTACTCCAACTTCATTATAAACTTGCCAAGGTTTAATCGAAGTTCCCTGAATGGTGAAAGTTCCATTGGATGGATTTGGAAAAATCTTCAGCGAAGGCTCTTCCTGTTTCAGATTGATTGAAGAATTGGGTATACATTCGATTTTACCTGTAGTTCCCCCAACGCATGTCAGACATTGATCGAGGTAAGCAGTACCGCCTATAACACCATTACAATCTCTTTTGGTACCTGCATTTTGTGCCATATAACCCATGAGCCAGGCAAATTGAGCATTCCAGTATATGCCAGGTTCAAGAGTTGCTGCTGACAGGACATTCATAAATCGTTTCCACGGGTATTTGATGACCGGGATGGTTGTTTCATCAAATGCATTAAGATTACCACAGAGATAACCCGGAGGGGCCTTGAAGTTATCATCCCAGTAGAAACTGTAAATATCAACTCCGTGGATCGTATCCCCATATCCTGTAATAAAAATACTGTTCACGGGATTTCGCCCCAGTATCCAGTCGACCGAATTGGGTATGGCATTCTTATATTTTAGATTCCCGGTCCATTTATAGACCTGGTCGTACACATAGGCATGGGTTGCAATCAGGCCAGATGATCCCCAGAACAGATGATTGGGTGCAGCCAGGGGAATATTGTAGGGTGTATAACCGATCCTGTCAATGGTCCAGTTGGCTTCAGTAGTATAAGCTGCCTTCAGTTTTGCGATGATTGTTTTATTGGCATCGGGTTGAGGAGATTGGATGTAATCCATATATCCCAGGTCTATATCCGATTGTTCCAGACCCGCTATTATACCACCCCATGCCTCATTATCGTGGTAATCCGTAAGCGGATCATTAAAACGGGAAGTAAACCAGGAGTGACAGCTTGCATTTCCTGTAGCATTGTACAATGAGATAGCGGCAATAGCGCGCATTGCCTGATCGTGTGCGTCATCAAAAGCATATCCATAAACCAATCCCGTGGCCGGTTCAATCGGACTAACATTTTTAGGATGAAGAATAAGCCAGTCCCATGATTTTTGGGCTTTCATCATTAAAGTATCTGCGTAATCAGAATAAGCCGGATTCTTTTTAAACATCGGATAGGCTTTTGCGAAAAGTGCAGCCAGCACAGCAGAGGCTGATGAAGATACATCACCAACAGATGGAATTGGCTTTCCGACTATCTGAGTCACGAAAAACTGTACTGAGCCATCACGGTTCCAGAGCTTCTCATACCACATCAATTCGTATTTAATTAACTCATAAAGATCATTGGCTCCGGCGCCGGATTCAGGGATGTTGAGGGAGTTTTTCTGTACTTTTGATTCAAATTGACGAAGTGTTTCGAGTAGCCACCATACTGGTATGAAGGGAGCATGAGCATCCATATGCGTATCTCCGGCATCAAACCATCCTCCCCTGACATCACGGGTTCCCGGTTGGTAATCGTAAGTGGCAGCTGCCCCGCCGGCAAAATAAGCAGGACGGGTAAACCCTTCGGCATAAGGTTCCGTTATTGCCTCTCCCGATCGGGCATAAAGAAAGAAACGAAGCGCATCTCTGAAAACCTTGTTGTAAACTGTATCTGAGATCTCAAAGACCTGAGAGTACTGATTTAGTTCAGGTGAATACATTTTATATTTACCGGGAGTCTTAAATAAGGCGAAATTACACTGATACACGTCGTCGCCATCCTGTCCCCAATCGGCTACAGTATAAGGTGATTTTTTAACCAGCGGACCGCTATATACCACTGAATCGTCCTTGGCCCTTACGATGGAATACTTTGTAGGTTTAATTGTAGATAAGCCTTTTTCATAACTTACAATACCAATTTTCTGCTGATCGGGTATAAATCCAATTTGGTTGACTTTAACCGCATCCACAAACGGATTCTCAATGGAAGGAACGATCTCCATTTTATCTACATACATTTTATTTACCGTCGTGTAGATTCCATGGCCTACCCATCGAAGCATAGTCACACGGCTAAGGTTGATCTGTGGATTGACTGCCTGAAAGTCACTGACTGGGATATATACATCAATCCAATCCAGTGATGGTTGGGTATATTTACTCAGCATAACACCTGCATAATGTTCGGGATAACCGGCTGCAATGTTATTCTCCTGTGTATAGACCTGAATTTCAATATCTGCTGTGGGGGCAATAGTTTCCCATTTGAGCTGCAAGTGCAGCAGGGCATGACTTCCCATCCTCAGATAATCGACCGGCATTCCCCAACCAATGCGAAAGAGAATGTTCCAATAACCGGAGGGCATGGTGGATTCAAAAACCAAAGAGCCACTTCCCTGGGTCATATCGACAGGCACATCATCGACATTGCTCTTTACAAAAACGGTACCCCCACCCTGGTAGATATCCGATTTATAACTATCCCAGCTTGCCGGAGAGGCATAAGCACTAAAATAAGGGATGTTACGTCCCTTCTGAGTGATTTGTGCGGTTGAAAAGGTAATTAATACGACCTGAAAGAGGAGAACTAAAAATGATCTTATTATCATGGCTTAATTGTAGACTTTAGAAACAGTTTTAAATCTGTGTTTAATCCACTTATGGATTTGATAACAAATTACAACAAAGTAATTTATTCAATGCAATCCTGATTCTGAAATAGAGTTGCAAAGACTATTTATCTTGGATTCAAATTTATGCTTAAACGTTTAAACAAGCTAATTAATGTACTCTGTTATTAAACACATTCTTTAGAATGTTTATTGACATCAGGAAAAAGGAAATGGAGGAATCGGATTAGAGAGCGGGTAACTCGAAGTCACACACTCTATAAAATTATGAAATTTTTATAGAGTAAGGGTAAAGTGGAGAAAGCAGAGGAAATGAGTAGTCTTGAAATAGAATTCCCAAGTACACCAAAAACGGGAAAATGAATCAATTGAGAATAGAGAAAACCCCAAGCATTTTAAACTAAAGAAACTATAGAAACACAGAAGCAATCGATCCTTTCAACCAGGATACGTTCCTTGATTAAATACAAAAAAAAATGGCAACCTGAATACTCAGGTTACCATATCTATTTATCCAAAAAAACAGTACTAATTGAAAAGGTTAATGTACCAGTTTTTCTCATCCAGTAATCTGGTATAGATCTCCTGACGCATAGAGGCCGGATATTTGGCCGAAACCTTTTTAGCCAGGAATGAAGGGTCATTGCGGCGTTTGGCCACACGGACCAAATCATAAAAACGTTCACCTTCGTAAGCCAGTTCACGTGCACGTTCGTCCAAAACGAGTTCTTCCAGGTACAATTGTTTGGCATACAGGTTACCGGTTAAATCGGTATAGCCGATGACTTGATTGGTATATGGATCTTGAATATAATTGATGTTTCCAACTGTAAGTGCACCGCCTGTTACGTTAAATCCAACACGACCACGAATACCCATCTGCTGGCGGGCTGCAGCAATGTCGTAATTACTGCCATCATTGACAATAGCCAAGGCGTTGGTTGTAAATGTCTTTACAAGGCCATTCTGTTGGTAAGCCCACCATGTATAGATTTCGGCCAGGTAAAGCTGAAGACCTCCGGCCCGGTATACGATGAAGTTTGCATCCTGATCATACACAGTTTTACCAATAGAATATTTGTAAACAATGGTATCAACCCCATCCATCATGGTTGTATAGCTACGAACATCATTTTGCATTTTATATTTCAGCATCTTCATATAATCTGTTGCTGAAATTGGTTCTCCATTTTTTACATACAAATAGGAGGAACCATATCCACGGTAGAAATCACTGGGTATCCCCGGGAATAATTTACTCAATGTGGTTAGTGCTGGTTTTGTGGCATCGGGAATCGTCAGAGTATAACCTCTCCAGGTAGTTTCCCACAGGTCAATAGCCGCTTTAGTAGGCTTTAGCATGTACTTATGAGGTGTCCACGTTTCAAATAAATTCTGGAAATCGTTTTGCTGTTGATTGGCTTTGTTAAACCACAAAGTATAAATATGCTCCCGGTTATCAATACCGGTGAAAATATTAGGCCACTGAGCATTGGAAAACGTTTTATCGAGCTGATAACGGTAGTCTGTAGAAGCTGCAACAAGCCCAACGCCACTACCGGTAGCCAGCCCGGCAACCACATTAAAATGACTGGCAGCCTTGGTCAGATCGCCCGAAGTCAGGTACATCTGGCCCAGTAACATGTGCCAGGCATACGTATTCCAAACGGTAACCTCCCAAGACTGATCATTGTTGTTGATATAATTATTAACACCTACAGCCTTCACATTTTCTTCGAGTTCCTTACTGAAAACATTAATTACCATATCAATGTCATAGTATTGTTTGGTAAGGGTAATCGGTACATTTTTAGTGGTATCATTTTTAAAACCATCCTGTCCAAAAACGATATGAACACTGTCAACATAAGTAGAAGCTGAGTTCAGATAGCCTTCAACCTGACTAATCGAGGTCAGGGATTCGAAAATGACAGGAACCTTACCATAAATCCTCACTGCATTAAAATAGGCCCATGCCCGCATACAAATCGCTTCACCGTATAATTTATCGTAATTGGTCACAGCAATTTTTTTGTCCAATACTTCTGGATGATTTTGTTTCAGTACGGAGATAAAACTATTACAGGCTGAAATCAGCTTATAAAAATTAGTGGGATCAGCATACTTGTTGGTTTTCGATGCCTGAAAATTGTAAATTTCCACCAAATCGGCATCTGCATTGGGAGTCACAGTAAGCAGGTCGCCCCTTAATTCGCCAAGTACAACCAATTGTTCAACCAGTTTCTGTTGTAATCCATACAGTCCCATTGATACCGAACGGTATTCATAATAATCCTTAAACAATTTGTCTTTGGTGATATTCAATTCTTGTGTAGGATTCAGAAAATTTTTACAAGAAGGCAGAAATACCACCGACATCAGGAGTGAAAGGATAATAACGGAATATTTCAGATTTTTGCGCATGATATCTATTTAATAATATTTTATAATCCAAGTTTAATACCAATAATAAATTGTCTGGCCTGCGGAGTCTGACCATAATCTACACCTTGTTCTGCATGAGAATAGGAATACGAAAATTCAGGGTCATAGCCTAAGTATTTGGAAACGGTCAGCACATTATTGGCTGAGATATAAAACTCTGCATTTCTGAATTGAAGAAATTTATTCGTAAGTTTATAACTCAGGGATACATTCTGAACACGCAGATATGAACCATCCTCTAACCACCGGGTTGAAAAAGAAGAGTTACCCATCGGATCATTCCAGAGGGCACGGGGAACGTTGGTCACCTGTCCTTCAGATTCCCACCTGTTCAGCACATTGGCGCTCTGGTTGTCAAGGCCAGTCATTTGTTCGTTCTGATATCTGACATAGTTAAATATCTTATTCCCTGACACAACATTAATTAAGGTATTTAAAGACCATTTCTTATAGGTAAATGTATTTTGAAAACCTCCATAAAATTTGGGCATGGATGAACCGATTGCGACCTTGTCATATTGATTAATAATACCGTCAGGCTTACCATTTGGTCCTGATATATCCGCAAATTTAGCATCACCTGCAGAATATTTAACCAGCTTATCGTTCACCAGATTGGCTGCATTTGCTTCTGCTGTGGTGGAATAAACACCCTGGAAAACATAGCCATAGAAACTGTTTGCCGGTGAACCAACCTGGTTTACAACTTCGCCGCCGGTAATTTCTGTGATCATGCGATCGCCTTTTAGCGCTATAATTTCGTTTTTTATTTTTGAAAAATTGGCTTGAACATCCCATTTAAATGACCGTCCATCAATAATTCGAAGCGAAGCACTCAGTTCAACACCCGTATTCTGCATTTTTCCTCCGTTTTCAGGTCTGAAGGCATATCCCATATACGACGCCATTGGGGTCATAACAAGCATGTCATTAGTTGTAGACTGGAATACGTCGGCAGTAAGTTTTATACGGTTGCCCCACAAGGCGATATCCGTACCACCGTTCACCTGACTCACAGTTTCGTAGCTTAACTGGTCATTGGGAATAATTGCCGGATACAAACCGACTGTTTCCCTGAATTTTATGGCCTGGTAGTAATTCGATGCACTGGATTCGCCAATATCATCGTTACCTGTTTTTCCGTATGATACTCTCAACTTAAATTCATCAAGCCAGTTTAACTGTTTCATGAAGGGTTCATTGGATAAACGCCAGCCTAGGCCCCCTCCGTAAAATAAACCAAACGGATTATTATCAATTTTTATCGTATTGATGGCATTTGCTCCAATCCTGGATGAACCATCAAGTGAAACACTGGCGGAAGCAAGATACTTGTCCTTAAATGCGTAGTTCACGTTTTCGTATACTGAAACTGAGTTCCAGTTCCTGTTTTCCCCACCGATCTGCCGTAAATTGCTGGTACCATCCTGCAGGGCCTGATAGTGATCATTCTCCGAGGCATTCATAGTCAGTCCCCAGTCAAGCTGATAGGTATTAACCATGACATTTACTCCGGTACTTGAACTCAGACTGTGAACTTTGTTGAACACTTTCTTGTATGACACATAGGTGTTATTGTAGATCGATAACAGATAATTGTTTGTTGCTTTTGCAACATTATAGGCTTCGTCGTCATAATAATGTGCCATACCATGATTTGGCATGAAAATCTGTTCTTTTAAAGCATTATATGTAAGACTGAAATCAGAAATTAAAACCAGGTTCTTCTTTAGCTGGGCTTCAAAACCCATTGTGGAAAGAAAATGATAATTACTGTTTGAGGCTTTAAAAGCGTCAATGATCGCTACCGGATTGCTGACTCCAAGTTCATCAACTTCGGTAAGTGCAGTAATCATGTTTCCATTAACATCATACTGATATGGATTCGACATTGGCGATTTAGCCAGGGCAGCCATTATCGGACTTGTCTCTTTCACTTTGGCCGATTCCTTCATGTTGGCTGAATTGTAATTGAAAGTAACGTCGGCATTCATCTTTAACCATGTAAAGACGTTCAGGCGGCTTACAAATTTCAGGTTATACGAATCATAACCGGTATTCTTTATGACTCCCTTACTGGAGGTGTAACCAAATGAAAGACCATAACTTGCTATGGCATCTCCACCTTTAACTCTCATGTTCAGATTGGTAAACTGAGCATCAGTGAATATTTTATCCTGCCAGTTTGTGTTGTGTTGATAATCAATATATCTAGGATCTGTTTTAACAAGGAAAAGATCTGGATATTGTAATTTAATGTTTTCTTCATACATACCCGATGACATGAGTTCCTCATTGGCAAGTGTTTTATGCTGGCCGGCATTTAACTGTGGAATTTCATTTGATGGTGCAAGTGAATAACCTGTACGTAAATCTACATCAATCGATGTTTGAGTGGCGCTTGGATCAAGAGTTTCAATAAATATCAAGCCATTTGAAGCTTTCGAACCATATACTGAGGTGATCGTTGGATCTTTTACAACAGTCACCTTCGAAATATCCAGTACATTAACAGCTCCCAGCGGATCATAGGCATATCCATCGAGATTTGATTTAAAAAGACCCGGATTTTCCATCGGAATTCCGTCAACCACATATAAGGGCTGATTATTGGCGTTAATCGAATTTATCCCGCGGATAAAACCAATTGCACCAGTACCCGGAGCGCCATCCCTGCGAATGACTTCCATTCCCGCAACCCTGCCCTGCATATATTCATCGACTGACATGACTGGCGTTTTATTAATATCGCTGGTCGGCATATCAAAATAGGAAGATACGATATCTTTCTTGAGGATTTTTTGAGACAGAATACTCAATGGATCATCACCTGCTGATAAATCATTGTCTGTCAGATAAAGCTTCAATTCAGTCCTGTTGTTCAGAAATATCCTCCTGGTTTTATAATCACTCGCCGGAGAAACAATCAGCCAATTATTACCAGCGCTCGATTTAATGCTAAATTCACCTGCGTCGTTGGTTACTACAGGTTGCTGATTCGATCCGTCAATACTGATTGTAATATTTGAAATAGGGGTATTTGTTCCTGAAACAATTACTCCTTTGACAAGAATTGAGTCTTGTGCCAACTTGGTTTGTGCCTGCGATGAAAATAAACTTAAAAGCAACACGGGAATAATAAGCACTGCTTTTTTCCAGGGTGCAATGGCAAATAGGTTATTAATCATTGTATCAAGTTTCATATTATGGGTTGTGATCCGGTTAACCGATCGGATTGGTTCAGTCGTAACTGAATAGATGTATGATTTTTGAATGTCGTACATTTTCAAATCGTTTAAATGACGATTTTCACTTTTTGTTGTCTGGTTAAATGCTCGTTTCATTCGTAAAAATTATATATCGTTATTCCTCCGGTTATCAGATTTAATTTGTCGGTTTTCCAAGTATATTATGGTGCTGGAATAAATTCGATTACATCAATTACCAGTCCGTTGTTTGGCACTGAAGTACCCGGACCTTTGTAATCAAACCGAATCGTAGGTCTGCCATAATCGGTAATGTTATTTACGTAGCAATCGAACTTGTTATATCGGCCAACAGGAACAAATGTGGTGGTTCCGTCAACACTCTTGATTAAGCCCCTGGTTTTTACAAAGTCATAATAATCAAAAGTTTTAACCAGTACATCATTAACATAAATGTCGTAAAGGCCTCCTATATCCATAAAGGTACTAACAACCATCCGGTATTTTCTCGGGAAAAGGTCACGAGCCGGAAATTGAAGCGTAAAGGTACCCTTGTATCCTTTGGTAAAGTTTACCTCCATGATGGAATCGTTTGAAGCTGTCGAAATAAAAGCATTGGCTACATTAAAAAATGTAGAACTGGTTACCGATACATTACTTCTCCAGGTATACTTATTTGCTCCGGTAGGTCTGGCTAACCATTCGCCCTCCATTTTAGGCGCTCTCAGGTATAAGGTATCCGGGACCACAAAATTTGCATAGTCGTAAGAAACCCCGTTACTACATAGATATCGGTCAGTTGGTGTATAATTAACGATAATACTATCCGCCCTTATATTCACCATATTGAATCTCTTCTTCTTAGTTAAAACAGCTGTGGTTTTAAAATCAGACGGATCCAACATGTTCAGGAAAGTGCCATGATTCAATAAGAAAGGAATCAGGACTTTTTGCTGCCAGCTAATCGGAATGTCATTGAAATCATGATAGTTTCCGCCAAGACTTTGAGCCATAGCCGTAAGTCCATTTTGGTAGGTAACTAATTTCGGATAAACAAAGGTTGCAGTAGATACCCGGAATTCTTTGTTTGTCGGAAAGTATAAGGAATCAACCATATTGATCTTGATTTTAACCGAATCATAAACAGTATTTCCCGCAGCATTAAAACCGATCGGTCTGCTCTTCACCTTATCCAGCACGATAGAATCTTTTGTATCGATATAACTTTTCAACATAGGATTGTTCACCGTGAAGTATTCATAAAGATTCATTTTGGGAAGTGCTACATCATCCATGACAAAAAATTTACCATTCAGATATAACGGACTCTCAAAAGTAAACGGAATTCCATCATAGGTCGATTTCCCATTCACATTCTCGAATGTTGAAAACTTTGCGGCAAGTGTTTGCAGTTTTCGTTTTCCCTGTAAATCAACAGGCTGAATATAATGTTGCGAGATATTATAACTCAACATCGATGCACCAATATCCTGCGTTTGCGATAGCTTATCAATTGCAGTGTTATCAGGGATAAAGAGTGTATAGGTATTGTTCGACTTAAATAGTGTATCATATTTATACTTAACCATCAACTCTACAAAACGCGACAAATCACTCCTGCTTTTGACCGCATCCCAAACATTCATATGGATGGTGGCGGGTTGTTTATTATAGTGATCATCCCAGGTTGTTTTGGAGCAACCCAAAATAGTCAGGATGAATGCTGTTAATAGAATACCAATTATTGATCTCATCATTATGTTGTTAATTTGTTGGTTTATTGAACTGGATGTAATCCCATTTGAATCTTCCGGGTATCAGAGATTTTACTGTAACAAGATGTGCTGCATAATTTTTAAAATCGACCTGGCCGACAGCAAGTGGAGGCCAGTAAGGGTTTGATGCACTTCCTCCCGTAGTAAGATCTATAAGGCCACCGATTTTATTACCATCAACATAAACTTCTACCAGGGCATTCTGTGTCCCGTAATGATCGGCACCAAGGACCACATCGTATTTTCCCTGGATGATTTTAGGAAGCTGGTACGAAATTGTAAAATCACCTTCAATCTGTAGATAGTCCTGGTTCCAGGCCATTTCTGCCGGATCTTCCGATTTGACGTAGAACAACTTTGCCCCCGACCATGTGACGTAATCCAGTAATTTAGGATTTTCAATAAAATAAGTTCCTCCAACAATACGGTATTGTGCCAAAGTCGGTTCTTCCCAAAATGCAAATGAGACACTCTGCTGAGAAGGAACCTGTGGTTTCAATATCTGGTCAATAAAATGAATGGAACCGCTTTGAGTTACCACATTACTCTGATCGTAATAAATACCTACCCAATCAGTGGTATCGTGGGCACTGGATACAAATATTTCCTTGTGCTGGTTGATCATGATGTCAATTCCCAAACCATTGATGGCAAGGGGAACATCAGCGAATGTATTGTAATTGGTTGATTGTCCTACCAGATCGTTCAAAAACCGGCTCTGGGTCAAAATATGATAGCCGACAAACAAATTCAATGGATTATTGCTGCTTGTGTAATCGGTCCTTCCGGGGCTGATCGACTTCGCAAGGTCATCAAACGAATTAATACCCCGTTTGTTATAAATAGTATCGGGTTCAACAAGCATAGTAAATGGATGGAGTGTCTGATTTTTCAGTTTCATGTCAACATCAATTGTTTGACTGATTCCAGTTGATTCCAGTGCCGAAGTGAAAATTTTAAAATCAGGACTCCTTTTCAGCCATCCATAACTGTTAAGTGTAATTGGCCGAAGCATTTCACTGATCACATGTACATATCCGTTTGAAACTTTGATGTTCGTTTTGATCACCGGCGCCTGGTTATTAATTTTGTAATAGGTGGTATCTTTTGCAAGGATAAAGTTTACATTCAGGTAATCCCCAGTAAGGGTCGGTTGCGTAAAAGCGCCAAAAGGAAAATCCTGGGTGGCCGCACCCATATTCACCACGTGATACCTGGCAAGCGCTTTAACATAGGCTGTATCTTTAAGTAATTCGGTCAGTGAAGCATACAGTCCGGCTTGCTTGATGAAATTATCTACTGCCGCATTATTCGGAAGAAACAAGGTATAATCCTGTCCGTTGGGATTATAGGCGCTAAGGGTCTTATCCAGATTACCGGCTTTCAGTATCTGTTGAAAGCTGGAATAGTCATTTGGATTTGCAGCAACATAATCGTCAATAGTGTATTTCAGCATGTCCTTGAATTGGGCTTCTACAGGGGACTTTCTGCATGAATATTGTGCCGCAAGCATAACGAACAGGCTAAATATGATCAAAATTCTTTTCATCGCTTAATAATTATAATATGGATTTTGAACCAGGTTCTTGTTACGGTCAATCTCTGACTTCGAGATAGGAAGATACCAACCATTTGTATTAGTCAGTTTGGCGCCTAAAATACGTTTCTGAGTCGAAGTTACATTCGATACAATTATTTCCACCAGCTTATCCTTGCGGCTGAAATTATTCCGCCGACCCATACGAAGCAGATCGAACCAACGTTTGCCTTCAAAGGCCAGTTCAAGGGCACGCTCATTCATAATGGCATCTTCATAAGCAACTGCAGAATTTGAAAGTACTAATGGAGTAACATTAGCCCGTGATCTGATCTTATTCAGCAAGTCAGATGCTTCAGGAAAACGTCCGAGCTGCGACAAAGCTTCAGCCTTCATTAAATAAACGTCAGCAAGACGGTAAATAATAAAGTTGCAACTGTTTTGTACCAAACCGGAACGCTCTGTTTTTCCATCCGGTGCCATCCCGACATATTTCCATATCAGGTAATTATCTACCGATAACAGTGCAATCGATGCCTCTTCTCCACGGGTTAATTCAACAGCATATTTGCGGGCAAATAATTGAGCTGCCTGCTGACTCGGTATATATTGGTGGGCATTACGGTTGGTCATGCCATAAAGACTATTCTTTTGGAGGTACTTGTCATTAAACTGGAATTCAAAAATACCCTCCAGCGAATTGCCGGGGTAAAACAATTCAAACCATCGGGCACCGGGCATCAGCACAAAAGAATTGTTCGATAGTATCCGGTCACAGGCTTCAATACATCCGTTATAATCAAAAGTCCAAAGACAAATATCTGCAATAAGCGCATCAATGGAGGCTTTCGTCGCGCGTCCTTTTACTTCTGCCAGGGTTTTATATCCATCAGAGGCAAACGCCCTGTAATCATTCAGGTTTTTAAGCATTTCCTTTAAAACGTCATCGCCATTCGTTTTTGGCAAATAAAAGTTTGCGGCATCACTTTCTGAGGGTTCCAATACCAGGGGTACATCCTTAAAGGTCCTGACCAGGTAGAAATAGCTTAGACTCCGGATATAATATGCCTCAGCCAAAAAACCTTTCAACTGAAAGTCAGTAAATGTATTATCAATCTTCTGAACTGCAGGCGCATTTGTAATTACCTCGTTACAGTAGTCTATGACCTTGTAAAAAGTTGACCAGTCGCAATAACTGTTATCCGGATAGATGTTACTTTCAATCAGATTGATTTCATTTTGCCCCAGACTGTAGTCACCCTGAACCATGTCTCCTCTGGCTTCGCCCAAAGTAAATAAAGTCCCGTTCATGCCGGCAAAAGTCTGGTAAGCACCCATCAGGACCGCTTCTACATCCGAACTGGTTTTCCAGAACTCTTCACGGACCAACCCGCCAGGAGGCAATAACTCCAGGTAATTGTTGCAGGAAAATTGAATTCCCATTGCAAAAAATAAAAGAATATACCGTATTTTAAATATCTTTTTCATAATTATATTCATTGGAATTAAAATCCTACAGCTAAACTAATTGTAACCATTTTAGGGGGTGGTGTGTTGGCATAATCCTTTCCGATATCAAAAGGATTGGCAGCATTCTGTCCGACTTCAGGATCCTGACCTGAATAGTTTGTGAAAGTGAATAGTTTACGGGCGCTAACCGAGAAACTGGCACTTTGCAAATTCAGTTTCTGGCACAATGCATGACCCAACTGGTATCCAAGTTTTATGCTGTTTAAACGCACAAAGTCACCTTTTTCCACATATCGGTCCGAGCCCAGGTTATTGGCGGGATTATCCAGATAGGCTCTTGGCAATAACCCTGGTTCATTTTGTCCCTGAACCCTCCAGCGGCTCAATACAGCTGTACTCTGGTTATCTCTGCCGTTCATTCCTTCCGCATTTAGAGCAGTCATATTAATGATGTCATACCCTAAACGATAATAAAATGAATAAGAAAAATCCCAGTTTTTATATCTAAAGGTAGTACCAAAGCTACCGGTAAGGGTAGGGTTAGAGTCGCCAATATAAACAACATCATTCAAATCAATTTTGCCATCATGGTTAATATCTGCATAATGGGCATCGCCTCCTTTAAAGACATAAGTTCCTTTATAGGTCATAGGAATGGGCACATGTTTGCTGTCATAGAGTATATTTCCGGCGGCATCTCTGGCCACAGCATCGGCATCTGAGGCATAGACTCCCAGGTATTTGAATCCGAAGAACGATCCGATGGGTTCACCGGGAACAATCTTTAGAGGATATTCGCCATTACCAATCGAAGTGGATGCTTCAGTATTAAAATTATCAGGAAGGGTCAGGAATGTATTGATGTTTTGAGAGGCTGCAAAATCGATAGATACCAACCAGTCTTTGGTCTTTACAGCCTTCCAGTTTGCCATTAATTCCCATCCCTTATTTTCCATTGAACCACCATTATAGTAAGTCAGACTGCTAAATCCTGAAGATGTTGGGATCGCGTAACCACCGACTCCGCCAGGAGGAAAAAGAATATCAGAGGTCTTTTTATTATAAATTTCAGCAGAAATAAATAAATGGTCTTTAAACAGGTTTAAATCGAGGCCAAGATTCTTTTCCGCAATGGATTCCCATTTCAGGTTATCCAATGCAATATTTGTAGGAACGATGGCAGGGTTGGTTATATAACTACCACTCCCACTTGTTTGGTAAGTGGCAAAACGGGCATAAGCGTCAGTCGGTGCGCGGCCTGAAGTTCCCCAGCTGACACGGAACTTACTTTCACTAAGCCAATTGGCACAATTGGCCAACCATGGTTCGGATGAAAAACGCCATCCAAGGGATACTCCTTCAAACAAACCCCAGCGGTTACTGGAACCGAATGCCGAATTTGCATCATCCCTGAGAACCGTCTGCAACATATAACGGTCTTTATATTTGTAGTTCCAGTTGAGCAATGCCCCCAAATCGCGGTTTTGCTGTGTTGCCGATCCGATCCAGTTGATTTGTCCGGCAATGGATGGATCCTGTATACTTGTACTCGGTGTTTTATTGCTCTGAATATCGATCCATTCACTTTGCCCCTGATTGGTCATCCACGAAAAGGTTCCCGACATGACATGATCCTTATTCTTAAACGGCACATCATAAGACAGCATCGTCTCAGTTTTAAACGATGAGCTTAAACTGTTTCCTTCATCTGCAAGATTTACATTCCAGGAAAGCCAATCAGCACCTATGGCATTGTAGGGTAGAAATTGATTGCTTTTTGTTCCGTTATACTGGAAGGATACTGTTTCTTTAAAAACCAGCCAATCATAAATATTATATCTTAAACGGAAGGAGTTCTCAATCTGGTTAAGGCTTGAATTTTTTTTACCCAGGTTGGCTACTGCCACCGGATTGAAATAAGTTACTCCGTCTCCCTGATAACTGTTGATCGGCGTAAAATACTCACCCGTTGGTTTACCGTTGGCATCATATTCCCAGATACTCATGTTTGGGGCTTTCTGATAGGCCATCTGTCGAACATTGACGTTATTGACTACATAATTTCCATCAATTTTCTGATTCAGGTAATTAAACTGAATGGTAAACAAAAGTTTCTTCGAAAGAAAATAGTCAAGGTTCACACGGGTTGAAAAAGTTTTGGCTCCTGTATTAATTGTTGTCCCGCCTTCGTCCACATAACTGAATGAAGTAAAATATCGTGTTTTCTCACCACCACCCGAAACTTTAAAATAATGGTCATTGGTCATCGCATTTTGGGTAAGTGCAGCCAGCCAATTGGTATTGGCCGAATAATTATAGAAGAGCGGGAAATCTTTGTTGTAGGCAATTTCGTTAGGGACATCAAATACACCGTAGGCATTGTGCCATTCTTCAAGCTGCAGTGTAGTATAGTCATTACCGTTCAGCATAGGGATTGCCGCAGGCTGGTAGTTCATACTGCTTTTGTACTGGTAGTCAAACTGAACTTTTCCCATTTTACCGCGATTCGTTTCGATCAGTAAAACTCCATCGGCGCCTTTCGACCCGTAAACTGCCGTTGAAGCGGCATCTTTTAAAACCTCGATTGATTTAATATCCTGAAGGGCAATGTTGATCATATGGCTGATATCCTGCTGGTCAGCCGAAGCCAGGTCGAAACCGCTTGGAACATTGTCCTGTGGAATACCATCAATAACGATCAGTGGTTTATTGTTTCCGATGGAACTCAATCCCCGGATAACGATAGCTGAACCAGAGCCCGGATCACCTCCATTGCTGATAATATCCAGACCGGATATTTTTCCCTGGAGGGCATCAGCCGCCGAAGTGATTCCTTCGTTCTTCATGTCCATCAGGTCGACTTTTACACTCGACCCAGCCTGGTCGCGTTCGTCAATATTGGTAAGTTTGTTGTCTGATTTGGCCTTTGCACTGATGGTTACCTGCTGCAATTCAATATCGGACGAACTCAACTCGATTACAACTGATTTACCCGGTACAGCTTTGAAAACCTTTGCAGTATAGCCGATCACAGTGGCTTTCAATGTATTTGCCGGATTCTTCATATCATATACAAAGTTTCCATTTACATCGGTAACCGTTCCGCTTACCACACGGTTGGTCTTGTCAGTTTCGACGATTGTTGCACCAACAACAGCCGATTTGTCTTTCTGATCAATTACCTTTCCGCGAATAGTTGTTTTGACCTGAGCCGATGCTCCGACAAAACTGCAAAGTGCAAGAATCAGAATTATGGTTTTTTTAATTTTTTTCATGAGTCGAAAAACCTTAGGTTTAAAATATTCTATATATAGCTGTTTTTCTAATTTGTATCCACATTGCTGAACAATAATGGCATTTTGATTTCATGGATAACCCCGTTATTCACACAATTCGTAAAGGCCTCGGTACCGGTAGTACTTAAACTTCTGGCTGTAAGAATATTTGTTTTTACAGATTCGTGTACAACAACCGAAGGACTTCCATCCTTGGCAGGTATGGTTATCTGATCAATTCCGGGTACAACTTTAATCCTGGTGAAAACCGTTGAAAAAGGCGTTGAACTCTCATCAACCCGGGCTGTTTCGTAATACCCCGCAGACATATTGCCATCTGTAAAAATCATGCTACCCTGTATAAAATGCATCAGTACAAAATTCTGTAATTGTGCTGTGGTCATGGCAGCCGTAACCGTACTGATCGTGTTCATCACCGAATCTGTAGGCACCAATACCGTATAACTCTGGTTATCTGACATGAAACTGTATTTCGACAGGTTGTCCTGACTTAATCCTGCCTTTCGGATCAGGGCATGAAATTTAGGATATTGAACCGATATCGTGGAGAATATATCGTTGATTGAGAATGTGAACCAGCTATTGATCTGGTAGGTTGAGCCATTATCGGCATTGGTGCTGATCAACTGTGGAATATCAACCACTGCTTTGGAGCCGCGGTATCCATAGGTGGTATTGCCGGTTCCTTTAACCTCTTTGGTGACATTATTGTAGATGATATAATTGCCGGCCAGATTCTTAATAAATTCCTTCCTGGCAATTCCTTTAGGCTGATCCAGTGCAATATGGTTTAAGAGAAGTATTCGTAAATCCGAAGTGTTGATGGGATAGGCTTTTATGCCGGGATACATCGTATAGGCTGAAAAACGATCTTTGACCGCATCATAAATCAATGAAGAGTCAACCGATGAAAGATTATCCGGTTCAACATAAAATGAATAATTGGCATCTTTCCTTTTCAGAGCTGACAATAAACCTGCCTTTTCGATGGCAAACATGACCTTGGAAAAGCCCTTGCGGGTATAAACCGGACCGCTGACACTGCTGAATGCACGTGGCACAATTGGCTGATTGACACCAATAAAGGTGCAATTGCTGCCGTATTGTTTCTGAACAATGGTTGATTCGTCCACTTTGATCACGTCCGATTCTCCGTTTAAAAATCCGTTTCTCAGATCCGTCTCGTAGACCGGGTTAATGGATAAACATGAGTTAGCAATAATCCGTTTGACGTTTTCCGGCGCAGCGTCGATACTGCCCCAGTTATTACCGCCTGCCAGATACTGATTGACAAGTTGATTCAGTGCATCGTTAGTTGGAGCCACTATTCCCTGATGATAACGGATCGTCACATTACTGGGCAATCCAAAAGTGCCTTGTGGCGCTTTGGTTAATTCACTGGTAATATCAAAGACCAACTGGGGATAAGTTACATTGAATAATGAATCGACCCTCAAACCTTGTGCAGCCCCTGGTTGTTTATTGGTTTCCGTTTCATTGTAAGCAAACTCCGAAAATAAATTTACTAAACTCAAATAGGAAGAATATGAATTCCCCTTGCTGTTATCTGCCAGTATTTCAGCTCCGTTAGCCAGTGGATCGTTTACCCGGTCGATGACATAAACAAATCCATTTTCAGCAAAGAGCTCATCACTGATGATTCGTCCTGCTACATAATAAAGATCAGTAACCGCTTGAAACTGCCGGCCAAAATAAAAAGCAAAGTCAGAGGTCGAAAGGTTATATATATCGAAATACTGCTTAAAGAAAATGGGTGCATACTTGCGCGAATCGGTAAAAACCCGCCGATGCCAGGATGTAGCAGTGGTATCAATTATATTTGTACGATTGATTGTACTGTTTTGTCCCTTGTACTTACTCCAGGCAACACCGTACAATTTATTTTTTTCCTCCAAAAGGGTTTGCTGTTTGTACCCTTTGGGTAAATTGTTCTTCAGGTCAAGAGTGTCTATCCAGCCGTAAATATCGATAGACGTCAGCTGTTTCTTACTCCAAGCATTTTGAACAATGTGATATTTAACCAGCTTAAGGACTTCAGCCTTGGGGATATCAGAAACTTTCTTGTAGTTTGGACTTCCCTGAAAATACAACGCAAATGCATCGTTTGAAGGAGCAAATACGGTATAACTTCCTGACACATTAATAATGGTATCGTAACCGGCAATATGCAGCAATTCTGCAAAGGTACTAAGTTCCGGTTTGGTCTTTATCTGGGCGTATAGTTTCCCTGCAAGCCATGTAGGACGCTCATATTTAAGCTGGGCATCCTTTCTGCAACTTAGAAACAAAACCAGGAATAAAGAAATCAAGATTAGTTGTTTATTCTTTGTCATTTTTTTAAAATCATAAATATTGAATAAAACAAATTGAAGTAGATTTATCAACGCACAAATGTATATAAAAACCAAAGCGACCGATAGTAAATAATTGTCAACTTGTAACAAATTTTAAGATAAGGGCCTATAAGTGTTAAAATCGGTTAATTTATGATACTACTGATTGATTTGTGCTATTTTTTTTTGAAGAATCAGGTAAACCTTTTTGCCGAAAAGCAGATGGAGTGACATCAAATTGTTCTCTGAAACATTTGACGAAATAAGACAAGTTGTTAAATCCCAGCCCATAACCAATTTCCTTAATCGAATTGTTTGTATTTGAAAGCATCTCACAAGCCTTCTGAAGTTTGAAAGCCCGGATGAACTCCACGGGGGAAAGTCCGGTCAATGCTTTTAGTTTGCGGTAAAGATGGGTCGTGCTGATATTAAGGTCAGAAGAAAGCTTTTTGACATTGAAATCTGACTCCGCAAGATTATCTTCGAGCAACTGCCGCAACTTAATGATGAATTCATCATCTTTGGATAAATTGGAGGTTGAAACTTCGACCATAAAATTCTGTGTCATATATTTTTCCCTGATCAACTCCCTGTTTCTTATTAGCCTCGAAATCTGGGCCTGAATCACACTCATATCAAATGGCTTGGTGACATAGGCATCAGCACCCTTTTGATATCCTGAAACGATATGTTCCGGTGCATTATTAGAGGTGAGTAAAATGATGGGGATATGGCAGGTTTTATTATTTTGTTTGACCTTTACACACAATTCATAGCCATCCATTTTAGGCATTACAACATCCGAAATTACAATATCCGGCATGATACGGGTGATCAGATCATAACCTTCCTTACCGTCGCCAGCTTCATGGCAGGTATAGTCTTCTGAAAGCTTATTTTTGAGAAAAGTACGTAAATCAATATTATCCTCGACAATAACCAAAGACATTTCTTTACTTTTGTTTTTGGCCCCGGGTACTCGCCCCGAATACTCGGGGTGTTCACTGTCAAAAACATCTTCCTGCCACAATTGATGAGTTTTGACCCCCGAGTATTCGTGGACCTCCGACCCGGCTATTTCAATTTTGTTGAAGGGTAGATTCACGTGAAATGCAACTCCAATTCCATTTACCGATTCAACAGTGATGGTACCATCATGCATCTCAACCAAGGACTTGGAAAACGACAAACCGATTCCGGCGCCCTCAACCTTTTCGCTCACCTTGTAAAACTGTTCAAAGATCCGTTGTTTATCCTCATCCGAAATATCTTTCCCTTCGTTGAATACAGTAATTCGAACATGTTCCATACCATTCAGCCCCGAGTACTCGGGGGCATTCTTTTCCGGAATCAACAGCTCAACAGAAACCTCTATAGAATTATTTTCGTTAGTATGTTTAAATGCATTCGACAATAAGTTATACATAACTTCTTCTATCTTCTGCCTGTCAATATCCACCAAAATGGCATGATTTGGAATAAGAACTTTCAGATTGGTCTTTCTGCGGCTTTCAAGTCCTTTGAAATTTGAAACTACATCGCCAACCAATCCAACCAGATCAGTCTTCTGCAGATTAAGCTGCAATTTACCGGCACTAAGTTTTCTGAAATCAATAATCTGGTTAATCAGAGTAAGTAAATAATTTGAATTCCTGTATATAAGGTTTAAATGACTCTTCCACTTCGGATCAATGGTGATATAATTCTGTTGCATGTCCTCAATAGGAGCAATGACAAGGCTTAAAGGTGTGCGCAATTCATGGGCGATATTGGTCAGAAACCGCATCTTGTTTTCATTGTTTTGAAACGAAAGATCATCGATCTTCTTTTGAAAAGTTATTCTTTGCCGGTTGTTCTGCCAGTAAATGAAAAATCCTATAAGGACAATAATCACCATAAAGAAAAAAGTTCGCATATACCAGGTCAGGTACCATGGTGGCAAGATCCGTATTTCTAACAACCGTTCCGATTTGGCTTCCACATTATCAGCGCTTAATCCGGAAACATGCAACATATAGTTTCCGTATGGTAATTTCGAAAAGTAAATATACTTGCTTGCTGCCGGCAGAGTAATCCACCGGTCATAAAACCCGTCAAGCTTATACCGGATCATGTTTCCATCAGGATATTGATAATGATGCACTCCCACCCCGATACTAAACGAATTTTTCTGAAAAGGTAATTCAATATGATCCATTTCGTCCAGTGATTGAGTCATTATATTTCCGCGGCTAATCGTATCACCGATATTGATAATCTTGTTTTGAAACCGGAAATAAGTAAGACCAATTTTGGGCGGAATGGGATTAAACTTAATCTGTTCGGGATAGAACCTGCTAAATCCGTTATCGCCACCAAAGAACATTTCACCATCATCCGACTGATAATATGAATTCACCTTATAGGTTTCGCCCTGCAACCCATCGGTAATATTATACCAGGTAAAAGGCTTAGTTTTATTGGTCGCATCATAAGTGGTGATTCCCTTATTTGTGCTGATCCATTTATGACCATGTGTATCCGAAAGAATTCCTAAAACATCATTTCCTCGCAGCCCATTTTCATCAGTGATGTGTGAGAACTTGCCTGAATCAGGTGTCATAATATTTATACCCCCTCCCTGAGTAGCAAGCCAAATCTTTCCATCCGAATTTTCGTAAATACAGTTGATCTCATTGGCATTCAGAAAATGCTTATCCGGATTGACAGCTATGAATTGTTTAAACCGAATATCCGGTTTTTGTCTTCCTGATAAATCAAGTTGGTTATAAGGGGTCTTAGCCAGGTTTAGACCATTATTGGTCCCAACCCAGAATCGGTTTTTACTATCGATAAGCATCGACAATATGCTTTTATCCGAAATGGCTTCAGCATTTGCCGGATCGGCAGGAAAGTCATAGGATTTTCTTTCAGGATTATGATTCAAAGCCGGAAAAAACTTCAACCCTTCATTAAATGTTCCAACCCAGATATTCCGGTCCTTGTCAATCAGCACTTTTCTTACCACTCCTGCATAAAGTGGTTTTTCACCGGGTCTTCCATAAATCCAACCCGTGCTGGTTTTTTCCAACCTGGCCAGACCTCCGTTTGAGGCAACCCAGAAAACCGATTCTGATTCACGGGCAATATCCCATATATTATCAAAGTCAGATGATGGACTTGATTCATGCTGGTAAGAAATTACCTTGAATTCGGAAGACCCGTCCGCACCCTTTTGTTTCGAGGTCACATTGATGCCGCCTTGTCTCATGCCAACAAGTATCTCCCGTTTGGTTCCGTTGAAACACATCACAATATTTCCGATCAGCGATTTTGGATTAGTGGGATCATGTTTATAGGAATAAAATGCTTTACGTCTCAGATTCAGAATACTTAATCCCAGACCCAAATGACCCACCCATAAATTTCCTGAAAAATCTTCAAACAAACAAGTGATGTTGTTATCGAGAAGTGAACCTGATTTAAGCGGATCAGGAAGATAGTACCCGGTCTGAAGAGAAATCATATCGGCATACAATATTGCCACTTCAGAAGTATAGCAGTATATTTTATGATTACTCGCACAGATTAGATTCTGAATATTCTGGCCTTTAAAAAAGAGGTGATCAGTAATTCTAAGGTTGTCCAGCGATAAAACAGATATTCCATTTGAAGTTCCAAAGTAAATTTTGTTTTCGCCATAAATAGAAGATATGGCATTTACCTGTTCATTAAAAATCACCTGGTTCTGAACCCTGATTAAAGTATCCCTGTTATTGACAACAAGTCCAGAAACCATGATTCTGGTCGGATTATTGGCATTCGAATTACTAACCAATACCAATCTTTCACTAAACATATTCAGACAATGAATATAATCAAATACCTCTGCATTATTATTATACAACCTCAGCCTTTTGGCATGAAATTCAGTATTTGATTTTTTTGATTCGCAGATTAAAAATATTCCAGCGCTGCAATGTATCAGAACATGCCCGTTAGTTTCATAAAAACCAAAGACATAAAACCCTTTTGGAGTAAGTCCATCCATCCTAACCGGATGAAACGTCTGATCCTGCTTCCGGTAATATGAAACACCTGAAAGAGAAGCGACCCAAAGGTTATCTTTTGAATCAATAAATATTTTGTTTGTTTTTTTGTCTGGTAAACTCAGTGGATTGCCCAATTCAGGTTTAAAAAACTGAAAGTCGAATCCATTATAGCATGCTAAACCTGTCCAGGTTGCAAACCATATTTTCCCGGACTTATCCTGGGAAATAGAGTTTATTTCACCATTATACAAACCTTCGTTCGTCCGCAGGTATCTAAAATCATTCCCATAACAAAAATGGAAGGATGACAGGATGAAAAACAGTATAGATATGTATGCTAGTTTCATTAAGTTTTATTCTTTCAATTTCAATTTTTTTGAGGGGTTCAAGGTAAAAAAAGAAAAACGAAAATCAATGCTATTTCAAAACACATTCTGCATCAGCTTGAATTCAACCTTGTAGACCGGGAGTCTAACTTCAGCAGCACATCTTAAAAATGTACAAATCTGTCCAAGTTTCGTTCTCTGCAATACCGATCCCACATAAACCAGCCTAGATAAGAAGAGAGATCATGTGGTTTCATA
>Ga0118677_10003487_pt1 | contig 29642 bp, 21 predicted proteins | sample AliMusrvi5mmetaG_FD_86154 | JGI IMG/M metagenome (GOLD analysis project Ga0118677, IMG submission 86154) | reverse complement strand
CTTGTCCATATTGTCCATATTGTTCGGTCGTTTCATCGGTCTCGTCTATGTTGGCTGTGTCGGAATTCACCGCCACCGTCCCCGGTTTGTCATAATCGCTGGTGGTGCTGCTCGAATTAGGCGTTGGGGGTGGATTCACCCCATTGCCCCCGGAATCAGCCGGTGGCGCTTCGCCGGGCGGATATACGGTCACCGTGAAACTCGCCACGCTGCCCGGCGGCACCGGCAATGGTTTCCCCCAGGGGTTGCTCATCGCTTCCGCCCAGGATGGCAAAGCGCATTTCCGGGTGTCGAGCGGCGACCTGGCGCAGCAGTTCGACGTAGTGTTCGACTGGCCAGCGTTTGTTGGCCCAGCGCCCGCCCGGCTGAAGGATGATCCATCGCGCTCCGTCAACGGGCCACTTCTGTCGAATGGCCCGGGCCGGGGTGGAGCGCTCGGGCAACCATTCGAAATCCCAGTGCACCGGGACGCCCAGCGGGGGCAAAACATCGAGATACCAGTCCACTGCGTGCGTAAGGGGGGATGGGCGCCTCACAATCAGGTCGTAGAATCCGCGCGCGCCCTCCCGCGGTTCATCCAGGCCAATTGTCAATTTGCCGTTTGCCAGCCAGGCGAACACGCCGCTGCGCATGAGGCATTGCAGGTCAATGACCCAGTCGAAAGCCTGCTCCCGCATCCATCGAATGCTGTGGGCGATTTCGGGCCAATGCCGGGGCGCGGCCCACCGCCGGCGATGGAAGTGAACGATCCCGGCGAGGTCGGGGTCACCCTCGATCATCGGGGCCAGGTTCGCGTCAATCCACCAATAGACCTGGCTCGCAGGAAGATGCTTCTTGATGAGGCGGAGGACAGGCAACGCCTGAACAACATCGCCGAGGGAACTGGGCTTTAGTATGAGAATCTTCACGCCGAAACGGAGTTCGGCTCGCCATGCCTGGCAGGGAATGGCACTGAGACCGAAGGCCTCATTGGATGCGGCTAACGCCCGAAAGCCAGGCGCTCCGCTAAACGGGGGGGCAACCCGGCATCCAGGATCTTCCGCTGTGCAGTGGCGATATCGTATTCCAGCCGCCGCAGTTCAATCGTCCCCTCGTCCACGTCGTAAACCACGTAAGCGGCCTTGGGGTTGTTATCCCGCGGCTGGCCGACCGCACCCACGTTAACGAAGTACTTCTTGCCCGCCTCGGTCTTGAACTTGGAGTAGGTGCCGCCCCGCACCATGTTGTCGCGAATGAATGCGACGGGGACGTGGGTGTGCCCGAAGAAACAGACGGCCGTATTCTGATAGGTGAAGCTGGCGGCGGCGGCGAGCTTGTCAAAGACATAGCCCCAGCGTTGCGGGCCATCGAGGGTGGCGTGGACGATGGTGAAGTTGGTGACCATGCGGACGTATTTCAAGTCGCGCAGCCATTGGCGGTCGTCGCTCGATAATTGCTTGCGGGTCCAGTTCACCGCCTCGGCGGCGGCGGGGTTAAAGCCGTCCAGCGGCCCGTCCGTGGAGCAATACTCGTCGTGGTTCCCCTTGACGACGGGGATGTTCATTTTGCGGATGATGTCGAGGCACTCTTTGGGGTTGGCGTTGTAGCCAACCACATCACCCAAGCACACGCTGTGGGTACACTTCTGCTGCTTGATATCCTCCAACACGACCTGCAACGCCTCAAGATTGGCGTGTATGTCGGCTATAATTGCAAACTTCATTCAGCTTCTACCTTACAATTTCAAACCCGCGAAACTCACCCGCGGCTTCGGCCCAGGATACATCTTCGTCCCGAACAAAATGATCCAGCCCCGACTCGCGAATCGCCTGGCGGAATGCTTCCAATTCATCCCGCGCGCCTTCCGCGATCAATTCCACCTGACCGCCCGGCAAATTGCGGATCGTGCCGGTTACGTCGAAGCCGGTAGCGACCGTTCTCACGGTGTACCGGAAGCCGACGCCCTGCACTTGGCCCGAGTAAATAACCTGCATTCGCTTGCGATTCACAGCATTGACCCGTCCACTATGACACAATCTGTCAGATTCCGGGAGTAAAATCGCCTTGCCGCCGGTTTTGACACCGGAATATAGCCATAATCCTGGCACAGTGCGCAATCCTTTTTCGCGCATTCGCCCCCGGACGGCAATCCGATGCATTAGCGGGCAAGCGCCCTGGCGGACGCCTGCCCGCATTGTTCGCAGGCTTTGACGTCTCCCACCCGGGCGAGGCCGGCTTCGAGCGTATCGATGCGCGTGGCCTGCCGCTCCCGGGCAAAGCAGCTCCCGGTGATTGGCGTCCAGCTTTTCCAGGATCGCCAGATGAGTGGCGTTGATCCGCTCCCGGGTGGCGAGCATCTCCGCATAAAAGTCGGACCGGGTGACCAACTCCGGCTTGTGGGCCGGTTTGGGACTGAGGAGCTTCTTCGCGAGCAGGAACGCCGAGCCGACGGCGCCGATGATCGCCGCCCAGCCCTCGCCCGAGAGGCTCCGAGCGGAGGGGATTTGGGTGTTAGACTTCGTTCTCATATCACCCTGTATAGGTCCACAGAACTTGTTACTTTGGTAACAGCCCCTCCGTCTTCCGTCTTCCGTCTTCCGTCGTCCGCCTTCCACGGGCGGCGGGGTGTTCGGATAAACCTTTCTAACGCTGATCGGCAATGAATCTCGGTTTAGTTTGTCGATCACGGACTTGCCGCAGGGTGCTTCAACACCTTGCGGCGCTTCCGTTTCTGGCTCACAAGAGCCAAAATTCTCACAGCTCCCTCACTTCCGTCCCGACGCCCGTCTCGGCGCCAATCTGTTCCAATCTTGCCTTCCGCTGCTCCCAGTCCGGCATCACCAGCCGCAGCAGGTCGTAAAAGTCATTCCCGTGATGCCCATGCACCAGGTGGCAAAGCTCATGAATGACCACGTATTCAATACACGAACCAGGAGCCTTCACTAATTCCGGGTTCAGCCAGATGCCCCGCTCTCGCTTCCAACTGCCCCACCGATGCGACATCCGTCGCACCCCCAGGCGCGGCTCCCCATTCAGCCGAGTCCCCATGCGCTTAACCCCCATTTCGAAATAGCGGGCGAATCGCTCCCTCGCGCGTGCCAGATACCATCCCTCGAGGAGCCTGCGCACGCGCACGGGCTCTCGCGTTGCCACGCTTACCCGGATAAAGCCGCCCTTGAGCGCCACACCCGCCTCTGCCCCTTCGATAACTTTCAGCCGGTATTGGCGCCCCAGGTACCGGTGGGTCTCGCCGCTCACGTACCGGCGGGGCGGCACATGCGGCAGGAACTCACGGAAATACCGCTGCTGTTCCTGAATCCACGCCGCTCGCTTGCCAACTCGGCCAAGGATGGCCTCTATCTTGGCCCCCCGCGGGGCGGTCACGATCACCCCCATATCGGGCCGCACGGTAATTCCCAGCGTTCGCCGGCTGCTCCGCCGCAAACGGAACCCAATCCGTTCCTTGCCCCACACCACTGAATGCATTTCGCCGCTGGCCTGCATCACGCGTACCGCGCCCTCGCGATGTCCAGCGCCCGCTCGATAATCCCATCCATGTCCTGCGCGCTCAGCGGCATCCCCCCCTTCGACTTGACGTCATACAGCAAATCATCGATCGCGTTGCGCATCCCGTTCTGCAAATCCAGGTCCCCTCGCCAGTCCACCTTCAGCCGTTCCTGGATGATCTCGTCAATCTGGACCGCCACATCCGCAGCCATCTCCGTCCGACAGGGCACTGGCGTCTCCTTTGCTCCCAGGCCCTCCATGACCTCGCTCACTACGCCATAAAACGCCTTGGCCACGTCGCGGCCTTCAAGCACCTCTGGCAGGTTGTCGCCGGTCCGGCTCAGCACGGCGTCCATGGTCTCACTCGCCCGGTTCAGGTACCCCCAGCCTCGTGCTGCCCATGTGGTCAAGGGCGTGCTCCTTGCCCTTGAGCCGCTTGCGCTCGCGGATGTCGCGCATCCCCAGGGATCTAGTTATAGCACTCATATCGGCGGCTTTATCATGCTTGAGGAGCGAACAATCGTAAAACCTCCTGCTGGACTGCTTGGAGGTAAGCGGTTCCCGTGAGGCGATTCAGGTCCTTCAGGATCACACTTCGGTCGCTTTGCGCCAATAGGGGCTGAACCTGGCTCATCACCTTCTGCCATTCGGCGGCCTGCAAGGCAGACGAGGCTTTGGCCAGTTGCGGGTTCTGCACTAGCTTCCAGATGCCGGTCATGGCGGAGAAGAACTGCGGCCAGGCCACCCACCCTGGGTTTGAACCATCCTGTGGCCGCAACAGGGCCCATTCCGCCGCATCCAGCCGGTAATGCTTTTCCCGGCCTTTCGGGACCGGATGTATCTTCCCCGAACATGCCATTTCTCCCAAAGACATTTGAATGGTCTTCGGGAAATAACCGGTCTGGCTCGCCATCTCAGGGGGGTGCCCATCCGGATGGGTCAGCAGATAGGCCAGGATGTCGGCGCGGGCGTTTACCCCGAAGAGCGCCCGCAAGCAGAACAACAGGTTGGCCGGCAACTCCGGGTTCGGCGGCTGGCTCATGCCACGCAGTTCCAATTTGCCACGATGCCAGCCATACCGGGCGAAGCGCGGCTCCGATTGGCCAAACGTCGGCTGCGGTCGCCCATCCGCCTGGTAAAATAATGGCTCCAGGTTCTTACCCGGGCTCACCGGCTCTGCGCAAAGCGACAGCCGCCGCCACTTGGCCTTTTCGGCGCCCTTGGCCTGCAAGGCACTGACGCAGGCGATAACGCGCTCGCATCCATAGTGATGCTGTTTCAGGAGCGAGCGCACCCGCTGCACGTTGATGCACCAGCCGCTCCCCTCCAGCCAGTCCAGCATTTCATCAAACAGCCTCGGCTCGTAGCGCCCGAATACGCAGGTCACCAAAAGCAAGGCATCGGGGTCTATCACACGGATTTCCCGCTTGCCGTCACCCGCCACACCCAGTGTCGTCCACTGTCGCCAGAGCAAGTCGAGCAGTGACTGGAGCAAGGCTCCCTTAAACTGGTTTGGCGATGTCTTCATGGCCTAATTCCCGCAACATTTCTTTCAACACCATCACAAAGCCCTGCGAGGCGTCCTGGGTCAGCGCCCAGCGTGCTGCTGACAGCAGTTCCGCCTTGGTCGGCTTCAATTGCAGCAGGTCATCCACATGCCGTCCGGGACCGGCATCGGTCGCCGCGAATACCTTGAAATGAATCTGGTCCAGCCGGCTGACATGCCAAATCGTCGGGCAGGCGCCGTAGTCCCGACGGGTGAGCCTGTTTCGGAATCCTTCAGGCAATCCCCACTTCAGGAGGTCCGTGGGCCCCCCGTTGAGCCAGTTGGGATACAAATCCAATTGGCTGGCGATTTCCGACACCGCCCGGTTGACTGACTCGGGCAACGGTTGTGAAGGCAGAAGCTGGCCCTGCTCATCCATCAAAGCCAGAACGTCCACATCCTTCGTGGTCCGGCTAACCAGGCCCAGCGCAATCAAAGACGCGCCGCCGCAGACGACCAGCGAGGCCGGTTCTGCCCGATCAAACCCGAGCTTCTCGGCCAGGAGCTTCAGGGCCTGTTCGAGCGTCTCGCTTCCCAGCTTCTTAGGCATAAAAGGTATTTAAACCATCTGAATTGGATAATACAACTACTTTTATACAATCCCCAGTTCCTTCAGGTAGCCAGCCATCTGCTTCCGCACCTCCGACAACTGGCCGTCCAAGGCCTCGATTTCCTTCTGCACCGCCTTAAGGTCCACTTCCTTCTCCGCCTCAAACGTGTCCACGTAGCGCGGGATGTTCAGGTTGAAATCGTTCTCCGCGATCTCTTCCCGTGTCGCGCGGTAGGCGTATTTCGGCACGGTCTGGAAGGCGCGATAGGTGGCCACTACCTTTTGATGTGGTCTTCGCCCAGTTTGTTCTGGTTCGTCCCCTCGACGTACTCACCGCTGGCATCAATGAATAGCACGTCCTTCGTGCTGCGGCCCTTCTTAAACAGCAGAATGACGGCGGGAATGCCCGTGCCGAAGAAAAGTTTCTCCGGCAGCCCGATGACCGCATCCAGCAGGTTCTCCTCAATGAGCGCCTTGCGGGTGCGCCCTTCGCCGCCGCCCCGGAACAGCACTCCATGCCGGCCTCAGAGTTCTCCGCCCCCCACTTGTTCAGCGAGAACCGAAAGTTAGCCACTTGTACGTCAAACTCTATCAGCGCGTCGCCCTCGATCAGCTTCGGGTTGGCCAGGGTGTCGCCCGACTCTATCCGCGCGCTGTCCTTGTGGTGCAGGAACATGTTCATGCGGCAGAGCGCCCACGTCGTCCCGTTCATCTCCTGGCCGTAGAGGGAGAAGTCATCGTTGCCAACCTCCGCGCCAACGCGTATCAGCAGCGACCCGCTCCCGCAGGTCCAGTCACAGATACGGTTACCCTTCTTCGGCGCCACCAGCTTGGCCAGCACCTCCGAGACCTCTCCGGGTGTCAAGAACTCGCCGCCCTTCTTGCCCGCGTCGCTCGCAAACCGGCCAATCGGGTATTGGTATGTGTCGCCAATCACGAACTGAAGACTTGCGTGGCTTGAGTTAGCTCTTCTCTCACCGCCGAAAAGGCGGTTTGCGAGATGCCCTCCACAAGGCAGTCTTACTGCGAGAGCCACATCCATTCTGCTGCTCCACTTGTGAATAACTTCACGTTTACGCCCCGGCACTCGTGGAATATTGTTACCTTGCGCGTCGAATGAGCCCGGGTCCAAGTACCGGCTTTGAGATCCTTGTGCCGGGGCGTCAGGACTTATTCGCAAGACGAATCCTAATCCCGCTAGCGGGAGCGCCAATCTCGATTGGGACTTCGACGCGCGCTTTTTCTTTTCTCGCCAAACTCCGGACCATCCCCATTTCGAGACTGCAGCGGCCTGGTCCAAGGTCCGTTAGGACCGACATGCTTATAGGAGCAAGTGTCAGCCCACACTATTGACACTGGTTTTAGGAGGTCTTCTGTTGAGCGGTTCGTCCTCTGTCAATGTCGCCAGGACTTTGGCGGTGTCGCCGGCCAAGAGTGGTGCGACGGGCAGGCGGAGGCCGGGGAAGACACGGCTGTGCAGCACGCCTTGCGCGTCCGGCAATTGCGGACGGTAGTCGTCGTCTTCCAGGCAGAACCATTCCAGGCGGGCTTCGGCCACCAGCCAGACCAGGTATTCGCGCACGCCGTTGCGGCAGTAAGCCCGCCGTTTGTCCCGCAGGTCAATCGAGGCGGAACTAGCCGCCACTTCCACAATCAACTCCGGCGGGCCGGCAAGGTACCCATTGTCGTTGACGCGGGTGAGTCCGCCGTGTTCGGGCAGGCGGCGCAGGAGGCCGTCGGGCTGCACGGTGTTCTCGATGTCGAGAATGACGGTGGCGTTGGGGAGAGCCTCGGTATCCGGGTGCCGGCTGGCATAGGTGCCGAGCCAAACTTGAATGATACCATCCGGCTTCGCGTGGCGGACGCTGACGGGTGAACCCATATAGACGACTCCTTCGATCAACTCGGCCTTTTTCACTTGCGGCATCCGCTCGTAGCGACGCAGGAACTCGCTGCAGTGCATGAACTCTCCGTTTTCCAACGGCAGCGGTCGGCTGGGGGAACTCCCGGCCGCGCTGGGGTTGCTTGCAACGGCTAACATAGGCGGGAAAAGCATAGCCGAGTCGTGGCCGGTGGGCAAGGCCAAATCCCCGACCAGGTTTTCGCCGATAGCAAATATCTGTTTGAGCTACTCCCCCCAATCCGCGTTACCCTGTTGGCATGGTGAATAAACTCTTTCTGCTGGACGGGATGGCGCTGGTTTATCGGGCGCACTTCGCGTTCGTCAACCGCCCGATCCTCACGTCTAACGGGGTGAACAGTTCTGCGCTCTACGGGTTTACCCAGATGCTACTCGACATCCTGAAGAACCAGCAGCCCAGCCACCTAGGCGTCGCTTTCGATACTCAGGCGCCCACGCAGCGGCATGTTGAGTTTCCCGAATATAAGGCGCACCGAGAGGCGATGCCTGAAGAATTGAGCGCCGCCCTGCCGCACGTGCGCCGCATGGTCGAGGCGTTCAATGTCCCTGTGCTCATCTGCGATGGTTACGAGGCCGACGACATCATCGGCACGCTGGTGCGGCGCGCTGATCAGGAAGGCTTCCAGTCCTACATGGTCACGTCGGACAAGGATTTCGGCCAGCTCGTCACGCCGAATTCCTTCATTTACAAACCCTCGCGGAGCGGCGAGGGGGTGGAGATTGTGGGATTGCCGGAAATTCAGAGCCGTTGGGGTGTGCAGCGGCCGGAGCAGGTGGTGGATGTGTTGGCGCTGATGGGGGACGCTTCGGACAACATTCCCGGCGTGCCCGGCATCGGGGAGAAGACAGCCATGAAACTCATCGCCCAGTACGGCACCCTGGACAACCTGCTGGCTCACGCGGGCGAATTGACGGGCCGAGTGAAGCAAACCCTCGAAACCAACCGGGAGCAGGCGCTGTTGTCCAGGCGGCTGGCGACCATTAACTGCGACGTCCCCTCTCTCGTCGGGCTAGACTCCTTGAAGGTGCAGCCCCCGAATGAGGAGAAGCTCAAGGACCTCCTGGTCGAGTTCGAGTTCAACACTATCGGCAAGCGCGTATTTGGGGGGGAATTCAAAGCGGGCCGAAGCGGAGGAAGTCCGAAGTCCGAAGTCCGAAGTCCGAAGTCCACTCCGGTTGCGGCGGACGGCAAGATGGGCGAGCAGTTGGAGTTGGTGTCCGAGATCGAGGGTGGTGTGGGGGAGGCCAAGGCAGAGCCAGCGGCGATAGGTGCCAACCTCAGGACCATTGCAGAAGTGCCGCACGAATATCATCTGGTGGATTCGCCTGCCGAGCGGGCGAAGCTCATCCAGACCTTGCAGAAGCTCGATTCCTTCTGCCTGGACACGGAAACCACCGGCCTCGATACCAGAGAGGCGCGCCTTGTGGGGCTGGCGTTCTCGTTTGCGCCTCATACTGGCTACTACGTCCCGCTGCCGCCGCAGGCGGAAAGTCCGAAGTCCGAAGTCCGAAGTCCGAAGTCTGTGGCCCCTGACATCCTGGAGGAGTTCCGGGCCGTACTGGAGTCGGACCTTATTGAGAAGGTCGGGCACAATCTTAAGTACGATCTCAGCGTGCTCAAGTGGCACGGAATCTCGGTGGGCGGCAAGCTCTTTGATACGATGGTGGCGCATAGCCTGATCGAACCGGAGATGCGCCACGGGATGGATTACTTGTCTGAGGTCTATCTGGGCTACACGCCGGTGCCGATCAGCAAACTGATTGGGGATGCGAAGGCAGGCCAAATCAATATGGCCGATGTGCCGGTGGCGAAGGTGGCGGAGTATTCTGCTGAGGATGCCGATGTCACCTGGCAACTCCGATCCGCGCTCGAGCCGCTGCTGAAGCAGAAGGGGCAGGAGAGGGTCTTTTACGAGGTCGAATCGCCCCTTATTCCGGCGCTGGTGGACATGGAATTTGAGGGTATCAAGGTGGATGCCGCAGCGCTGGCCGACTTCGGCCGGGAGCTCTCGAAGGAAATGGATGGAGCCGAGAAGACCATCTACCGCCTGGCCGGGACCACGTTTAACCTCAATTCGCCCCGGCAATTGGGTCAGGTGCTGTTCGACCTCCTGAAGATCGGCGACGCGCCAAAGAAGACAAAGACCGGCCAGTACGCGACCGATGAGCAAACCCTGGCCACGTTGGCGGCGGACCACGAAATCGTGCGGCGCCTGCTCGAATACCGCACCGCCTCCAAATTGAAATCCACCTACGCCGACGCCTTGCCCGAGGCAATCTGGCCCGGGACCAGCCGCGTCCACACCACCTACAACCAGGTCATGACCACGACGGGGCGGCTCAACTCGCAGAATCCGAACCTGCAGAATATCCCCATCCGCACCGAGCGCGGTCAGGAAATCCGCAAGGCATTCATCCCCCGCGACGGCGAGTATCGGCTGCTGGCGGCGGATTACTCGCAAATCGAGCTGCGTATTCTCGCCGCACTTAGCCATGAAGCCGCTATGCTGGAGGCCTTCAAGGCCGGCGAGGACATTCACGCCGCGACCGCAGCCAGGGTTTTCGGCGTCGCCCTTGAAGCGGTCACACCGGAGATGCGGCGCAAGGCGAAGATGGTGAATTTCGGAATTGCCTATGGCATCTCGGCCTTCGGCCTGTCCCAGCGGCTCGGCATTCCACGGTCGGAAGGGGGCGAGATCATTGACCATTACTTCAAACAGTTTCCCGGCATCCGCCGCTACATGGACGAAACCATCGCCTTCGCCCGGCAGCATGGCTACGTGCAGACAGTTACTGGACGCCGCCGTTACCTTCGCGATATCCGCTCCGCCAACAACACCGTGCGCGGCGCGGCAGAGCGCAACGCCATCAACGCCCCTATCCAGGGCACAGCCGCTGACATGATCAAGCTCGCCATGATCAATATCCACCGCGAGCTGGCCCTTCGGAACCTCAAGACTCGCATGTTGCTCCAAGTCCACGACGAGCTCGTATTCGATCTCTATCTGCCGGAGCAGAAGGAAGTGTTGATAGTAGTGGAGGAGAAGATGAAGACGGCCATTCCACTCGACGTGCCTATCGTTGTGGAAATGGGAGTGGGTGAGAACTGGCTCGAGGCGCATTGAGGATAGCCGTGGACGAATCTATGCCATCAGGGCGAGTGCCTGGGAACCGCAGAGACTTGGAGCAGCGGAACCGCAATCAAAATGCGATCGCCCCTTGAACCGCAGAGACGCGATGAGCGCAGAGGAGACAGCAGGATAGAAAATCTCGCTCGAAATGCGCGATTCTGCGCTTTTGCGCTGCGATGAGCGCAGAGAAAAAATAAGAGAGCAGGCTTTCAAACCAATCACTTTTCAATGGCATCTCTCCAGGGGCCTTGGCTTGGTCTTTCTCTGCGGCCATCGCGTCTCGGCGGTTAATTGGGCCCTCGTTCAACCGCAAAGATACCGCTCAGCCGATTCCGCCTTGAGCGAGGAAGAGGCTGCCGTTATGTTGTCTCGAAGTGACTCCGCAAGGCGCATTGGAACTACAGCTTGAACGCTACCGCAGCATGACGCGCGAAGAGCGCGTAGGTATTGCGCTTCGCCTGCACGAGCTGGCTTGTGAGATGTCACGGCTGGGCATTCGCCGGCAGAATCCCAAAGCCACGCCGGCCGAGGTGGAGGAGTTACTGCGTCGCCGGTTGGAGTTGGCCCGAACATTGTGACCGAGCAGGAGCTGCTTCTGGATTGCGTCCGCCGCCTCAACGCGAGCGGCGTTCAGTATATGCTCACCGGCTCCATGGCGAGCAACGCTTGGGGCATTCCGCGCACTACGCACGACCTCGACTTCGTCATTCAGTTGCCGCCCTCGCAGATCCCAGCCTTGGTGAAGTCTTTCGCCCATCCGGATTATTTTCTGGATGAGGCCTCGGTACGCGGCGCCTATCAACCGCCACACCAATTCAACGTCATTCATGTGCCGTCCGCCTTGAAGGCCGATTTCTGGCTGCTGCGGTCTGTTCCGTTCGAGCAGGAAATGTTCAGCCGGCGGCTGAATGATGCCTGGTTCGGAGAACCTCTCTGGCTGGCGACGGCTGAAGATGTCATTCTACACAAGCTTTATTGGAATCGCATCACGCCCTCCGACCGGCAGCTTGCCGACGTAGCCGGCGTGGTGCAGGTGCAGCGAAGCAAGCTGGACGAGGGCTACCTGCAACACTGGGCCGGGCAGCTCGGCGTGGCCGCCGAATTGGAAGCGGCCTTATCGGGCCGGCTCAAGCCAAAGACGACTTGAGCGGGCTTATCTGGTAAAGCGTTGCCATGTTCAATACTGGCCGCCTGGGCTTCAAATTGCCGTGGCAGCCTCGTCACTTGTTGCTTAAGGAATACTGAGTAAAGGTTACGGTCTTTTACTGTAATTCATCGGTGACGGCGGAAGGAGGTAGGGCGGGCAGTCCTCTGCACGCCGTGGCACGCCCATAATCCCGGCCCGGCGCGCAGAGGACTGCCCGCCCTACCTTCCATGACGGAGGCATTATCTTTTGCTTGATTTCTCGGCTTGCGGTCGGCGGGTCGTTCCTTACATTGTCCATCCCTTTGGGCATTGGCTCTCAAGGGAATTGATGGAACCGGCAATAACATTTTATGAAAGATTATCAACCTGGTGACATTCGAAACGTAGCAATCGCAGGGCATGCTTCATGTGGAAAAACTATGCTGAGCGAAGCCATGCTGGCGTGCGCTGGCGTGATCAACCGTATGGGTGGAATCGCCGCAGGCTCTACCGTCTCGGACTATCACGAAAGCGAGCAAAACCGGCAGATTTCGGTGTCCACCACGCTCATGCACCTCGAGTGGCAGAGTAAGAAATTCAACGTGTTGGATTGTCCGGGCTACGCCGATTTCATCAGTGAGGCGTTAGGCGCACTGCGGGTCAGCGACCTCGCCCTGGTCACCGTTCACGCCAACCACGGCGTCGGCGTCGGCACGGACGCGGTCTGGAAATGCGCGACCGAGAACGGCATTCCGAAGTTTATTGTGGTCAATGCGTTTGATAAGGAGGAGACAGACTTCGACAAGTCGCTGGCCCAGATCCGCGAGCATTTTGGCGATCGCGTGTTCCCGCTCACATTGCCGGTCAATGCCGGCCCCGGCTTCAATCAAGTGCTGGATGTGCTGCGCAACGAGGTCACTACCTACGCGGGGGACAAAAGCGGTAAGTACACGGAGGCCCAGGCTACGGGCGCTCTGGCGGAGCAGGTAAAGCAGTTGCATAGCCAGCTCATCGAATACATAGCCGAGTCGGATGATGCCCTGATGGAGAAGTTCTTCGCCCAGGGCGGTTTATCGGAGGAGGAGATGCGCGCGAGCCTGCATACGGCGATCCAAAAGCAGGTGTTCATCCCGCTATTCTGCACCGCAGCGGAGAGCAATATCGGCGTGGCGAGGCTGATGGATGTCATCGCCAAATACGGCTCATCCCCTGTGGACCGGCCCAAGGTGGAAGCGGCGGATGGGGACGGCAACCAGGTGGAAGTCAAGCTGACCGATCCTGACCCGGTGCTCTACATCTTCAAGACCATGAGCGAGGCGCAGTTTGGTGAGCTTTCGTTCTTCCGGGTGTATTCCGGTTCCGTCAAATTCGGGAGCGAGCTTTACAACACCGCCCGCCGTGGCAGCGAGAAGATCGGCCAGATCTACCTGCTCAACGGTAAGACGCGCACTAGCGTGCCGACTCTGAGCGCGGGGGACATCGGCGCGGTGGTCAAGCTCAAGCTCACGCAGACGGGCGATACGCTTTGCGGCGGCAAGAAGCCGGTGACGCTGCCACGAGTAACATACCCCAAGCCAAACATCCACGCCTCCCTCAAGAACAGCGTCAAAGGCGAAGAAGACAAAGTCGCCTCGGGCCTCGCGGCGCTGCACCACGAAGATCCCACATTCCTCTACATGGTGGATTCCGAATTGCGTCAGACCATTGTCTCCGCGCAAGGCGAGCTGCACCTGGAAGTCATCGCCGATAGTTTGCGCCGCCGTTACAACGTGCACGTGGAACTGGTCGAGCCGCGCGTGCGTTATCGCGAGACCATCAAGGCCAAGGGCGACTCGAAGTATCGCCACAAGAAGCAGACCGGCGGCGCCGGCCAATTCGCGGAAGTTTGGATGCGCATTGAGCCCAAGGTGCGAGACACGGGAGTCGAGTTCACCAACTCACTGGTGGGCCAGAACGTGGATCGTACGTTCGTTCCCTCGGTCGAGAAGGGCACCATGAAGGCCTGCGAGGAAGGCATCCTCGCCGGCTACCGCGTGGTGGACGTGAAGATCGAATTCTACGACGGCAAGATGCACCCGGTGGACTCGAAGGACATCGCGTTCCAGATCGCCGGCTACTTCGCCTTCAAAGAGGCATTTGAAAAGGCGCGACCCTGTCTGCTGGAGCCGATTCACATGGTCGAAATCCGCATCCCGGATGATTGCATGGGCAAGGTCATGGGCGATCTCTCTAGTCGGCGCGGCAAGATCCAGGGCATGGACATGGAAGGCGGGTTTCAATTGATCAAGGCACTCGTCCCGGCCAAGGAGCTTTACCGCTATTCGAGCACCTTGCGGTCGCTGACGGGCGGGCGGGGTGTGCACGCGGAGGGATTCGACCACTACGAAGAAATGCCGCGCGAGGCGGAGCAGAAGGTCGTCGAGGAAAGCAAGAAAGCCAAGCAGGCACTGCAGGCGGATTAAGGGCAGGGCAGGGCGCGGGTCATCGTGCGACTGGCGGTGTGAGTTGGCGAGTTTGGTTAGCCACATCGGGGCGCGGCTTTCAGGCGCCAGGAGCACGGAAACAGTCTGTGGCGGGAAGGAATCTTGGCGCTCGTGCCAGATTTCACGCTTCTGCAGCCTGAAGGCTGCGCTCCGGTGCGGTGGCGGCAGTGGCGACACGCCCCCGTCAGGGCGCGCTAGCCTGGACGTTTCACGGTCGCCTTGGAACGCCTACAGGCCGGAGCGCCGGTCTCCGACCCGGCGTTGGCCAGATCGTTGGGAGACGCCGGGTCGGAGACCGGCGCTCCGGAGGGTGTGAAAGGTTCGGGCGAGGAACTGCGGGTGTCACCAGCGGATATCAGCGGACTGCGGAGCTTGAGTTGAGCGCCTCGCGGGGGCGATGCAGGCGGTTTGCATGGGAACTGCACGCGCATTGCCCTCTCGTTTCGCTCTTGTTCTCCTCTTATTCTGCTCTCATTCTCCTCTTGTTATGCCCTTGGTATTTCCCGTCTATGCCGATGCCCCAGGGACTACCCATTCGCCTGAGAGGCGCAATTCGGCTTCCAGATTAGACACCAGATCGTCGGGGATATTCATTTCTCCCTTTTCAGTCTCCGGATTTGGATTAGTGTCATTGCGTGACGTTGACCGAGCAGATGAACCAATTGGCGAAGCAGGCTAAAGCGGCTTCGCGCGAACTGTCCCGACTGGCTAGCGGCGATAGGAATGCCTGTCTGCTCGCTATGGCCGACGCACTCGAACAGAGCGAGGCCGCCCTCAAGGAAGCCAACGCGCGCGATATGGAAGTTGGCGCGAGCATGGGCCTGTCCGCCGCTATGCTCGATCGGTTGAAGCTCGATGACAGGCGAATCACGGGCATGGCCAAGGGGCTGCGCGAGGTCGCCGCGCTACCCGATCCGGTTGGTCGATTGCTGGATGAACGCGTCCGCCCGAACGGCTTGAAGTTGCGCAAAGTCAGCACGCCGATCGGCGTCGTGGTGATCATCTATGAATCGCGCCCCAATGTGACAGCCGATGCGGCTAGCCTGTGTTTTAAGTCCGGCAATGCGACGATCCTGCGCGGGGGCAAGGAGGCACTGAACTCGAACGTGGCCATCGCGCAGATCATGATCGAGGCGGGCAAGCGGACGCTGGCGGCGTTCCCCGAGCATGCGATTCAAGTGGTGTTGACGACGGACCGCGAGGCCATCAAAGAACTCCTGTCGCTGACCCAGTATGTGGACTTGTGCATGCCGCGGGGCGGGGAAGGGTTGATTCGGGCCGTGGCTGAGTGCTCGAAAGTGCCGGTGATCAAACACTACAAGGGCGTCTGCCACGTCTATGTGGATGGCGAGGCGGACTTGAAGATGGCGGAGGAAATCGCGCTGAACGCTAAAGTCCAGCGGCCCGCTGTGTGCAATGCAATGGAGACTCTGCTGGTAGATCGCCAGGTGGCTGGCGTTTTCCTTCCGGCGGTCGCGCAACGGTTGGGCGAGAAGAAGGTGGAGTTGCGAGTGGATGCGGAGACTGAAGCTATACTGAAGTCTGAAGTCCGAAGTCCGAAGTCCGAAGTTAAGAGGGCTACGGAGGAGGATTGGTTTACCGAATACAATGACTACATTCTCAACGTGAGGGTGGTGGAAGGGGTCAGGCAAGCAATTGACCACATCAACCACTACGGGTCGTCGCACTCGGATAGCATTGTCACGCGAAACGAGGCCCGTGCGAACCAGTTCCTGGGCGAAGTGGATTCGGCCGCCGTCTATTGGAATGCCTCGACGCGCTTCACCGACGGGGGCGAGTTCGGCATGGGCGCCGAGATCGGCATCAGCACGGACAAGATCGGCGCGCGCGGTCCAATGGGCCTGGAGGAGTTGACCAGTTACAAGTGGATCGGGATTGGCACCGGGCAGGTGCGGGGCTGAGGCCGGACAAGGCCTGCATGATTTGACTCAGGGAACTCGTGAACTCAGAGACTATAACTTCTGCCATCACCGATGCCGCCGAACGCGCTCGCTTCGTGCGGGACCACTTGCCGGCTGAGGGGCTGTTTGCGGATCACGATTGGCGGACCTCGCCGATACCTTTCCCACTCGGGCCGGCTGTCACGAAGGAGATCGAATCGCTCGGGCGCGTGCTTTTGCAGTTCTATCGGGCGGTCAATTTGCTCTACCGCAAGAGCGTGGAAGGCAAACAGCCTGAATGGGTTGCCCGGTGGCTGGATCAAGGCAAGCCCGCCGATCTCATCGAGCTCCAGCGCTCTGCAGCATTCAAGAACGAGGTGCCCCGCGTCATCCGACCCGATCTTCTTATTACCGAACAGGGTCTCCGCGTGACGGAACTCGATTCAGTGCCCGGGGGTATCGGCCTGACCGGCTGGCTAAACCGGACTTATGCGGCAATGGGCGCGGAAGTGCTGGGTGGGGCGGATGGCATGTCGCGCGGCTTTGCGAGCATTTTTGGGGATACGACAGCGGTGCACATTGTCGTGTCCGAAGAAGCGGCGACCTATCGGCCGGAGATGATCTGGATGGTCAACCAGTTGGGAGCTTCGAGGTTTAAGGTGCAGGATTCGAAGTTCAGCGCGTTCGCTGAGGGGGACGCCGTCTATCGCTTCTTCGAATTGTTTGACGTGGTCAACGTGCCGAACGCGAAGGTGATGTTCGAGCTGGCGGCCGCGAAACGGATTCGCCTCACGCCACCGCCGAAGCCGATCTTTGAAGAGAAGATGCTGCTTGCGCTGCTGTGGAACCGGAACCTGCATGGCTTCTGGCGACAGGAACTGGGCGAGAGCTTCTTCAACCGGCTGCTCCACTTGGTGCCATACACATGGATTGTTGATCCTGCGCCGCTGCCTCCACACGCAGCCCTCCCGGAGCTGAATCTCACCGACTGGCGCCAGCTCAAGGGGCTATCTCAGAAGGAGCGCGAGTTGATCCTGAAGGTGGCCGGTTTCTCCGCCCAGGCCTGGGGCGCGCGCGGCGTTTATCTCGGCAGCGACCTCTCGCATGCCGATTGGGCGGCCGCGGTGGACGACGCGATAACCAATTACGAGCGCTCACCGCGGGTGCTCCAGCGCTATCACAAGCCGGGACTGGTCGAAGCGCAATGGTTTGACTTCGAGCTCAACCAGCTCGTGCCGATGAAAGGGCGCGCGCGGCTCTGCCCTTATTACTTCGTGGCCGGCGACGGCGACGCCGCGCGCCCCGCGTTAGGCGGGGTGCTGGCTACGATTTGCCCGGCCGACAAGAAGATCATTCACGGCATGACGGAAGCGGTCTTTGCCCCCTGTTCGGCATGAGTCTCTCGGAATACATCTTGCTGGCCTTCGGCTCCCTGTTCGTGATTGTGGATCCGCTGGCCGCAGTGCCGGCTTTTCTTGCCATGACGCCGACGGACACTCCGGAAGAGCGGATAAAGATGGCGCGGCTCGCTTGTTGTGTGGCGGCGGGCGTGCTGCTGGCCTTCGCGATAGCGGGGAAGTGGATATTCAAGTTCCTGGGCATCACCATGCCCGCCTTTCAGATTGCCGCCAGCATTGTGCTGCTGCTGGTGGCGCTCGATATGTTGCGGGCACAGCGCTCGCGCGTTCAGGAGACCTCCGAGGAGACGGCGGCGGGCGTCGAAAAGAATGATATCGCCATCACACCTTTGGCGATTCCCATGCTGGCCGGGCCGGGGGCAATATCGACAGCCATCATGCTCCATAATCAGGCGGCCAACGTGGCCCAGCGCGTGGCGCTTTACCTCTGCATCGTAGCCGTCTCGGTAGCCAGTTACCTGGTCCTCCGCATCTCCGCGCGTGGAGCCCGCTGGCTGAGCCCGATCGCGATGAATATCACCGTGCGCATCATGGGCTTGCTCCTCGCGGCGGTGGCCATTCAGTTCATGCTTAAAGCCCTCCACCAGGTGAATCCATCCCTGTTCCCAACGCCCGCCTGAAGTCAGCCCGCTCTGCGTTGCTTCCCGTCCGCGGGGAACAACTCCGCATAATACTTTAGAATAGCGCTTGCACTGTGGCAAAGCTGGGGCATTATAGCAGCCGTGAGTTGGATCGCGGGGTGGAGCAGCCCGGTAGCTCGTCAGGCTCATAACCTGAAGGTCGCTGGTTCAAATCCAGCCCCCGCAACCAATTTTAGTTAAGAGGGGCGATCGCAACCTCCATCTCCTTCCGGTGTTCTATCCAATGATTTTTATGAAGCACCGCGAGAGAACGCTCATTTGCATGCTGGCTGGCCTGAGCTTGTGTACGTCCGGCAACGCTGTTACCAGTAACGTCACTGGGAACCTTTACCAAGGTATTGTTGATCGCAATGTGTTTGGCCTCAAATCACCCCTGCCGCCACCCTCCCTGGAATCCACCAAACCTCCGCCACCCAAAGTGTGGCTTACCGGGATTACGACCATCCTTGGCAACAATCGAGCCCTCTTGAAAATGACGCCACCGGCCAAACCCGGCGAACCAGCCAGGGAGCAGTCCTTTACCCTCGGAGAGGGCGAGCGGGACGGAGACATCGAAGTCCTCGAGATCAACGAGAAGGCGAGAACCGTCAAGATCGAAGATTTCGGCACGATCATGACCCTCGATTTCGACAAGGATGGCGTCAAAGTGGCTGTCGGGGCGGTTGGCGGGCCCCCGGGCGGGCCTGCGCGTCCAGTTGGGCCTGGGCCTGGGCCTGGGCCGGGGCCGGGGGGCAACCCTGCCGTGCCTTCAGGCCGGGCCAACCAGTTGTCTCGCGAGCAGCAAGCCCTGTTTCTTGCGGCGCAGAAGCAGCGAAATGAGGACAGGGGCAATCCGACTGCCCCCCTGATCCCACGAATTCCGACCAACTTGGCACCGCCAGCGCCTGCTGAGAACGACGCCGGGAATGCAATCCGAACGACTTGGACGCTGCCCAGGGCGCCCTCGCTTCCTCCTGTGGCGCAGTGAGGCGATCGGTTCGACCATCGAAGGCATACCCCTTCTTCTGCCCTCCACGAACTCCCAATCAAGACATCCTCGATGTGGCTGACCTTCGCCTTGAGTGAGTTCTTGCTTATGGAGTAATGCGAAGCGTGCTAATTCCCTTGGAGGGCAACGCCAAATCGAAGACTGCTTCGCCTCTAGCGCCTTTTCGCACTGCGAGTTCCCTGATGAGTTGGCCGTCTAACTGGACCATCTCGACCTTCGACGCCGGAGCGCCATACCTAACTGTTTTTCCGCGTGCATCTGACGATGGGTTGAATAAACGGACTAGAATCCTCCCCGCGCTGACTCTCATTGCCACCACCTCCCAGTCTGCGCCATCAATAGTCAGCAAGGAGCTCTTGCTGACGCCTGTCTCCGCGCCAGAAGGATTCAACCGCGCGACTAACGGCTCATTCCAGGCCGTCCCGGCGGTCCACAGTGCGGCAGGCTGGCGATCGGTTGCGTGGGGCAACAAGGCGTATTTCACTTCGGTCGGCCCTCGGACCGAATAGTCCCGGCCCCAGAGACCGATCCCGCGATATTGCAGTGTAAGCCCAAGCGGGTGATCGGCTCCGTGCGCGTAGCTGGTGGTATGGTCGCTTAGCAACGCGACGCCAACTCCCTGATCAGCATCACACACATCTACCCAATGAAGTACCACGTCGTTCTTAATCTCGGACCACGCCTCGAAGAACGTGTTCGTCAGCCGGCTTTCCGTCACGTCGAATGGAGCATCTTTAAGAACCTCCTGGCGGTGTAAGTTAAGCGGGAAAAGCGCCATCAGCTTATAGCGCCCATCGTAAAAGGCCTTGCGGTCCTGCTCCAAGCGGAAGCCGCCTGCTTGGTGATCCTCCGCTCCGATGCCCGGATTACCATGCCAATCAATGGTCACGCTTAGATCAATGCGCGGCTCTCCCTGAACGAGGGTGATCAATTGCGTCACGGCATTAGACGCGATTTGGCTACTGACGCGCAGGCGAACCCGGACCGGCCCCGCTTCCACGATATCCACTTTCGCCGCCGCATCGGCAGTCGACCGAAAGCACTGTTCCTGAAAGAAGAAGCCGCGAAGCTCATTGAAACACCGCGGATTAGCTGGATCGACCAACTCCCGATTGCCGAGGCGCTTTGCGACCAGACTTCGAATAGTGCCGCCTCTGTTCGGGTCCAGTTCGACGTGGTAAAGATCGGTCTCCACACGAACCTTGCCATCTGCTAACCGGACCGCCGTTGCGCCTGCAACTTGAGCGTTGGAAGCTGGCTTGAGCAAAAAAGTCTGATAACCTAGCGCCGGCGTTGGCGCGGCAAAGAGCAGCTCCCGCCGCCCATTGTCGCCAACGGCCTGTGATGTGAGTTGCCGCCCCGTACTGTCCCGGACACTGGCCCCTGGGCCGCCCCAAGCATCTGGCAAAGCAAGGCCCACCAGGTTGGTTCTCGCCACACCAAGCGTGTTGAATACTCGAACTGCATTGGCGGCATCCGCACCCGAACGCGCCATTAGCGCAGACGCAGATCGCCCAATCACTTCCTCGCTGGCGTGGGTGGTCCCATCGGTCCAACGCCGCACCTTGTCTGCCCAGGTTTCACCGGGGTGGCCATTGTAGGGAACAATCCAGCAGTCATGGTGCTGCGCCAGGAGGAGAAGTCGCCAGGCCTCGTCCAATGAGGCCTCCGGCCACGGTGTTTGGCCGTAAACGAAGGCGAGCGTGGCCAGTTTTTCGGCCATTGCAAGCCGATTCTCTGCGCTGCGGACTTGCTGGGCGATGCGTTGCAGCACCTGCGCTCCCCAGACCAGGCTGACTTGAATATCCTCCTGGCTGACACGCCAGACCGTTGCAGACCTTGGCTGTGCCACCCTTTCGAAGTATTCGTTCCAGGTCACGTATTCGGAGGGTATGTATGCGCCCGGCTCGTGCTGAAGCCACGGTCCGAAGTGCCAACCGGCGTCCTGCAGGCACATACCCACCGGGTGCTCGATGCCGAACTCACGTGCGGCTTGGATATAGCTAGGTCGGTTGAAGGCCGCCGTAGTTTCCCAGACCGAGCCAGCCTTAAATGCTTCGACTTGGTAGCGCGGAACGGTCGGAATGGCTGTCCCGTCCGGGCCGACCCAATTCACTAGTTCCCCGCCATGGGCTCGGGTATAGCCGCCCCAGCAAGTATTGGGGTTTTTCAGCACCGCGTACTTGAACCCAAACGACTTCAAGATGCCCGGCAAGGCACTCGTGAAGCAGGGTTCTTCTGAGCAATAAGTGCTGACCTCGGCATTCGGAAAATGCTCGTGGATCTTGCGCAGGCCGCGCTCCAACTGCTGAATCACACTCTCCCCCGAGATGTTCCAGAGATAACTCTGGCCGTAGGCCGGGTTTACAAACTCGATACGTGGGTTTAGCCCCTGGTTGGTCACTAAGGACTGGAAGGCCCGGTAGGCTTCGGGCGTATTGGTGCGGGCGAAATCCCACGTCTCTGGCTCGATTTCAAGATTCAGTTTCCAGTCCGGATGCTGCTGGAGGCCGTCCAACATGAACTGCGTAAACGAAGGCGGGTAATGACCATAGATGCCGCCATGGTAGCCATCGGCAAACCAGGCTTTCTGCGCCTTCACTCCCAGTGGCCACGCCAGGAGGCTTGTCATCACCAACCGAAGAAACGTTCTCGACATTTGCTGCGGGCACACGCTGCCCAGCCTCGTGGAGTGTGATCCCTACCGAGCCGCAGGGAAGTTGCGAGGGGGCAATTCGCTCAGAGCCGAACCCCAGGATTCGTTTGGCTGGGGCCCCATTACCAGTTCGAGCACGCCGCTAGCGACGACTTCCGCATGTCGCAGCCAGGCCCGATTCAACGGTTTGCCATTGAGGGTCGCCGATTGCACGTACAGGTTTCGCGCCGAGTTGTTGTGCGTTCTAACGGTGAACTTGCCGCCTTTATAATAATGGGGGTCCAGTTGAATCGTCGCCTCATCAAACAGCGGGCTGCCGATAACGTAAATGCCGTCCACCGGCGACACTGGGTGAAACCCCAAAGCGCTTAGGATATACCAAGCCGACATCTGCCCGACATCCTCGTTGCCACAAAGTCCCTTAACCCCGCCCCCGTAAGCACGGTCCATCACGGTGCGCGACCACTTCTGCGTCAGCCACGGTTTACCAGCGTAAGCGAACAGATAGGCCGTATGATGGACCGGCTCGTTAGCGTGATTACAGTAGTCGTTCCACTTAAAGGACTGCGGCGTTTTCTCGAAGAACTCGGTCAAGTACGACAGGAAGTAGTCCTGGCCCATCATGTCGATGAGACCGGCGACGTCCTGAGGCACAAACCAGCCCTGCTGGTATGGATTGCTTTCCACACAACCCTGCCCGTGTTTGGTGGCACCCTCCCACTTGGTCCAGGAGCCATCGGCGTTTTTCGCATGCATGTTGCCGACTGCCCGGTCATAGATGTTACGGTAGTTCAGCGAGCGCTGCATGAAGCGGCGCGCATCGTTGGTCTGGCCCATCGCTTCGGCCATGCGCCCGGCGCAGTAATCGAAATAGGCGTTCTCTAGCGTCACAGAGACGCTGCCTGGGACAAAACCGAGTTCTCGATATTGTTTCCGGGAGTTGCCGTTCTCTTTGGTCAATTCGACCGACCGCCGGCATAGTTCATAAGCTTTGGCCAGATCATAACCACGAATGCCTTTCAGGTAGGCCTCGGCAAAAACCGAAACAGCCGGATCTCCGATCATGCAGCCGGATTCGGCAGCCACGATCTCCCACCGAGCCAGGTAACCGTTGCCGCTCAATTCGGCCTGCTGCATGAGCGAGTTGACGGTGTCATTAACCACGTCTGGTCGAATAACGCTCAATAGCGGATACTGGCTGCGGAAAACGTCCCAGCCGCTGAAGATCGTTCGGTAGGTGAAGCCCTTTGCCTGGTGCAGTTTGCCGTCCGCGCCGGTGTAATTGCCGTCCACGTCCGAGTAGGCTCGCGGATCAATCATGGCATGGTAAAGAGCCGTGGCGAAGGCTTCGCGCTGTATTTCGCTGCCGCCCTGGACTTCGACGCCGGCAAAAGCTTTCTCCCAAAGCATTCGGGCTTTGGCGCGAACCTGCTCAAAATCCCAGCCTGTGATGTCGTTCTCGAGATTCTGCCTGGCGCCTTCGAGGCTGGCAAACGAAAGGCCGGCTTTCATTAAGACCTGTTCGCCTTCTGCTGTGGCGAATTCGGAGTAGAACCCAAGGTGGTCACCTTCCATCTCATGGCAGTCTTCCAAAACGCGGGCGGCCGCCACTACCTTCCGATAGCGGGCGCTCTCGATGTCCTCTCGTTTGCGTGACCAGCCGCCAGGGATGTCCGCCGACCAAACACCGCATTTGGTAATCGGCTTGCTGAATTGGGCGTAGAAATAAGCGGTGTAATTGGCCTTGCCGTCACCGTTTCCCCAACCGCCCCCTGCGGGTGGACACTTCATCCAGCCTTGGATGGTACGGTCATTCAGCACCTTGATGTATTGTCGCGTGGAGGTTCCGCCAATGCGCCGGGCCAAGTCAATCTGCACGCGCGATTGCTCCCCTTTGGGAAAGGTAAATCGCAACATTCCTGCGTGAGGTGCGGCGGTAGCCTCCGTCTTGATTTTGTAGTCGTCGAGCGTCACCGCGTAGTAGCCAGCCTGGGCAGTTTCGGTTTCATGCCGAAAACGTGAGCGATAGCCGTCCTCGGCGCCGCGAATCCCGCGCTCGGTCTTTAACGGTCCCGTCGTGGGCATGACCAGGAAATTCCCGAGGTCTCCATACCAACCGATGCCGCTCATATGGGTGAAACTAAACCCCTCGATGCTGGTGTGCTCGTACGAATAGCCCGAGCCGTTGTCGCCGCCGGTGATGGTGTCCGGGCTCAGTTGGACCAACCCGAACGGGGTGGTTGCCCCGGGGAAGGTCTTGCCTTCACCGAACTCGACGCTCGTGCTGGCGCCGATCATGGGATTTACTTTTTCCACCAGCACCGGTGAAGCGAACAACCGGCAACCGGTCAGGCCAGCGAGGATGATTACTTTTGTGCGCATAAATCACTTCAGTGAGGTTGAGCGGGGCGGATAAAATGCTGGGGCACGCCCTCGAAGGTGATTTTCACCGGTTTGATGTGCCCTTGGTCGTCAAATTCCATGCGGTCGATGCAGACCACGCGGTGATTGCCGTCCGTTTCTCCCAGCGGCCGGCGATGATAGACAATGTAGTAAACATCCTGACCCGGCAGCTTAATGACGGAGTGATGTCCCGCGCCGGTCGCCACGTTGGGGTCCTGTTGAAGGATCTTTCCAATTCGCTTGAATGGTCCCAGCGGCGAATCCGCGATGGCATAAGCGACGCAGTAATCCGGTCCTGTCCAACCCCCTTCTGACCACATGAAATAGTACTTGCCGGACCGGGCAAACATCATCGGCCCCTCGACATAGCTTTCAGGAGTGATCTCCTTGAAGACAGTGCCATCGGAAAACGGAATGAAGCCGCGAAAGTCGTCCTGCAGGCGGGCGATGTTGCAGTGCCTCCAGCCTCCGTAAATCAGGTAATACTGACCATCGGTATCATGGAAGACGGCCTGGTCTATGGGCTGTGCTCCGTTATGGAAACGGTCAACCAGCGGCTCGCCCAAGTAATCTCGATACGGCCCTTCCGGCTTATCCGCCACCGCCACGCCAATGCCGCCGCGCTGCTGATCGTTTTGAATGTCGTTTGCACCAAAGAATAGAAAGTACTTCCCGCCCTTCTCAGCAATGGCGGGAGCCCACATGGCGCGGCGCGCCCAGGAGACGGCGTTGGTGTCAACAACATGGCTGTGCTTCGTCCAGTGCACCAGGTCCGGCGACGAAAAGGCATCCAGGAACACTTGTTCCCCATACCGCGCTGACCATGTGGGGAAGATCCAGTATTGCGTGCCGAAGATTACCCCCTCCGGATCGGCATACCAGCCGGATAGAACCGGGTTGCCGGACATGATCGGACTGCGGGCTTCGGGCGCAGGCGAAGGGCTCGCATAGCCTGGGATCACGCACGCTAAAAAAGCGGACACCTGAGCGAGGCAGAAAGATTTCATCATTTACTTATTTCAGGTCGGACCTGGGCGAACACTATTAACCGCACACCGTTCCGCCGCCAGCGGATAATGCCACGTTCGCGGGGATATTGCGGATCTGCGGTTTTTCAGGAGCGCGAAAGTTCTTGTCCGCTGGGGGTTGAGCTACCCGGGGCGGTGGACAAGAATGTCATCGCTCCGACCTGGGAAGGTATGGGTGCAGGCAGAATCGCAGGGGAACCCGTGGACGACGAACGGCTGGGATTCCCTGAGGGGGAGTGGCTATTAGCCACCTCCAAGCGCCCTGCAAGCCTACTGGTAGGCAGGAGGTCCGGCACTGATACGGTATCTTAGCCTAAGATACCGTATCAGTGCCGGACCAATACCGTATCAACACGCTTGTGGGTCCAGTGTGGGGCGCGAGCCGAACTCTGAGGGAACGGCTATTACTCGCACATCCAATCCTGCTTCGCGTCCCTGGACGTTTAGAGCTACCCTCCTATGAAGAGCCGTTTGGCCAGTGCTCGGAAATGTCCGATTTGGGTGAAGTGACCCGTCCCTAGACAATTCTCTGGTTGGCAGCAGATCCGCTTTGCGATAAAACAGGCAGGAATAATCAATGTGCTCCTTAATCCGATTCCGTCCCTAAAACTCCTTTAGCCTGACGCGATATGCGCTCCTTAATTCTAGTGTTCCTTGTGATGGTAGCTGCGACCTTGTCCACGCGTGCCGCTTCGCCGAGTTCCGAAGGTCCTGACGCTTCCGAAGCTGGTTGGGTGGACCCCACGGTTGAGCAAATCCTACCCGGGGTTTGGCGCGTTCGGTTTGGCACTCCTGAGCGGTTTACGCCCGGTGCAATCCGCGAAAGTGCTCCCCGAGCGAAAGAAATGGAGCGGCTGGCGAGTCCTACTCCGCTCCCTTTTGAACCTGGTCAGATTCGGTGCCGGATTACATCCTCGCATACCGTGATTTCCGTCCCATGCGACGAGCCCGGGGAGCAGATTTACGGGTTCGGCCTGGACCCTGGGGCGTATGAGCAAAAGGGTTTGCGCAAGTATCTTACCGTGTGCGCGGGAGTCATCGGCAAGACCGGGGCCAGCCACGGACCGGTGCCATTTTATGTTAGCACGAAGGGCTACGGCGTATATGTGGACACCGCTCGGGTGCCCTTGGTTCACGTGGCACGCTTGACTCCCAAGGATGCGGCGCAGCCAGTTGAAAAGGACTCGCGCGAGCTTAAGAACTCCACCCAGGAGCTCTACGCGGCCCGCCAGTCCCATGGGCGTACGGAGGTTGTCTTCGAGTTATGGGGCAATCAGAAGGGTGTGGAGGTGTATGTATTTGGAGGGCCCACGATCCGCGAGGCGGTCCAGAGGTACAACCTGTTCTCGGGAGGCGGGGCAGTGCCGCCACTGTGGGGCCTGGGCTTGAAGTATCGGACCTTTACCAGCGCCGACCAGGCCTCCGTGCTGAAGGTGGCGCAGTCGCTGCGCTCGATGAAGATACCTTGCGATATGCTCGGGCTGGAGCCGGGATGGCAATCTCATGCTTACTCCTGCTCCCTTACCTGGTCCAAGGAACGTTTCCCTGCGCCGGAAGCCATGCTCCAGGAACTCCAGCAGGCCGGGTTCAAAGCGAACCTCTGGGAACACGCTTACATTCACCCGACCTCGCCGTTATTTGCACCCTTGCGGTCGCGCTCGGGCGATTTCCTGGTTTGGGGCGGGCTGGTGGTTGATTTTGCGGATCCGGAGGCGCGCCGGATCCTCGCCGACTATCATGCGCGGGAGCTTGTGAGCCGAGGCATTTTCGGCTTCAAGCTGGATGAATGCGATAACCAGCCGATTGATGACCCCACTCCCTTTAATTACCCCTATAGCTCGGTGTTTCCTTCCGGTATTGATGGCGACCAAATGACTCAGCTTTACGGGTACTTCTACCAGCGGACGCTGTTGTCGGTCTTTAAAGAGCGCAACACCCGCACTTGGGGCGACGTGCGGGCAACGACGGCGTTGGCCAGCCCGCTGCCCTTCAACCTCTACAGCGATGCCTACACCTTCGAGCAATACCTGCGACAGCTTGTCAACGCCTCGTTCACTGGCCTGCTTTGGTCGCCTGAAGTGCGCGAGGCGACCAGCCTGGACGAACTCTTGAACCGCACGGCCATGAGCGCGCTGGCTCCGCAAATGTGCCTCGATCTCTGGTTCATGCCCCACGCGCTCTGGGAGCAATATGACGGAGAGAAGAACAAGGCGCACCAACTGCTTCCGGAAAGCGAACGCCAAGGCGTGGCTGACCGGTTAAGGGCGATTGTGAACCACCGCTATGAACTATTGCCCTACCTCTACGCTTGCTTCCACCGTTACCGGAACGAGGGCCTGCCGCCAGTGCGTTCGTTACTCCTGGAGTTTCCCCAGGATCCCAAACTCCGCAACGTGGACAACGAGTTCATGTTCGGGGACAGCCTCCTGGCCGCCCCTTTCACTGGCGCCTCCGCTACTCGAACGGTCGTTTTGCCGCAAGGGGTCCAATGGTGTGAACTCAAGACCGGCCGGTGGTATCCGGGGGGGCAAGTTGTGACCGTCACGGGAGTCGCGGGTGAACTACCTCTTTTTGCCAAGGAAAACTCGCTCCTTCCATTGGCGGAACCGGTTCAGCAGGTTGGGCGCGAGACCGTGTTTAAGATCACAGTAAAGGCCTTCGGAGAAAACCCGGTTCCCTTCACGCTAGTGGAGGACGATGGAGAGACATTCGACTTCGAAACGGGCAAACTCAACCGCGTGGTCCTGAGCGTGAAGGCTGCAGGCGAAGGAAAAGTCGAGCGCGTTGGGTCTTTTCCGGGCCGGCGGTACGAGATTTTGGGTTGGGAGTTTACACATGGCAAACTCGGAGCGGCAAGGGAACTATGAATGCAAGAATTCTGTCTGGATTATTCGTCCGCGCAGTTTTGACCAGCGCAGTGCTGGCCATTGGGCCGGGCGTTTTGTCCCCAATAGGAGCGCAAACGGCACCCGCACCGGCGTTGTTGAGAATCGCGCCGCTGAAATACCGGCAGCGCATCCTCGCGAACGGTTTGACCGTCCTCTCCATCGAGAATCATCAAAGTCCAACCACTGCGGTTCAGGTCTGGTATCACGTCGGAGGCAAGGACGATCCTGCTGGTCGCTCCGGGTTTGCGCACTTGTTTGAGCATATAATGTTCAAATCCACGAAGAACCAGAAGAACGAGAACTTCGACCGCCTGACCGAGGATGTCGGAGGCGCGAACAACGCCTTTACCCAGGAGGATGCGACGGTCTATCACGAGACAGTTCCCTCCAACTACCTGGAGACGCTGCTCTGGGCCGAAGCGGACCGCATGGCCAACCTCAGTGTCAACGAGGCGAACTTCGTCTCGGAACGGGCCGTGGTTGAGGAGGAGTTCCGTCAGAGCGTTCTGGCCAGCCCCTATGGCCGGCTCGAGGGCCTTTACGTGGATCAGAAGTCGTTTGTGGCCCACCCTTACAAGCGCGGCGTCATTGGCTCCATAGGTGACCTGGATTCCGCGACCCTTGAAGACGTCCGGAAGTTCCACGAGACTTACTACCGCCCCGATAACGCGACGCTGATTGTCTCAGGCGATTTCGACCCAGCGCAACTGGACGCCTGGGTGGACAAGTATTTCGGACGCATCGCCAAGCCCGCCACGGAGATTCCCCGCGTCAGGGTGACCGAGCCCGCCCGCACGAAAGAGGCCCGCTTTGCGACGACCGGGCCCAATGTGCCGTTGCCCGCGACGGCCATCACCTACCTATTGCCGCCGCGCAAAAGCGGCGATTCGGACGCCCTGCGGGTCATCGGGGTGATTCTGGGACGGGGCGAATCGTCACGGATGAATCAGTCGCTGGTGTACCGTCAGCAAATCGCGGCAAGTGCGAGCGCGAACGCCGACTTGCGCGATGACGCCGGCCTTTTCGACCTGGTCGTTATCACGGCGGGGGGGAAATCGGCGGCGGATGGCGAAAAGGCGGCGCTTGCGGAACTGGACAAACTCAAGGCGGAACTCGTAACGGCTGCCGAACTCAATAAAGCAAGGAACATCCTGCTCTCTGAAGCGTTGGGAAGGCGGGAGACCGCCGAGGGTCAGGCGTTCGCGCTCGGTGAGGCGGCGGTAAGTTTCGGCGATCCTGAACGTGTCAACACTGACATCGCCCGCTTACAGGCCGTAACTGCCGCAGATGTCCAGCGCGTCGCCCGGAAGTATTTCACGCCGGAGAACCGCGTCGTTATCCGCTACGAGAACGGCAACGAAGAGCAGGGTGGGCAGAGTAACGCCCCGAAAGCCGCCCCATCGGCCGCCCCCGAGGCAATCACGCCTTTGGAAACGCCGCCCGCGCCCGCCGCTCCGCGCCCGATCAGCTTCCCGA
>Ga0118677_10003485_pt1 | contig 29661 bp, 28 predicted proteins | sample AliMusrvi5mmetaG_FD_86154 | JGI IMG/M metagenome (GOLD analysis project Ga0118677, IMG submission 86154) | reverse complement strand
GCTCTCGGTAAAGAACCGCTGTAGCAATGATCTCGTGTATGCGGCACTCGATTTGCCCCTGATGAGGGTCACGGGAGTTTCGGGCATCAATGCCTGTATGTGGTGGGCATATACGGCCTGGATGAAGCGTTCGATAATCAGGTGCTTTGAAACCGATATCGACGACCTCCGAATCACCAGAGAGCGATTTTCTCTCTATGAGCTGTTTTTCAAATACCAACTGAAATCCTGCCTCTGACTATGCCACCATCCAAAGACAACAAGCAGATAGACAAGTGGCCAATCGATCCGAGCGATGAGGACCTGGAAAATCTGTATATCGCTTTCTGGCGAATCGCGCATCACCACAGTTACGACATCAAGAAGATTCCCCGGGGGAAGCAACATGCCCAGTTTTTTAACAGACCCCGGCTCACACGGTTGCTGCATCGTGCCGTTTCGGGCCAATGTGACGACATCCTCTACGTGGCCCTCCAAATGCCACTGAATGCGACGACAACAAACGGAGGAGCAGCCCTGCAAATGTGGTGGTCGCACGTTGCCTGGCTCAAACGCAGCCTGGTCTCATGCGTCGAGGGGTGGCCAGAGGACATCCAGATTGCCAGAAAGCCGATCAATTTGCCCGGACTCCTCAGCTTTCTTCCAAAATCATGAATCCATCGTCTAAAATCTCCGCTTCCGATATCGCAAATGCCATCCGCCAGGCCGGAGGGATCACCATCGAATGGCTAACTGGCCGCCAACCGACCGCCGGTTTCGCTGTGGCCCCATCGAAAACGACGGAGCGTCAGGTTCCACTTGCCGAATTCTCGGCGGAGCATGTATCGGAATACACAAACCTGCACGCCAGTCTGCTCAATATTCCCGGCATGTGTTTCGGCGCAAGGGTGAAGGAGGAGGTTGTCTATCTCGACGTCTCCCTGGTCGTCGAGGAGATCGCCACCGCCGCAGCCCTGGCGGGGGATGCGGATCAATTTGCGATCCGTTGCCTGCACGAGTCCCGCAGCATTCCGACCGAGGAGGCGGCCACCGAAAGCCAGATCGCGCAGGAAAAGGGCAGTGAGCGGTATTTGACCCTCAGAAGCAGCATCGAACAGTCAGCAAATCGACCCGCCGTTACTTGTGAGCGCTGCCAGCTTCTCCTTTCGCTTACGGATGTGCAAAAAGTGCGTATTTTGCTCGGCCGGCCGGTAGCCGAGGCGGGAGAGGTAACCGGCATTGAGAGGCAGTTCGTCCGCGCCCATCTGACACCCGAAGAAAATCAACTCCTCTGGAGCTGCATGTGAAAAACCACAAATCGCCAGGTGTTCACAAACCCATGCCCAAAACAATACCGCGTTCATTCTTCGCCCTCATCAGCGACAGCCACGAGGGACAGCCAAGTGGAGCTACGTCGCCTGAAAATCGCCTCCCGTGGGTGATCCTTCATCTTCCTCACGATTCAACAGACATACCGGAGCGCGTGCGGGATCAGTTCATTTTGACCGATGCAGAGTTGGCTCGCGAGCTATTGCTGATGACCGACATGCACACGGGAAGCCTCTTTGAAGGGACTTTCGTGGATGGCCACGTTGTTCGCAGTCCGGTCAGCCGTCTTGTGCTGGATGTTGAGCGATTTGAAGACGACCATCTTGAAGTGATGTCGTCCAAGGGGATGGGAGCAATCTACACATGCACTTCTCACGGGCATCCTCTGCGGCGAGAGTTAAGCGCGACGGAAAAAAACTCCCTGCTTGCTGACTTTTACCGTCCGCACCACAAGTGTCTCACAGAAGCTACCGTCAAAGCGTTGAAGCAGTTCGACAAGGCATTCATACTCGACGCTCACAGCTTCCCCTCCAAGCCCCTGCCCTACCATTTCGACCAGAATGTTGACCGGCCGGATATCTGTATCGGCACGGACAGTTTTCACACTCCGGCCTACTTGCAGGACGCATTTTTGAGTGCGTTTTCCCAAGCGGGTTTCAATGTTCGCCTGAACGCACCGTATTCAGGGGCGCTGGTTCCCTCGAGCTTTTACCAATGTGACCCACGGGTAAGTTCGATCATGGTGGAGGTAAATCGCAGCATTTACATGGACGAAAGCACCGGCGAGCGATTGCCAACATTCGACGCTGCCGCAACGCGAATACGCGATTGTTGTCGGAACGCGATCCTCGCTTTCGATTGAGGAGTGAACCACGAATACTGAATCCGAGACGAGCGGGCCAGACGCACTGAAAGGAACACAATATGAAAGTAACACGCAAAGCACGACCGGGGGAGATGTTCTTTGGCAAGCGTCAGGGGATTTTGATTCCCTTAGAGCCAGCGCCGACAACCTCGCAGCCGAAATCCGAAAAGCCATCTGAGGAGGCTCCCTCCAGCCCGCCGGAACAGCCAAATATGGTGCAACCTCTGCCCGTGGAAAACGCGCAGACTATGAGTCTGCAGCAAATCGAATCCTTGGCAGCCAAGCTGGCGGCAAAGCTGTCAGGGTTGCCGATTCTTCAGGACGAGTCGATGGACCGCCAGCAAGCCGAGTTCGATCAGCAGAACAACCGGGAAACTTGATCTTGGGGTCGGAGACCTTATCTCCCAAAAGAAGAAGGCCTTGCCGGAGGCGGTGCCCGCACAACAACCAGCCGCCAAAGCGGGAACTCAAGGCGCGATGCCCGATGTGTCCTCCAAACAAACCTTTGCGGGATTTCTCCCACCATCAAATCAGACAACACCAATCCGGAAATTGCTCAAAACAATATCATGGCCAACGGCCTTCCCGTTGCAACGGCGGCTGCGCGAACCCGGCCCCCATAGGTCGGATAGGCTCCATGGGTTTCAATACCATTGGTGCCGGTGTGGCCATCGGGGTGATGACAATGACATTCGGCGCGGGCCGGTTATCAATTAGCACGATGGGCTGCATACCGGGCAGCGGGGCGGGCTGGATCTGGATGACTTGCTGGGAGATGGCATTCGGCACGGGCCGGTTGTCAATTAGCACGGTCGGCTGCAAACCGGGAAGCGGGGCAGGCTGAATCTGGATGATCTGCTGGGGATCCGCGAAGGCAGTCCCGAGCGTGAGTGAGGCAATGAGCAGCATGATTTTCATGGAAGGTGTTCAGGTTGCACCCCAGTTGTTGGGTTTCGTTCAATCATGTAACTGAGGATCTGGTAGATGCGGTTGAACTTGTGAGCAGGGTTGAGTTTTCTGAGGTTGTTGCAGATGACGCGGTGGAGGGACTGGTTCATCATATGGCATCGCGCCAAGCCCTTGGGCTTCTTGGGCACAGGGCGCTCGGTGTGGCTGTAGAGCTTGACCGGGCTGCGGTAGCAAGATGGTCAGCGCAGGCCGAGCAGTCCACACGCAGCGCTGCGATCACCTCTTCGGGGATGGGGGTATCGGTGCTCATTGGATTTCCCCTGCCGCCAGCCTGCGGCGCCTGTGCCGCAGCGCCCGGATCTCCCTCCGGGCGTGGAAGGCCACAAAGTCCGGGACTCCAAGCTTCTTGGCGGCCGCCTCCGTGAAGGTGACGGTCTTCCGCAGACGCTTGATTTTTGTTCTGATTTTCATGGATGCGAATTGGGGGTTGCAAGGGCGCCTGCATTTACGGATAAGCGTTCCTGATGCTCACGCTTTTGTGCCAGTATCAGGCCCGGGACTCAATGCGGCAGTGTGTCATACTACCGGTCTCATGCCTGCCTCCTCGACTGGTGTGCCAAGATGCTATAAATATTCATGATTCACACAAAGGAACCTTTGCTTGATTCATCTGCCGAACTTCTGCGCAGAGCAGAATCCGTCGTCGTATTCACTGGCGCCGGGATGAGCAAAGAGTCGGGTATCCCGACATTCCGCGATGCTCTGGAAGGTCTCTGGAAGAACTCCCCTCAAAAATGGCTGTGGTCGGCCTTCCATGCCCCATTCGGAAACAGTTCGAGTATGACATACCATGGCTCGGCTCTGCGGTCTGACTGCCCAGCGTTGAAGCAGACGCTATCATTGATTTGCTGAATCCAATCGCCGCCTGAAGACTGAAAATCGCCGGCAACGGAAGACCCTGACCACCCCAAAGGCGAATGGTGAATGTGTCCACAGCACAAGTAATCCGGGCTCGCGGATTGGAGAATGTCCGTCGTCAGCTCCGCCCGCCAGCTCTGATAACCCGCGCCGATTCGTTCTCCGCTTGGTGGCTCATGCACCAGGATAATCCAGCTCGCCCCCGTTTGTTCTGATTGATGTTTCCCAGCCTCGAGGATGTTACGCGTCAGAGTTTGCCATTCACGTGAATCGTTGAGTGGCCAGGGAACAGTTGTGACAATAATCTCCTGCCCGTTACGCGCAAACCGCTGCGTTTGTCCGTCCTGAATTATTCCGACTCCCGACAGCCACGCGGGCGATATTTGCGATGTCGGGGTTTCTTCTCCCAAAAAATAGTCGTGATTTCCACTGCATACTGCCCAGTCAAGTCGAGTATATTCGTCGCGAATCATCGCTCGGATGAAGTTGCACTCCGGCCCGATTTTCGTAGATGTGAAGTCAATTAGGTCGCCGGCACAACACACGAGGTCAACGCTGTGATTGATTGCGGCAGCGATTATGCCACGGACTTTGACCGGCTCTGCATGTAAATCTGAACACAGCAAAAGTTTCATCAGCAAAAGATATCGCCGACACTAGGGAACTGGGCTGCCATCAAACTGGCGTTCACGGCGTCACCCCCACGGTGGCAGAACCTGAATTGCACTCTTTTAGTGGGAGCCACGAAACACCCTGTTTCCCTCTGGAATGAGCGGTCAGGGCTCCTGACAACCTTAAACGCTTTCGGGGTGTCTTGAGCTGGGGGGCCTGAACGCAATCATTCCGCCGCAGGGGCGGACAAGAGGCACCGGCAGGAGCATAAATAATCAGTCGAGCAATCGCGATTGTTTGTATCTTGGACTATGATTACCCAATACCTCAGATACGCGACGACAGAGACTGACGAAAACCTCCGAATCAAACTGTTCTTCAATGCCGGAGAAAAATGGGCGCGTGATAAAGTCGAGTCCATCGGGCCATTTGCTCCGGCATTTTTTGCAGTCAAGGGGCGGAATGTCATTCCGTTTTTCTCAGATGCATTTGGGCTTGAGGATAGATACGACGTCTTTTTTGAGGGTTCCCGAATACTTGCGGCCGCGAATGAGAGTGATTACGCAATCCTCATCACGTATCGCAGGCTGAGAGCCTCGGGGCCACCGCGCCATGAAGATGTTTGCATGGATGATGTCAAATTTACATGCGTGATGGTTTATATTCATTCGCATTCAGGAAAGCATGTCACCTTTTACCCGGTCGGCTGGGGCGACAAAAACCGGCGTCTTCGCCTCTTTCCTCCGTCGGCCATACCGCATGAGACTCCAGACATGGTGAGGCTGTTTGCTCTTCCTGAGTATGCCAAGCTGACAACGAGATTGTCTCGCGATGCACTGAGACGTCGCGACCTGGACTGGATAGAGAAAGTGGCCTATTGGGATGAAAGTTTCAGCAAGTTCATGCCGAAGTAGCCGAAAAAGCACTCGCTGACCGAGCATGAATACAGCTTCGGATGAAATCAACCTGCTGGATGCGGCCGTGACCGGTCTGCATCGTTTTTTGGGGGGCGCGCGGAATTGGGGGGCTATTGAAGGGGGGCTTCCCCCCCTTTTTCTGTGGTCTTTTTTGGGCCGCGTAGCGGCACAGAAGAAATAAGTTTTGGATAAAGTACTATTAAGGGAAGAATACTGTGCTGCACAGGGCAGTCGCCCATACGAGAATCACATTTCGGCGGTCAATTTCTTGAAAACCCCATTCAAACCACACATTTGGTGCAATAGCATCATTCAAACCACACATTTCGCATTTTTATCTGCAACGTGGTTGTAAGCATTCGTCGCGGTCAATTGGCAGTAGTCTGGACGATTTGCGCCCTTTTCGCTATTCGCGGATAGCCAGGCGTCAATCTGCTCAATAGATGCGCCGTTCTCTGCCATTCGGCAGGCATCAGCAAAGTCGCGGCGTGACCTGTCGATGGTGCCATTGGTGGATATCCCGGTTTTGGCCGGCGGAGCTTGTATCGAGGAGGCTCCCACGATTGGCAAGGGGGGGATTGTTAAAGCCCTGGCACGCAGCAGAACGACGAATGGCAATTTGCCGCGTTCGAGTGGTTTCCCAGGCTTGCAGTTGGAAAATGCCGGCAGGCGGCCGGCACGGTTGACGTTCGCAGCGGATACGCGGTCGCCTTGAAATGTCGCGCAGAGGTGCTGTGAAATGAAGAGCGCGTGCTCCTTTGGAACTGGCGAGGCAAGGCGAAACCACCCTTGAAGGTTATTTTCTGATGTTTGGACAATCGCGCTGGCACCGGCGGCAATAAGCGTTTTGTATTTCGATTTCGCGATATCATCCACATTGATGACCTGGTAAAGTCCACCAACCGTCTCCGGCTGGACGAAAATATCGCATCCGTCGAAATTCATTCGACCAAGAATCTGAAGCAACTTCAGAATTCCTGTTGGTGCTTGCTCTGTCCAAGTTGAATGCGTTCCACCCGTCCGTGATATTGCTTTCACCGTCCACAGAGGATGCTCAATAGCATTGAGGAACTTCCGAACGATATGGGTCTGCTTTGCACTCATTTATCCCCCTTTCTTTTGTAAAGCGTCGATGCTTTGTCTGGTGGGGGGCGGAGCGATTCCTGATACTCTGCCACAAACTTCTTCACTTTCTCTTGGTGGTCGGTCTCCAAATCTTCGTTCCAGCCCTCGACATTTGTCGACTCCGCTTTCCACCCGCATTGCTCCAAAAACTCTGGCAACATTATTTCAGCCAGTCGGCATTTGTTCTCGACGGACATGTTTTTCAAGCCACGGCATCTATCCTCGAAAAGCCTGACCGCATCTCTCTGCGCGTCGGAAACCGTCGATTTTGGAGTCTGGGAAATGAACGGGCGTGGCGCTCCTTTTTGGCTTGGCATGGATTGCGGCAACGCCGATTTTCTCTCCGCTCTTCGCCTCTGCTTGTGCTCGTGGACTGGGACATACCACCATTTCGAGACTGCGGAATGTGGCTTGGTCGGCAGGTTAGACAGGGCAAGTCGGAACATCGTCACAGCCAGGGGAAGTGCTGGAATCCTGTTCCTCGGATTTTTAATCTGAAGTGCAACTTCCTGCACAATGTCATCGTATGCACCCGCATACGGCGTCAGTAGGCGGCAGGCTTGCTCAAGCATCGAGAAGTATTTTTCATCGAGTCCGATATCGAGGAGTTTTTGTATCCGGGTCGCATCGAGTATATGAGGGGAGGAGCGGAGCGCCTCCCAGAACGATTTACTAGTCTTGCCGGTTTTGAGGTAGGCTTTCAAAAGCTTTGATTCTGGCCTGATTTGCAGGCTGTCGATGGACTGCATCGAAAGGATGAGTTTGTGGCCACCATTCATTGCCTCCACGAGCGATATATGAAAAAGCCCCCCATTCATCGGCTGACCGTTGAGCTGCGATAGAACTGGGTGTTTGCCCTGCGTCAAAAACTGTTTGAGGCGCCAGTTTTTTGCATTCACCAGCCCCAATGTGGCGGCGAGAGTTTTCAGACTGATTTCTGCATGGGAGTCGGGGTTAGACCGATGGGCGGCTGCGGCGCGTGATGGGAGCCATAGATACATGGCTGCCGCAAGGTCGCTGACAAATTTCCTCACCACATCAAATCTGACCGGCAGCCGGGCGGCATCTTTGTCCAAAATGCCGATAAATTTCTGGTGGAGGCGAAAGTTATGCACGAAATGGTATCCCTTTTTTCGTCGGATAATTGTTGCGAGCAGGAGTGGAAAGCACTGTGTCTTTTTATCCTTCTCCCGTTTGACCTTGAATTGTGACAGCGCGATGATGGAGGCACGAATTCGTTCTATGGATTTGCCGCTTGCGTATAATTCCAGCGAACGGGCGATTTTACGGCATGACAGGTTTTGCGGATTTTTGTTGTTCCAATATTCAACCAGGACGGCGAAAAATACCTGCCACTGAAACAAACTGAGCATCTTGACCGGCTCGGGTGCGTTTTTGGACTTCGGGACATGACCAATCGTCCATGTCACGCCGTTGTGGGTTACGAGGTATGTCGTTTTTTCCCAGGGCCTCACAACGCAGGTGACCACCCATTCTCTTGGCAATCGAATAAATATCGGTTCTTGACGCGGGCTAGATTCTGGGGAGGTGGGGTCTTCAATCATAATGTATCCATGATACCCGAATTTTCTTGATTCGATTTCGCCCCGCGCATTTTTTTCATAAAATCTTCACTGAGCTCTTCCGGCGCGTGGTTTTTGGCCGGCCGTTACACTCCTGGCTCTACGCTCGCACGCCGCTCTCTGGGATTGCGCATATCCGCCGATAATCCTCTCGCCCCGAGGTGCCGGAACGGCTATACCGTCCCCCCATGCAGTGGATCGCCCCGTCAGAGAAAGACCCCGACAACGCAGCCTTGGAAAAACGCCTCTGGGATGCCGCAAACCAGCTTTGGGCGGGGGCGGGGCTCAAACAATCCGAATACTCCGAGCCAGTTCTCGGCCTGATTTTCCTCCGCTTCGCAGAAGTCCGCTTTTCCGCCCAGCGGGCGAAATTGGAGGGCAATGCTCCCTCAGCGCCGAAGCTTTCCCGGCGCGGTTCCCGTTTGGACGAACCCGCCGCTTACCACGCCGACGGCATCCTCTCCCTCCCGGCAGCGTCCCGGTTTGACCACCTGCTGAATCTCCCCGAGGGGACGAACATCGGCCAGACCGTCAACGATGCCATGCGGGCCATAGAACGGGACAATCCTCACATGGCGGGAGTTCTCCCCAAGGGTTACCAGATTTTTGATTCCCGCCTGCTCGCCGAGCTGATCAAGACGATTTCCACCATCCCGGCCACGCTCGAGGGGGATGCGTTCGGGAAAATCTACGAGTTTTTCCTCGGCACGTTTGCCATGAGCGAGGGGCAGAAGGGCGGCGAGTTTTATACGCCTCCGAGCATCGTCAGCCTGCTGGTGGAAACCCTGTCCCCATTCCACGGCCGCATCCTCGACCTGGCCTGCGGCTCCGGCGGCATGTTCGTCCAAAGCGCCCGCTTTGTCTCTGCCCACCGGAAAAACCCGGCCAGCGAGCTTTCAGTCCACGGACAGGAACGGGTGGACGCCACCGTGCGGCTGGCGCGGATGAACCTCGCCGTCCACGGGCTCGAAGGCGAAATCAAGCAGGGCAACGCCTACTACGAAGACCTGCACAACGCGGTCGGACGGTTCGACTACCTGCTCGACAATCCCCCGTTCAACGTCAGCGCGGTGGACAAGGAACGACTCGCCTCCGATGTCGGCCCCGGTCGCCGGTTCCCGTTCGGCCTCCCTCGCACGGACAACGCCAATTACCTCTGGATCCAGCTTTTCTACTCCTCCCTTGCCCCGAACGGTCGCGCCGGGTTCGTCATGGCGAATTCCGCCTCCGATGCCCGGTCATCCGAACAGGAAATCCGCCGCCATCTCATCGAAGCCCGCGCTATAGACGCGATGGTGGCAGTAGGTCCAAATATGTTTTACACGGTGACTTTGCCTTGCACCTTGTGGTTTATGGACAAGGGCAAGGCGACGCGTCCACCCTCGCCCCATCCCTCTCCCAGAGGTAGAGGGGGTTTTCGGTTTGCCGGGTTGGTGGAACAGGCGAGAGAACTTCGCCAACGACAAACACCTGCCGAGGAGGCACTCTGGGAACTCCTGCGTAACCGACAGCTTGCTGACTTGAAATTTCGCCGCCAGCACCAGATCGGCGATTACATCGTCGATTTCTTCTGCGCGGAACATGGTCTTGTTGTCGAACTGGACGGCGCGCCACATGAAACCAGCAAGCGGCAAAAGCATGACGATAAACGGGACAAGTATCTAAAATCGCTTGGCCACATCGTGCTCCGCTTCGAAAACAAGCAGGTCTTCGTGGAAACCGAGAGTCTGCTGAACACAATCATCCAATCTCTCCCCTCTACCTCTGGGAGAGGGGCCGGGGGCGAGGGTGACGCGCATGACCGAGCGAACACAGTTCTCTTTATAGATGCGCGTCATGTTTACCGGCAGGTGGATCGGGCGCACCGGGAATGGACGCCCGCACAGATTGGCTTCATGTCCAACATCGTCCGCCTCTATCGCGGCGAGGAACCCGATTTCACGCTCGGCGGCGACGGTGGCAAAGCGAAGATCCAAGAGATTTTCGGTTGTCGCGGCGGTGTGTCACCGTCGCAAAAATCCGGGAAGAAAAGTCCGACAGTCACAGACTGCCGCTACAAAGACATCCCCGGCCTGTGCCGTGCCGCCACGATCAAGGAGATTGAAGCGCAGGGCTGGTCGCTCAACCCCGGCCGCTACGTCGGCGTCGCCCCCGGCGAGGCCGTGAGCGACGAGGATTTCAAGGAACAGCTTGAAACGATGAACGAGGAACTCGAATCCCTCAACGCCGCTGCACGGGAACTGGAAGCCACGATAGCTGCCAACGTCACCGAAATCCTCGAAACATGAACGCTCCCGAACAACCCGACTTGCCCCCCAAAGGCCAATTCCTCGTCTATCCCACTGAAGATGGGCGGACGAAAATCGAAGTGCGGTTGGAGAACGAGACTGTCTGGCTGACGCAGCAGCACATGAGCGAACTTTTTCAGGTGGGCGTGCCGACCATCAATTACCACCTCAAGGAGGTTTTCGAGAGCGGCGAGCTTCAGCAGGAGGCAACTATTCGAAATTTTCGAATAGTTCGCCGCGAAGGTTCGCGCGACGTCTCCCGGTCGCTCGATTTCTACAACCTCGACGCCATCATCTCCGTCGGCTACCGGGTCAAAAGCGCCGTGGCCACCCGGTTCCGCATCTGGGCCACACAGCAACTCCGCGAATTCATCGTCAAAGGGTTCCTGCTCGACGACGAACGCCTCAAAAACCCCGACCAGCCGTTCAACTACTTCGACGAACTGCTCCGCCGGATTCAGGACATCCGCACGTCCGAGCGGCGGTTTTACCAGAAGATCACCGACATCTACGCCACCAGCATCGATTACGATCCCACCCAGCCGGAAAGCATCGAATTCTTCCAGACCGTGCAAAATAAAATGCACTGGGCGATCACCGGCCAGACGGCGGCCGAAATCATCCGCGCCCGCGCCGACAGCGCCAAACCCAACATGGGACTCACCAACTGGCGCGGCGCGAAGGTTCGCAAGGACGACGTCGCAATTGCCAAAAATTACCTGAGCGAGCAGGAACTCGCCGCCCTGAACAACCTCGTCGAACAATACCTCGTCTTCGCCGAAGGCCAGGCCATGCGACGCGTGCCCATGCACATGCGCGACTGGATCACCAAACTCCACGGCTTCCTCACCATCAACGACCGCGACATCCTCACCCACGCCGGCAAAATCTCCCACCAGATGGCCAAAGATCTCGCCGAGTCGGAATATGAAATCTTCCACCGCCAACGGATCTCCCTCGCAGATGCCGCAGACGGGGATTTTGAGAAAGCGGTCAAACACTTGCCGCCTCCGCCCAAGCCCAAGAAAAAGCGAGGAAAGAAATGAACCACGAATCCCTCAACGCCAATGCTTGCCTCCCTTCTACCTCTGGGAGAAGGGGCGGGGTTGAGGGTGCGGCCTTGCCGCATAAATCCAAGACCCCGGCAATTGTGCACCAGCCTGCTGCACAATTATACGAACGCTTCGTTGCGGGCATCAAGGAACGCATTCGCACGGTCCAGATCAAGGCCGCACTCGCCGCCAACGCCGAACTCGTCCTGCACTACAGGGAGATTGGCCGCGACATCCTTGCCAGCCAGAAACAGAAAGGCTGGGGTGCCAAAGTCATTGACCGTCTGGCCGCTGATCTCCAGCGCGAGTTCCCGACACTCTCCGGCTATACCGTTCGCAACCTCAAATACATGCGCGCTTTCGCCGAGGCGTGGCCCGACCGCGCAATTGTGCACCAGCTTGGTGCACAAATTCCCTGGAAGCACAACTGCGTCCTGCTCGATCGCGTGAAGGATGCGGGCACCCGCGAGTTTTATATCCGCAAAACCGTCGAGCACGGCTGGTCCCGCAGCGTGTTGATGCACCAGCTCGACACCGAACTCCACAAACGCGCCGGCAAAGCTCCGACCAATTTCGCGCTCACCTTGCCGCCGGCACAATCAGACCTGGCGCGGGAAATGATCAAGGATCCCTTCATTTTCAAGCCTACGCCGCTCGATGAATCCGCCCATGAATGCGCGCTGGAAAACGCCCTGGTCGCCCGGCTCAAGGACTTCCTCATCGAACTCGGCTCCGGCTTCGCCTACGTCGGCAACCAATACCGTCTGGAAGTGGACGGCGAGGAATTCTTTCTCGATCTCCTGTTCTACCACACCCGGCTTCACTGCTACGTCGTCATTGATTTGAAGGTGGTGGACTTCCAGCCCGAGTTCGTCGGCAAGATGAACTTTTACCAGACGGCCGTGGACAAGCAGGTGAAAACCGATGCCGACGGGCCGACCATCGGCATCATCCTTTGCCGGGGCAAAAACAAGACCGTGGTGGAATACACGTTGCACCAGGCCAGAAAACCGCTGGCTGTGGCCGAATACCGCCTGCTCCCGCCAAAACTGAAGGCCCAACTGCCCGACGCGGCCCAACTCAAACAAGTCGTCGCCCAAGTGGAGGTGCCGGATGAAAAATAAATCCCTCGAAGTGTGCTCTTCCTCTCTCATCTCCTCTCCCGCTGGGAGAGGCAGGGGTGAGGGTGCGGCCTTGCCGCATGAACAAACCATCGCGGGCAACGTGGCGGAGATTTTGGAGGCGTGACGATGGAACTGCCGTCGCTCAAAGAACTCGCTCCGAAAGAGCTTCTTCAACTCACGGGCAAAATTCTTGATGAACTTTCGACGCGCACAATCGTCCGCACGAGTAATAACCCGGTAGGCGGCTACACAGAATGGCTCGTGTCAGAACGCCTCGGCCTCACTTTGTGCAAAAACTCTGAAAAGGGCTTCGATTCAACAGGCAAGGACGGTGTGAAATACGAAATCAAGGCTCGTCGCATCACTCCTGCCAACAAGTCCAGGCAACTCAGCGCCATTCGCAACATTGAGGGTGAGTATTTCGATTTCCTGATTGCGGTCGTTTACAACAAGGACTTCGAGGTGATTCTGGCCCTCAAAATTCCCCGGTCCGTGGTTGTGGCCAAATCCAGTTACGTGAAATCAACAAACAGCTTCAAGTTGATGGCCGAGGACAGCCTGAAAGACGAATCCGGCGTCGAAGACATTGGTCACCTGCTCAAATGAACTCCGCGAATTGGGAACGGAAACCGTTGAGTGCTGTGGCAGACTTGTGCCTGGGGAAAATGCTGGACCAGAACAAGAATAAGGGGGAGCCGCTTCCCTATCTTGCGAATGTAAATGTTCGCTGGGGTGAATTTTCGTTGCATGGTCTCAGAGCCATGCGCTTTGAGCCTAAAGAGATTGATCGATACGGTCTTAAGTTCGGAGACATAGTCATGTGTGAGGGCGGTGAGCCCGGTCGCTGCGCCATCTGGAAGAACCAAGTTCCCGGAATGATGATTCAGAAGGCCCTCCATCGAATCAGACCAAGTGAGGTCTTGGACTATCGCTTCCTCCACTACAGTTTCCTGCACATCGGAAAGTCGAAGGGTTTCGACCAATTCTCTACGGGTTCAACGATCAAGCATTTGCCGTCGGAGAAATTGGCGAAAGTCGAAGTGCCTGTTCCCCCGCTGCCGGTGCAACGGCGGATTGCGGTTATCCTGTCGGCCTACGATGACCTAATCGAAAACAGCCAGCGGCGCATCCGGCTTTTGGAGGCGATGGCCCGCGCCCTCTACCGCGAATGGTTCGTCCACTTCCGCTTTCCCGGCCATGAAAAGCTCCCGCGCGTCGCCTCCCCCCTCGGTGACATCCCCAAAGGCTGGGAAGTGAAAAAGCTCGAAACCGTGGCCGAAGTGAACCGCGCTCAAATCAACGCCCGCACCGCGCCGCACGAACTTCACTACATTGACATCTCCTCCGTCAGCCCTGGCCAAATTGACAGTGTCACAACCTACGCCTTTGCCGACGCTCCCGGTCGTGCGCGGCGCATCGTCCAGCATGGAGACGTGCTCTGGTCATGCGTCCGCCCGAACCGCCGATCACATGCCCAGGTGATGCATCCCGAGCCCGACACAATCGCGTCCACCGGCTTCGCTGTCCTCACAGCAACGAAAGTGCCGTTCACATTCCTCTACTTCGCCACGACCACGGACGATTTCGTCACCTTCCTCACCAACAACGCCACGGGAGCAGCCTATCCCGCCGTGAGCGGCTCGACTTTCGAGAAAGCTGACTTGCTCATCCCGCCCGCGCCGCTCTTGAAGAAGTTCGGCGACGCGACAATTCCGATGTCCGAGCAGATCCACACACACCAACGTCAAATCCAAAACCTCCGCCGGACGCGCGACCTGCTGCTGCCGCGTCTGCTGTCGGGGCAGGTGGAACTTAAAACGGAGGCCGCATGACGAGTTTCCCTGCATACGCCACCAACTTCGAACTTCACGCGAAAGACGGCGATGCAGCACGGCATCTCGCGCCGCTGGTGAATAGACTGGGCAGGATAGATTTTGTTTTCCGCGTGGATGACCCGTTGGTGAATCAAGGCCAAATGGGCTCGGATTTCGACGCAAAGCTGGAAGCCGCACTCCGAGTAAGCGGCGCGACGCCAATGAATCTGACTTTGCCAATTGGCATCCCGCAGGAATTGGACTTCGCGTTTAAGTTTGGCGGGTGCAGCGTAGCAGTCGAGATTGAGAAAGCGAACCACGCTGTTTACCAGCACTGCTGTCTCCGGTTCGTGATGAACCAAAACACGAACAACGAGTCCATCCGGCAACGCTTCAAGATCGAGAAGCAGAACGCGGCGACGGCTTCGCGGCTACTCGCCGAGGCTGTGACAGCGAAGAAGATCCGGCCTGTGGATGAGAACGCGGCAAACAAACTGATGAGGTATGTTCCTTACTGGGCATAGTTCTTTGACGCGAAAGCCTCCGGGGAGTGCCAGCTCCAGGCAAGAGCATGAAAACCAAGCGGTTGGGTATTTGATGGGTATTTGATGAAATGAGCGCCCACGACTACACCGAAGACCAGCTTGTCGAGCAGCCCGCCATCGGATTGTTCGCGGAGCTTGGCTGGCAAACGGTGTCGGCGATGGAGGAAATAATCGGCTCCGCCGAACCCTCACCCGGCCCTGCGGGTCACCCTCTCCCACTGGGAGAAGGGCGGGGTGAGGGTCGCGTAGCGTTAGGACGCGAGACAAAGGGCGAGGTCGTGCTCGTGCCCCGGTTGCGCGCGGCGTTGGAGCGGCTGAATCCTGGCCTGCCGCCCGAGGCCATCACCGCCGCCGTGGATGATTTGACCCGTGACCGGTCTGTCATGAGCTTGGAGGCGGCAAACCGCGAAGCTTATCTTCTGCTCAAAGAAGGGATCAAAGTTGCCGTTCTTGATCCCGAACTCGGCGGGCAGAAGACGGAGCGGCTGCGGGTGGTGGATTGGGAAAACCCGGCAAATAACGAGTTTCTGCTGGTCAGCCAATTCAGCATCACGGGTGCTCTCTATACCTGCCGCCCGGATCTGGTCGGATTCGTCAACGGGCTGCCGTTGATCGTGACGGAATTGAAGAAACCCGGTGTCCCGGCGCGGGCGGCGTTCGATGAAAACCTGACGCATTACAAACAGCAGATTCCGGCACTGTTCTGGTTTAATGCCATGCTCATTGCCTCGAATGGCACGGAAAGCCGGGTCGGATCGCTCACGGCTGATTGGGATCGATTTTTCGAGTGGAAGCGGATTGAAAGCGAGGACGAACCGGCGCGGGTGTCTCTGGAAGTGATGATCCGCGGGACGTGCGACAAAACCCGCTTTCTCGATCTGGTGGAAAATTTCACCCTGTTTTCCGAGCACAAGGCGGGTCTGGTAAAAATCATCGCCCAGAACCATCAGTTTATCGGCGTGAACAACGCCATCGTCTCGATGCTTGCCGCACGGGCAATGGGACACGGGCGAGGCGGCGTGTTTTGGCAGACGCAAGGCAGCGGGAAGAGTTTTTCGATGGTGTTTTTTGCGCAGAAGGTGCTGCGAAAGTTGGCGGGCAACTGGACATTCGTCGTCGTGACCGACCGGGTGGACCTGGATGATCAAATTGCGACGACTTTCAAAGCCTGCGGGGCCGTGAGCGAGGCCGAGGGAGACGAGTGCCATGCCGAGAGCGGGGCGCACCTGCGGGAACTCCTGCGCGGGAACCACCGTTACGTCTTCACCCTCATCCACAAGTTTCGTTCCGAAACACCCTCACCCGGCCCTGCGTGCCACCCTCTCCCAGAGGTAGAGGGGAAACCAGACTCGCTCCCCTCTACCTCTGGGAGAGGGGGTGGGGGTGCGGGTCAACCAACGCTCACAGAAGTGCTGAGTGAACGCAGAGACATCATTGCGTTGGTTGATGAATCCCATCGGAGCCAATACGACACGCTGGCCATGAACATGCGGGCGGCGATTCCCCGCGCGCTGTTCGTCGCTTTCACCGGCACCCCGCTCATTGCCGGGGAGGAGCGGACGAAGGACGTGTTTGGTGATTACGTTTCCAGCTACGACTTCCAGCAATCGGTGGAGGACGGCGCGACGGTCCCGCTCTTTTACGAGAACCGCACTCCCGAGCTGCAACTCGTAAACCCGGACCTCAACGAAGACATCTACAATCTCATCGAAGAGGCAGAACTCGATCCCGAGCAGGAGGTCAAGCTGGAACGGGAGTTGGGGCGGCAATACCACATCCTCACCCGCGACGACCGGCTGGACACGGTCGCCAAGGACATCGTGCGGCATTTCCTCGGGCGCGGATTCATCGGCAAGGCGATGGTGGTTTCCATCGACAAGGCCACGGCCATGAAAATGCACGACAAGGTGCGGAAGTATTGGATGGCTGAGCGCAAGCGTGTCGAAAAGGAAATCGCCCGCTTGGACGCCATCAAGCGGCAGAGAACGGACGAGGAGCTTGCGGAGTTGGCAGAACTCAAGGCCCGGTTGGACATCCTCATCACGACCGACATGGCTGTTGTCGTGTCCCCGGCACAGAACGAGATCCCGCAGATGAAAAAGCTCGGACTCGACATCGAGCCGCACCGGAAGCGGATGAATGACGAGGAACTGGACGAGAAATTCAAGGATTCCGCCGATCCGCTGCGGCTGGTCTTCGTCTGCGCGATGTGGCTCACCGGATTTGATGCGCCGAGCTGCTCGACAATCTACCTCGATAAACCCATGCGAAACCACACCCTCATGCAGACGATTGCCCGAGCGAACCGCGTGTTCCCCGGCAAGCACTGCGGCATGATTGTGGATTACGCCAATGTCTTCGCCTCGCTGGAAAAGGCGCTCGCCATCTACGGGGCAGGCAAGGGCGGACAGAATCCGGTGAAAGATAAGGCGAAGCTGGTCGCGGATCTGCGGCGGTCGGTTGAAGCGGCGACCGTTTTTTGCATGAGCCGTAGCGTTGAATTGGCGGAAATCGAAGCCATGCCGACTGGACTATTCGACCGCCTCACCGCTGTTTCGGCTGCGGTGAATGCTCTCATTTCTCCCGATCCGCTGCGCCGGGAGTTCTTCGGGCATGAACGCCTGGTGACGACCCTCTACCGCGCCGTGAAGCCTGATCCAGCCGCCATCGAGCTCTCTGCCCGTGTCGCCTGCATTTGCGCCATCGCGGATGCCATCCGGGCAAAGCTCAATCCCGGACCGGTGGATATTTCGGTAGTCATGGAGGGAATCGGGCGCGTTCTCGATAAATCCATCACCGGCGTCGAGATGCCCACGAAGCCCGCCCCGGTCATGGACCTTTCCAAAATCGATTTCGAGGCCCTCAAAAAACGATTCAAGGAATCGCCGCAGAAAAACACCGATCTGGAGGCCCTCAAGGCGGCGATCCGCGCCCAGTTGGAAAAACTCATCCGTCTGAACAAGACGCGGGCGGATTTTCGGGAGAAATTCGAGAAGCTCATTGATTCCTACAATGCCGGGAGCAGAAGCATTGAGGATCTTTTCGAGGAGTTGCTCGCCCTCGGCAGGGCGTTATCCGAGGAACAACAGCGGTGCGTCCGCGAGAACATGAGTGAAGAGGAACTCGTCATTTTCGACATCCTGACCCGCCCGGCCCCGGAGTTGAGCACGGAGGAGCGGAACGAAATCAAGAAAGTAGCCCATGAACTCCTGACGCGACTGAAAGAACTCCTCGTTCTCGACTGGCGGCAGAGATCCGCAGCCCGGTCGCAGGTCAGGCTGACCATCGAGGACGTGCTCGATACCGGCCTCCCCCGCGCCTACACGCCCGAGGTTTACCAGACGAAGTGCTCGGCGATATTCGAGCACGTTTACGAAAGCTATTCCGAGCGCAACGCGGGCACCTACGCTTGACCGGAAGGCTACGCCAGCAGCACCTGTGGAAAGGGGCAACGTCCCAGCCAAGCCGTTGCCCCCGCGTGATTGTGGTAGATCATCCGCATGGCGGCAGCGGTGAGAGACTGCTGGGATTCGCCGGGAAGCTTGTTGCAAGCCTTCCGGGCCTCGGCTGCGTATTTCGTGCCCGTGGTCACGGCCCGTTTTTTCGCGGTGGCGTTCACTTGGCGGCGAGCTGGCGGGCAATCATGGCGTCGGTGCGGGCGGTGGCCTCGTGGAACAGGCGGCTTTCCTCCGGGGTCGTGGGGCGTCCACCCATCTCGATCACAATTCGGTCAAATTCCCTTGCGGACATCAGGGGGCCGGTCAACTTGCCTGTGCGCTCAATGCGCGAGGAAGTCGGCGAGGTAGATTTCGGCATTTTGCTCAAGGTCGCGGATGGCATATCGAAAGGCTTGGTTGTAATTCAATGTAGGGAGCCGGAGCTTTCCGCGCAAGCCGTCAATTCTTCCGAGAATATCCCGGTGCGCGTATCCGTGGGCTGTGTCGTAGCGGGAAACGTCAATCCACTTTCCGCCGTGCATGGCGAGCAAAATGACGGCGAACGAGTGAACTTTACCGCCGATGGTTTTGCGGCGGATTTGCAGCGCGAAGGGGCCACGCGGAAGTGTCCATTCCTTTTCTGGCATTCGGGGAGGATGTCACGCGGCGGCAAGCTTGGCAATCACGCGGCCTTGTCGATGTGAATGACGTTCTTTGGCTGGCCGGGTGTGTAGATGCCAATCTCGGAGACGCTTTCCTTCGATCTCCCCAAAAGCTCGGCCTCTGTCTTTTCCTGCCGGGGCAGATACTTGCGCTCCCGCGCGAAAGAAAACAGGGTGCATACCGCGTTCCGGTAGTTGTTGAAATTGCGCCCGGTCGCCTTCAACGACTTCAACCATGCGGCAATGTCTTCCGTCTGAACACTGCGGACATTCACGCGGAAAGCCCCGGCGAACAGATTCACCCTGCGGGATACGTCGGTCAGCTCCAGTTTTTCGCGTTCGACGCCCTACAACTGCACCGGATCTTCGAGCAATTCGGCGACGCGTTTGAGGAGGCGGCCGGCCGCTCCGCCGTCGAGCACGCGGTGGTCGAAGCTGAGGGTGAACTGGGCTTCGACGACGGGGATGAATTCTTCGATGGCGGGGTTCCAGAACGGGACGGTTCTCCCGGCTCCCATGCCGATCACCAGCGTCTGTTCGGGGAGCGGGATCGGGGTCGCCAGCGTGAGGCCGAAGGACCCGTAGTTCGTGACCGTGGCGATCGATCCCGCGGTGTCTCCGGCGGGCAGCCTCCGCTGGCGGGCGAGTTCGACGAGGCGGTTGTAACGTGGCACCAAATCGTCGAGCGGGTACTGGTCGGCATTCCGGATCACCGGCACCATCACGCCGTCCTCGGCCTCGACGGCAAACCCGATGTCGATCGAAGGCGGGTGCACGATGCGTTCTCCGATCAGGCGTCCGGCGGGCGCGCTGTTCTCACCGAGGGCAATGGCCAGCGCGCGCAAGGTGTAAAGGGCGGGCCCGGGTTTCAAGGGATGGTTTTTCCGGTGGGCTAGGAGATTGTCGAGCGTGATCGGCCGGAACACGGTGGCCAGCGGGCGCGACCAGCTCCGAATCATGGCATCGGCGACGGCTTTTCTCATCGGCGAAGCGGGCGTTGTTTTGTTCCGTTCGATGCCCGCCATGAAGCGTTCGAGGTCTTCGATCGTGACCCGGCCGCCGGCACCGCTGCCGGGAATGCCCGAGAGATCGGCCATGCGCAGGCCGAGTTCCGCCATGCGGGCTTTCATTCTCGGGGAGAGGTAGCTGGCCCCGCCCGCATGGGCCGGCACGGGCAGCCCGCCTTTGATCGTCGGCTCAACAGCAGCGGGTGCCGCCGGCTTTTCTGCACGCTTCTTTTCCGCGCGCTTGGCCTTGTGCCGGTCATCCTCTTCGAGCCCCAGGCGCCGGGCATCCTCTTTGCTGACTTCGATATAGCCGAGCACCGCTCCCACAGGATAGCTTTGCCCGATCTCCGCAAGGATCTGGCCGAGAGTGCCAGAGCACGGCGCGGTCACGCCCATGACGGCTTTGTTCGTCTCGACCTCGATCAGGTCGGCGTCCGCGTGGACCGAGTCGCCTTCGTTGAATAAAATCCTGACGATGGTTGCCTCGGCAATGGATTCGCCAAGCTGCGGCATGAGGATGGGAGCTAGAGCCATGGGACGTTAGATATTTAAGAGCCTGCGGGACGCCTCGGCAATTGCGGAGGCAGTCGGACGGTGAACGGACCAGAGGTCGGGGTGGTAGGGAACCGGGGTGTCCTTGGCGTTGAGGCGCTGGGGAGCCACGTCCAAAAGGCCGAACCCCTCGCTCGTGACCCGCGCGATCACTTCGGCCGCGACGCCTCCCCATGGCCATTCCTCGCTCACGCAGAGAAGCCGGCCGGTGCGGGCGACCGAAGCGAGCACCGTGTCCATATCCAGCGGCTTGACCGTGCGGAGATCGACAATTTCGATCTCGTATCCATCGGCGGCGAGTTCGGTGGCGGCGGCGAACGATTCGTGCAGCATGGCGCCGTGGGTGACAATCGTGGCATCGCGTCCCGGCCGGGCCAGACGGGCTTTGCCGACAGGCAGAACGCTCTCGGGAAGCCGCTCGGATTTGAGGTGGTAATAGAGGAATTTGTGCTCGCAGAAGATCACGGGATCGTCGAGGGCTACCGCTTCGAGCAGCATGCTGTAAGCGTCCTCGACCGTCGCCGGAGTCATCACCACAAGGCCCGGATAGTGGGCGTAAAGGGCCTCCATGCTCTGGCTGTGGAACGGGCCGCCGCCGGATGTTCCGCCGGACGGCAGGCGCACTACGATCGGGCACGGAACCCCCGTGCGGTAATACAGCGTCGCGGCGTGGTTCACGATCTGGTTGAACCCGCAGGTCGAGAAATCGGCGAATTGCATTTCCACGATCGGGCGCATCCCCTCGATCGCCGCGCCCACGGCCATGCCGATGATCGCGTCTTCGCTCAGCGGGGCGTCAAAAACCCGGCCGGGAAATTCCTTCGCGAGGTTCTTGCTGGCTTTGAAGGCCCCGCCGAAATTCCCGACATCCTGCCCGTAGAGAAAAACCCTGGGGTCGTCCGCGAGGGCTTTTTCTTGGGCGAGCCGGATGGCCTCCAGATAAGTGATGCTGCTCATGCTCCCGCGTAATGTTCGGCAAACTCGGATTTCGAATACGCCATCCAGTCGTCTTCTTCCGGGCTCGGGCCAGGTTCGAGCCGGACAATGTCCAAAGTGGAATTGACCTCTTCTTCCGCCTCGTGCCGCCAAGCGGAGGTTTCGGGCCGCGCGGCCCATTGATTGGCGATGATTTTTTCCTCGGCCAGAAGCAGGCAGTCGCGCCCGAGCGGCGAGGTTTTCAAAGCGGGATCGACGTAGCCGGCATCATCGTGTTCCCCGTGGCCGACAAGCCGCAGGAGGTCGCCCACGACGAGCTGGGGCCCCTCGCCTTTTCGTGCCGCGCGCACGGCTTTGCGGAGCGTGAGAAGGCATTGTTCGAGATCCGTCGCATCGACTTTGTGGCCGGCCACCCCGTATCCCACCGCCTTGTCCACGAGGTCGCGGCAGGCAAACTGCCGGGAGTTCGGCGTCGAGTAGGCATACTGGTTGTTGGCCACGACCAGAACGAGGGGAAGTTTTTCCACGGCGGCCGCGTTGAGGCCTTCGTGGAACGCGCCGGTTGATGTGCCGCCGTCGCCGAGGCAGGTCGCCCCGACAATCCCGCTCTCTCCTTTCATCCGCCTTGCCAGCAGGGCGCCGGTAACAGCCGGGATCATCGCCCCCAAATGGCTGATCATGGCGTAGTATCCCTCGCGCGGCCTGCCGCGGTGGATATTTCCATCCCGGCCTCTCATGGGTCCGAGTTGGGACCCGAGATACGTCCGCAGGGTATCGAGAACCGTGTCGCCGAATGCCATTCTGCCTGCCTGGTCACGGATCAGCGGGGCGTAGATGTCGCCTTTCCGGAGATGCAGGCCCACCGAGACACTCAGTGCCTCTTGGCCGCGGCCGAGAAAGACTCCGCCTTTGATCATGCCACCGCGATAAAGGCTGGCCAGTTTCTCCTCCAGCACACGCGCCAAGAGCATCACGCGATAGGCATTGATGAACTCCGCACTGGAAACCGTCGCGTCCTCCTTGGATCTTGGCATGAGACGGAAGAATAGAAAAAATGCGCTTTCCTGCAACAACTTCGTTTCCGCCATCCGGCGATTCCAAATTACCGAGGCGCAGGGTCGCCTGCGGATTGACTCGGGTGCTATCATTTCCGCAATTGTATGAAACTTGGAAACCTCCTGACATCCGGCGGGATCCGCGCAGAGAAAGCGGCAGCCGCCGTGAAGCTGGCCTGCCGGTTTTCACTCTGCGGGATTTTGGCCGCATGCAGCCCGTCGCCGGACACCACGCCGAAGCCGCAGCCGGTGCAACCGCCACCGCGCGCCACTTCGGCCAGCGTGGTCTCGATCCCCGAGGAGTTCGTGTCGCCCTCGCCCACTCCCAAGCCGCTTGTCCTGCCGCGGGTGGTATTTGCCACCTCCGATTTCCAAGTCACCACCCAACACGGGATCCAAGGCATCCGTGCCGGCGAAGCGCTGAACTTCATCCGCGAGGAAGAGGGGGATTACGTCGTCCAGTATCGCGCGCTCCAGTTCAGGAAGAACAAGTCTTACTTTGCGGCGACGTATGTGGAACCCGTCCGCGCGGAACCGACCCCGTTCGCCGGCGAGTCGGCGCCGGTGGCAACGCGCGTTTCCCCGGAACCCCCGCTTCCCGGCGAGCCGCCGTTGAGCGGCACCGTTCCCGCGAGCGACCCGGCATTGGTCGCCGGGCAAAAAAAAGTCGGCAGCCTGACCGACTCGATCCGCGCGTTGAACGAGCAGATCCGTTCCGCGCAGGACGATCTGGACAGGAAATCCGCCCGGCCATCCGGCGGAGATGCCGCCTCGGTCCAGGACACCAAGAAAATCCAGCGTACGATCCAGCGGCTGAAAGAAAAGCGCGACGAGTTGAGCGGGCAGTTGACCGAGATGGGAAAACCCTGATCCGGGCTACCCGTTCAGAATTTCCTCCACCCATGCGGGCACGACTTTGCCTGCAGGCCCGCGCCGGCACTCGTCGAAAACCCGGCTGATGCCGGTCTCGTCCGGGTTGATCTCCAGCTATTTCAATGGGTGAGCCGGGATATCATCGCGTAGATGATGAGGGCCAGGAGGACGAGGCCGATGCCGAAGAAGGCGAAGCCGATCGGGCGGGCGATGGTCTTCCAGCGCTCCCATTCATCGCGGACGCGGTGCTCGTCGAGACGGCCCTCCGAGACAAGGCGGTCATACCAGCGCTTGCGCTCGTGGATCATCTCGGTCTTCGAGATGCGGCCGGAGAAGATGACGTCGTCCATCGGGAATTTCTCGAGGCGGAAATGCGTGTTGAAGAAGTGGACGGTGAAGATAAATCCGGCGGCCAGCAGGGCTTCGTCGGAGTGGATGATCAGGGCGATGTTGATCACCCAGCCGGGCATGAAGGCGGTGAAAAACTGCGGGAACCACATGACTAGCCCGGACAGACCAATCGCGAAAATCCCCCAGAACACGGCGAAATAATCGAATTTTTCCCAATACGTCCAGCGCTCGAACTGCGGCTTCTGGCCCCTGCCGAAGAACCACTTCTGGTGGGCGACGAAGTCCCGCCAGTCCTGCATCGATGGCACCATCGAGTCCGCGCCGAAGACCGCCGCCCAGAACCGCCCGAGCTGCCACCGGCCGGTTCCGGGGTTGCGGAGGATGCCGCGGTTGAGCCATGCCGCCTTGGCGAGAGTGATCAGGTGAAGCGCGAAGTAGAGGAACGTGACCAGCGCGCCGAAACGGTGAAGCGAGTGGGCGGTCTGGGCTCCGCCGAGGATCTCGAATATGGTTTTCGCCCAGTCGGTAGAGTAAAATTTGAGCGGCATCCCGGTGACGACGAGCAGGAGGAAACTCGTGACCACCAGGAAGTGGAGGAACCGGTCGAACGGCGTGAACCGTGTGAACCACTCGTCGTCGCGCCGGATCTCGATCTTCGTCTCGCGGTAGGTCTTCGAGTCGTGCCGGTAGATCCACACCGAGCGGGCGAGCCACAGAAGCGTGTGCCCGCCGAAGAACGCGAACACGCCGAGCAGGAGCCCGGTCATCAGCACGAACGCCAGGTGCAGGAGCGGGAATTTTTTCCCGTCGAGCGGGTCCGCGTGCGGGATGTATTCCGTGAAGCCGGCGGTGGCACCGGGGTGGCATTTCGTGCACGTGGCCCGGATGTTCTGCTTGGAAAGATGGGAAGCCGGATTCGAGACCGGCAGGATGTCGTGGGCACCGTGGCAATCGCAGCAGGCGGCGACATCGCTGGCGACGTTCGGCTGGCCCAGGGACATCGCTTTGCCGTGGTAGGTGTCGCGGTAATGCTTGAGTCTCTCTTGGTGGCATTTGCCGCAGGTGCGAGCCAGGTTCAGCTTGAACACCGGGGAGTTCGGGTTCTTCCGCGAAAGCATGTCGTGCGCCCCGTGGCAGCTCGTGCAGGAGGCGGCCTCCGAGGAGCCCATCGCCGGGCTGAGCCCGTGAATGCTGCCCGCGTAAACCCTCGCCTCCTCCTTGTGGCAGGGCGCGCATTCCACCGGCTTCGCCGCCTCGGTGCCACCAGGGTGCTCCGCCGTGAGATCCGCGTGGCAGTCCGCGCAGTTGACCTTCGCGTGGGCCGATGACTGCCTGATTTTCTCGTCCACAAACAGCAACCGCTTTTTGCCGTCGGGCAGTTCCCTGGCCAGATCCCTGGCACCGTGGCACCCGAGGCATTTGTCGTTCGGGATCACCACGCGGCCGGGTTCGGCATTTGCCGTGACCGCTACGGCAGCCCACGCGAAGAGGAAAAAGATGGGGACAAATTTTCTTCTGAGCATTTGCCAGTCCTATTCTGCCGCCCGGGGGTGAGCGGATTCGTAGGCGCGTTTGAGGCGCTCGGTGGTGACGTGGGTGTAGATCTGGGTGGTCGAGAGGCTGGCGTGGCCGAGGAGGGTTTGGACGCTGCGGAGGTCAGCGCCGTTGTCGAGGAGGTGGGTGGCGAAGCTGTGGCGGAGCTTGTGCGGGGAAAGATTCGCTGGCAGCCCGGCCTGGACCAGCCGGGCGCGGATCATGTGCCAGATCGTCCTCGTGGAAAGGCGCGAGCGGGATTTGTTGATGAAGAGCGGGCCGCAGTGGACGCGGGCGGCTTGGCGGTATTTCGAGAGCGCCTCGAGCGCGGGGCCGCCGATCGGGCAGACCCGTTCCTTCGCCCCCTTGCCGGTGACTCGAGCGGTCTCGCTGATGACATCGACGTCGGCAACATCGAGGCCTCCCAGTTCGGAAAGCCGCATGCCGGTCGAATAGAACAGCTCGATGATCGCCGTGTCGCGGGCGGCCATCCACGCGGGAGCCTGCTTGGATTTCTCCAGCGCGGCGGGCGTTTCGATCAGCGATTCGACCTGTTTGGTGGTCATGAACCGGGGGAGTTGCTTTTCCGCTTTCGGGAGCAGGACTTCACGCAGGACATTTTTTTCGACGAAATTCCGCCGGAGGAGGAACGCGTGAAACGCTCGCAGCGCAGATAGCCGCAGCCGCACGCTCGAACGGGCCATGTCGCGTTTCATCATGTCCAGCATCCACGCGCGGTAGTCGGTCGCGGACGCGGCTTTCCACGAGCCGGCCGGACGGAATCTGCGGAACGCCTCGATCGCCGTCCGGTAGGTGGTCACCGTCCGGGGCGAAGCGTTTTGCTCTGCCTCAAGGAACGTGATAAACGCCTCCGACAACCGGTCGGGTGGAAGGCCGGATTTATTGGTTTTCTTTTTCAGACAGTAGCGCCCATCGGAACCGCCAGCGGAGGCTGGGCGGTGTGCCCGACGTCCCCGGTGCGGGCCGTGGCTCTTTCGAACCGCAGCGTGGCCGATCGGGTCTCGACCCCATCCGGAGAAGTCGCGGTGATCGGGATCTCGTAATTCCCGTCGGGGAAGACAAAGTGATACCGGAACGAGCCGTCTGGAGCCAGGGCCACCGGCTTGCCGTCAATCGTCACTTTCGCCTGCGGGTGCGTGCCGCCGTAGAAGATGACCTCGGCGTTGACGTGCATGAAGAATTCCCGCTGCGCGAACCCGAACGAGCCGATGTTTTCCGAGCCGCCCCAACTGCTGGTTTCCACATGGCTCCAGCTCGACTGGGCCGCCTGCGACCAGCTCGAGAGCGCGGCACCGGACCAGCTCGAGAGCGCGGCACCCGACCATGAGGACGTCGCCGCCTGAAGCCAACTGGAAAGAGCCGCCGCATTCCAAGAGGTCTCAGCCCCGGAGGATTTTGCCGCCGCGAGCCAGCTCGACAACACCGCCGCGCCCCAGGAGGATTGCGCCGCACTGCTCCAACTCGTTTCACCGGCTGCGGTGGAAGCTTGGACCGCCGCCGCCCAACTGGTGAGAGCCGCCGTGGCCCAACTCGAAAGCGCCGCCGATGACCAGGAGGAAGGCCCGGCCAAGGACGAAAAGGCGCTGAAAAGGCTGCCTGCGGATGGCCCCGACGTCATCCCGGCCAGAAGCTCGCTGGCTCCCCCGGAACTCAGGCGCTCCTGGAGATGTTTCTGGATGCGGGAGCTCAACTCCTCGGAATCCATCACCGAACTCGAGAGTTCATCCATGAGGGGCTTCCCGAGCAGAGCCTCGAGGACCACCCTTTCATCGGGGCTGATCGCCAGCCTGCCATCTTTGCCAAAGGCCAGCAGCTTGCCGTCGCGCTGGAGCCTGCCGAGTGCCTGAAGGAGGGTTTCGCCTCCGTGGACCGTGGATTGGATGTTCTCCATGAGCTTCTGAAAACTCAGGTGCAGCGGGATGGTGGCGTAATCAAAATCCTCCGAATCGGAGATTTTGTCTTGCGGGGTTTTCACCGTGATCGAACGCGCGAGCGCATTCCACTGGCTGGCCCGGTAGTAGCCGATCTCGACCGTGTATTCCGCGCCGGCCTTGTTGACCGGGATATACCAGTTCCGGGTCTCGAACGGGACTTCGATCTCGCTCTCGATCAGATCCCCATCCCCGCTGACGCGCAGGAATGTTTTTCCGCCCGGATGAAGCGAGATATCGATATCCCAGTAGGTGAACAGCCAGTGGGGTTCCTGGGCGACCAGAAAAATCGAATCCGTCCCATACGAGCGCGGAAGCTCGCCGAGGTCGCCCATCGGCGGCAGGGGCGATCTCACCGGGGCTGTTTCTGTTCTTTCGACAGAAGAATCGGGTGCCTTTGCGGTTCTCGTCCCCTCCTTGGCGGCAGTGAGTTTTTTCATAGCGGGCGCCAGTTTGACCAAATCGGCACGGAGGTCAATCACAGCTTGAAGTGTGCTCCAGCGACTGTCTTCTGTCGGACAATTCCGAAAGCTCGATGGGTCACAGCGGACGGGAGGGAGAGGCTCCGTCCGAACCCAATGATTACGGCTCGCACGGAGGTTCGCCCTCCCCGTTATCGATCCACTTGAAAAGCGGCGCTGGCCGCGTAAATTGCACCGAATGAAATCCCCGATTGTCAGCGCCGCCGCCTTGGCCATCCTGTGCGCGATCTCCCACGCGCAGCAAACGCCGCCGCCCGCGCCGCAGGGGGCCTTGCGGCAAATGAACGATTCGTTTGCCGGGGTCTTCGAAAAAGTCGCCCCGGCGGTTGTCGTCATCGAATCCAAGGGCTCCGCCGTTCCCGCAAACATCCCCGGGCTCCCGCAAGGCCTGGAATTTTTCCTCCAAAACCCCGACGGCAGCACGGCCCGCGAGCAGCCGAATGTCGGCTCCGGTTTTTTGTTCCGGCCCGACGGCCACATCCTCACGAATTACCATGTCGTCGAGAATGCCAAGGACATCACGGTCAAATTGAAGGACGGGAGAAAATTCCCTGCAACCGTGGTCGGGGCGGACGAGCGGAGCGACGTGGCGGTCCTGAAGATCGAGGGCGACCATTTCCCGGTTGCGGGACTGGGCGACAGCGATGCGGTGCGCGTCGGGGAATTCGCGTTCGCGATCGGCGCCCCGATGGAGCTGCCCTACACGTTCACGGTCGGCGTGGTCAGCGCCAAAGGCCGCAATCTGAAAATCGGGGGCGGCTACGAATTCATCCAGACCGACGCCTCGATCAACCCCGGAAACAGCGGGGGCCCGCTCTGCGACATCGAGGGGCGGGTCATCGGAATCAACTCCCTCATCAGCGGCAACAACCGCGGCCTCGGATTCTCGATCCCCATCAACACGGTGAAAGAGATCGCCGGGCAACTCATAGCGAAAGGCCATGTCGTGAGGCCGTGGCTGGGGATCAATATCGCAGGCGTCGAGGAATTCGCCTACCTCCAAAGACTTTTTCCGAGCATCCCCAAGGGGGTGGTCGTCCGCGGGATCGAAGAAGGAGCCCCGGTGGAAACTAGCGACCTGAAGGCCGGGGATGTCATCCTGAAAGTCGATGGGACGGAGGTCGCCTTGGCCGGCGAACTCCAGCATGAAATTCTCGGGAAGAAAATCGGCCAGAAAGTCCGCCTCGAGGTGTGGAGATCCGGGCGCACGGTCCCCGTCGATGTCACCACCGGCGAACAGCCGGAGCGGTTTGTCAGGGCCTCGACGAAGCCCCAGCGTCACCGTGTCCCGAAAAGCCCGGCCGACATGGTCGCGCAGCCCTCTTCGCCCGGGTTCTCCTTCCGCGACGCGAACGCCGAGACCCTGAAGGAATTCGGCATCAAGAGAGCGGCGCGCGGGGGCGTGGTGGTGACAGAGGTCGAGGCGGGGAGCCCGGCTGCGGTCGCGGGTTTGGAGCCCGGCGACCTGATCACCGAGGCGGGCGGCCATCCGGTTCTCGCCCGGAAAGATCTCGAGGAGGTCCTGAAATCCGCCGACCCAGACCGCGGGGTCCTCCTGCTGCTCGAACGCGCGGGCAACAGGACGTTCGCCATCCTGAAACCGTGATCTCGACGTAGAAAATTTACCGTGGCATGGGCATCTTGTAGGTTCCAACGTCATGAGAATTATTCACAAATGCCGGAGGCAAGGTAGCGGCAGCGCGAGCCCGAAGGGCCGCGCTCGCGCGCTGGCGCCAAGCCAGAGCTACCGGTTTGTGAATA
>Ga0118677_10003484_pt1 | contig 29682 bp, 25 predicted proteins | sample AliMusrvi5mmetaG_FD_86154 | JGI IMG/M metagenome (GOLD analysis project Ga0118677, IMG submission 86154) | reverse complement strand
GTCATGATGATCCCCATCGCCGCCCCGCGCCGCTGCGCGGGCACGAGGTCGCCCACGATGGCGAGGATGGTGGCGTTGGAAACCCCGCCGAACGCGCCGCAAACCGCCCGCGCCGCGAGCAGCCCGCCCACGGTTTCCGCGGTCGCGCAGCAATACGTTCCCACGATAAATCCCACGTAGGAGACCACTAGGACCCGCCGCCGGTCGAAGCGGTCGATGAACGGCGCGACGAGCAGCCCGATGGCCCCCGCCGTCATCGTGTAGGCGGCGATCAGCGTGCTGAATTGCGCCGCCGAGATCGAAAGCTGCCGCATCAGCATCGGCCCCAGCGGCATCATGATCATGAAATCCATAATGTGCGTGAACTGCACGGCTGCCAGCAGGATCAGCAGCGACCGCTCGGAAAGATGCGTCTTGGAAAAGAACGGCACGGGTCATCCCTTCTCGCCCGCCCCGCGCGAGATGACCCGCAACTTGTTCTTCAAGGCATCCCAGCCGAGCGCGGCCGTGTGGTCGGAATAATCGTCACCCTTCCTCGTGCTGTAGGATACCTCGAATCTCAGCTCGTCGCCTCTCCATCCCTTGATGTCTGTGTAAAATCCGACGCTTATCTCGTCCACACGGCGTCCGAGCGCTTTGAGGATCTCGTTCTCCTGAATCTTCCGCAGGCCGGTTTGATGTCGCCAGATCCAGATCGCGGATTCATGCCTGTTCACGATGATCGAAAGCGCGGCGATGTCGTTTTTGTCATGCCACAGCACGGCTCCGGCGGTTTCTCCGTTGCCCCACGAAGAGACGAGCCATCCGGCAGAATCCTCCGGCCCCCATCCCAGCAGCTCCTCGGTTCCGGTTTTTGTATCGATCAAGCAAGGGAGGCCGAGCCGTTCGTAGATCACCCAGCGCCCGTCGGAACTCGTTGGCAACATTTTTCCGCCGTAGCTGCGCTTCAGCAAGCCGATGCCGCGCTGCACCATGTTCTTCTCGTCGTCAAACTCGCTGGATTCATTGCGCTTGAGCGCTGCGACGAAAGCGGGCACTCGCTCCTTGGGGATCTGCCACCAGCGGCTGCCCACCGCGCGGGCGGCGAGGCGGCGGATCGAATTTCCCTCGTCAGCCAGCAGCGGGAGCACGGCCTCCGGGATGCGCGGGTCGAGCGATGTCTGCAGCGCCCGCAGCGCCTCGACGCGCACCTCCGGGTCGGGATTTTTCAACCCGGCGAGATCCGCCGACGCATCCGACGCCCCCGCGCAACGGGCGGCCGGGGCGGAGAGCAAAACGATGAAGCAGGTGCGGAGAAGGAGCGTTCGCATGGCGGCAAGCTATTCGACAGTCCGGCCCCGCACAAGCCGGAGTGAAAGCCTGTGTCACACTTCCCGATATCGCGGCCATCACCGCCTCTATTTCTCCTCGAACCGGTTGACCCCCTCCCAGCCGGTCTCCGTGGGAGAGCTTGTTTCCTGTTCAATTCTGGCCCGGAGCACTTGCGACGGCTTGTCCGCAGAGAGAAAAGGCTGCTTCAAGAGCCGCGAGGCTTCCGCGAATTCGCGGCGCAGAAATGCCTCAAACGCGGCGGTGTAACTTTCCGCAACCCGCAGGGCTTCCTCGGACACCGCCGCGCGGAGGCCCACAAGCTCGAAGACGTCCAGAGGCGCGGCGCGGCCGGCGACGGCGACCCGGTCGAGCCGACGCCAGAGAAATTCCGCGTCCCCGGCGGCCTGTTGGAATGTGGAGCTCGCGATGATCTGCGTGCCGTAGGTTTTGTTGAGCCCTTCGAGCCGGCTGGCGAGGTTCACGCAGTCGCCGATCGCGGTGTAGGTGAACCGTGTCGCCGTCCCCACATTTCCGATCAGGCATTCCCCGCAGTGCAGGCCGATGCGGACGGCGAACCGGCTGGCCCTCGCCTGCATCGCGGCAATCCCCCCCAGCGCCGCCCGGCTGGCAGCGGCAGCGGGATCGGCGATCCGCGCCGGCGCGTTGAAAACAGCCATCATCCCGTCGCCCAAAAACTTGTCGATGACCCCGTCGTTCGCATCGATCGCGCTTCCGAAGTCCTCGAAGTAGCGGGTCAGAATCTCGACCGCTTCCTCCGGCGCCGTGTTTTCGGAGTAGGCGGTGAAGCCGGCCAGGTCGCAAAACATGATCGTGACCTCGCGCCTCTCGCCCCCCAGGGCAGCAACACCCCCGCCCTGCACGAGGTCGCGGACAAGGTCCACCGGCACGTAATGCGAGAATGACTGGAGGCCCGAGCGCATGATCTCGATCGAGTCCGAGAGCGTGCGGATTTCGCGGACGCTCGAGCGCGGCATCGGGTGCGGGCCGAGGTCGAAGCGGCCGATCCTGGCCACCGCCGCGGCCAAGCCCTTGAGAGGAGTCGCGATTCGCCCGGCGATAAAAACCCCCACCGCAAGCGAAGCCCCCAAGGCCACGAGGGCGGTGAGAACCCCCATGCGGATGGTGTTTTCGAGTGCGCCAAAAGCCTGCTTGCGGCTGAAAACGATGGCGATCACACAGTCGAGATCTCCGGGGACCTCCGCGCGGCGGACCCCGGCAATGAGCGTGTCTCCCGGAACCGGTAAATCCATTACCGCGCAGCCGCCTTTGATGCGGATTTTCTCCCGCACTTCGGGATTATCGAGCTCTTTGCGGATCATCTCGATGATCGGGTCGTATTTCGGGGACGCCGGGGACGCCAGGATGTTGCCGTTCATGGAGAAGACCCGCAGCTCGCCCTGGTATTCATTTTCCAAGCGCCTGAGATAATCGGTGACGTCCTTGAGAAGGAAATCCACGCCGACCACCCCGAGCAACGTGCCATCCGCCGCGCGCACCGCCTGGCAAACCGTCAGGCCCCGCCCCTGGTCGCCGGCGTATTGGTAGGGCGGGGTCCAAACGATTCCAGGATGATCTTTTGCAAGCCGGAACCAGATTCTTTCCCTCGCATCGAATGGCTGCGGCTCAGCACCAGACTGGAATGGGACCAGTCGGCCGCCGACACCCTCTTTCCATTCCTGCCCGGGACTGCCGGGTGTAGAGACGTCCAGGACGATCTGCCTGTGGTCGATCAGCGCCCCGGAAAGCCTCCCGTCCGCATACCCGAAATAGATCCACTTGATCCCCTCCTCGAACTCCAGCGCCTCCGCAAAAACGCGGGCGAGTTCGACCTGGTCCGAGATCGGCAGCGTGCCGGTGCGGATCCGCTTTTCAAACGTTTGCAGGAGGCGGTCGGACGGTTCGAAAAGGCTCTCCACGCGGACGGTCACGGCGTCGAGCGTGGATTCGATCTGCCGTTCGAGGAGATTGCGGATAACAGTCGCGAGCCCCCGGGCCCCGAACAACGTGGTGCTGAGGCTCGAAGCGAGGATGAGCCCGAGAATAACGGTCAGGAGCAGCAGGCGAAACGAGACCGTCCGGGCCTTGACGGGCGGTCGTGATCCGGGATCGCTAGAAAAACTCTCGCAGGGTTTGTCAGACATCATACGACCTTCAGATCCGCAGGCAGGAAGCAGTTCGCCGCACATCATTCTGCAAAGGAGAGGGCATCCGGGCAATAATTCCAAAGATAGGCCAGTCATGCAATGCCTGCCTGCGCCTCGATTTCCAAAAGCCGCAGCCCGGCGGAAGGGGGACCAAATCCGTGATGACCTCTAATATTTGAGGATTTTCGCGAGGAACTTCCGAGTCGCCGGAGTCGAGGGGTTTGAAAAGAAGGCTTCTGCCGGGGCGCATTCGCCGATGCTTCCATCCGCCACAAAGGCGACGAGGTCGGCGGACTGCCGGGCGAACCCCATCTCGTGGGTCACCAGGATGATCGGTTTCCCCAGCCCGCGGAGTTCGGCAATCACATCCAGAACCTCCGCCGTCATTTCGGGGTCGAGCGCGGAGGTCGGCTCGTCGAGGAGAAGGAATTTCGGTTCGATCGCCAGCGCCCGCGCGATCGCGACCCTCTGCCGCTGGCCGCCGCTCAGCAGTCCGGGCTGCTTGTCCGCGTGGGCCGCGAGTTGGAACCTGCCCAGCACGTCGTCCGCGCGCCGGATGGCCTCGGCTTTCGAAAGCCCGTGCACCTCGATCAAGGGGAGCAGCACATTGTCCCTCGCGCTGAGGTGCGGGAAAAGATTGTAGGCCTGGAACACGGTTCCAATCGTCCGGCGATACAGCCGCAGCGCTTCCTCCGAGCGCTCCAGCGCGTTGCCATCCACGAGGATCGTTCCGGAATCCGGGCGGTCCAGCCCCGCCAGAAGCCGCAGCAGCGTGGACTTCCCGCCGCCGGACGGGCCGATCAATGCCAGCACGTGCCCGAACTCCGCCTCGAAAGAAACATCGTCGAGGACGCGGTTCGTCCCGAAGGCCTTGGTGACATGCCGGAGCTCAACTTTCATAGCGGACCTTGCGTTCCAGGGATTTTGTCCAAAGCGAAACCGGCAGCGTGAGAAGCAGGTAGCAGGCGCCGAGCGGAAGATAGGCCTCGAATGTCGAGTAGGTTGCCGAGTTGACCTGCTGCGCGGCAAACGTGAGCTCCGAAACCCCGACGATGTAGAGCAGCGAAGAGTCCTTGATGAGCGACGAGAACTGCCCGGCCAGCGGCGGCAGCGTCTGCCGCAGGACCTGCGGAAATATCACCAGCCGGTAGGTCTGCGCCGGCGTGAGCCCGATCGCGCGCGCCGAATCCCACTGCGACCGGCCGACGCTCTCGATCCCGGCCCGGATGACCTCCGCGATATAGGCCCCGCTGAAAAGCGAGAGGATGAGGACCCCGACCGGCAGGCGGTCGTTCCATCCGAGCTTGTCCGCCACCCCGTAGAACCCGAACAGGACGAGAAACATCAGCGGCAGCCCGCGGATTGTCTCGACATACAAAACCGCCGTGTATTTCAGCGGGAGAAACGCGCTCCGCCTCGCGAGCGCCGCGCTCACGCCGAAAACCGTACTCAACACCAGCGCCACGGCCGAGATCCCGATGGTCGTCATCCAGCCGTTGAAAAACACCGCGCGGTAGCCCCAGACCTTTTCCCAGTCGCGGACCGAACTGGAAAAAATCCAGAAGCAGAGCGCGGAATACAGCGCGAACAGCCCGCAGGCGGTCGCCACTTTCGCCCAAGCTGGCGACGGCTTTTCGGTCCGGTCGAACAGGAACTCCATCGCCCACACACAGGATCATTTTGCCGCGATGCGCAAGGCGGCATTTTTCAGTTCCGGCCTCGCCTTCTCCATATTAGCCTTCCGCCATGATCGACGAGCGGCTCTCGGACGAAGACAGGGAGAGGCTGTCCTTGCGGATCGGAGCCGATGTTCTCGCGCGCCGCCTCGAAAGGGAGCGCCTGCTCATGCTCAGGAAAAGCTCGCCGGGACTGCTCCGCTTCCTCGGAGGCAAAGATACCGTGATCGCCGGATGCCTGCGCGCCGCAGGCCTCGGGGCGCTCGCCCACCGGAATTTTCTGGATGTCCGGCTCGTGGAAAACCCGGTCGGCTTGCGCGGGCTCCCGCCAGCGTTCGAAGGATTCCGCCTGCTTCAGCTCAGCGATCTGCATTGCGATCTCGACCCCGCTTTGATGGATGTCGTCGAATGCGCAATCCGGGACGTGGCATGCGATGCCGTCGTCCTGACCGGGGACTATCACGACCACATCAGAAAGAGCGGAAAAACGTCGCGGGCACTGATGGAACGCCTGATCCCGCTGCTGCCTCGGCCGAGGTTCTGCATTTTCGGAAACCACGATTTCCTCTGCCGGGTTCCCGTCTATGAAAATGCCGGCCTGCCGGTTCTCCTGAATGAAAACACGGTGATCGAACGCGGGAGCGACCGCCTTTACCTGTGCGGCATCGACGATCCGCGGTTTTTTCGGACGCACGACCTCGTCCGCGCCCGCCGCGGCATCCCTGCCGGATCAACAACGATCCTGCTCTCGCACAGCCCGGAGGTGGCCGCGCAGGCCGCCTCGCTCGGCTACTCGTTCATGCTCAGCGGGCACACCCACGGCGGCCAGCTCTGCCTGCCCGGCGGATTTGTGGTCCTGCGAAATGCTCCCGTCGCCGCGCGCTTTCTTTCTGGCCCGTGGAGCGAGAACGGCATGCCGGGCTACACGTCGCGCGGGACCGGGGCCTGCGGGGTTGCCGCGAGGCTTTTCTGCCCGCCGGAAATCACCCTCCACACTCTGCACCTGAGCCACGATGCGCCGGCTCATCGACAAATTGGGTAAGCACCGCGGCCACGATCATCGCCAGACCTCCGACAAAAACCGGTGCCAGCGGGTTTCCGCCGCCCAGTTTCACGAGCCACTCGCCCAGAAAAACCGACATGAGGATCTGCGGGATGACGATGAAGAAATTGAAGACTCCCATGTAAAATCCGGTGCGCTCGGGAGGGAGCGACGATGCCAGCAGGGCATAGGGCATCGCCAGAATCGAGGCCCAGGCCACCCCGACGCCCGCCATCGCCACGAGCAGGAGATTCGCGTGGGGAATCCATGGCACGGCGGCGAGGCCGCACCCTCCGACCACAAGGCAGACGGTGTGGATGTCTTTCGCGCGGAAGACCCGCACGAGCCAGAGGAGCGCGAAGGCAAACAAAAATGCCACCCCGTTGTAGGTCGAGAAGCAGACTCCTCCCCAGGCCACCCCCTGCGCATACCGCTCGTCGCCGGGGTGACCGCCGAAAATCTTTTCCGCGATCCCCGTGCCAAAGAAAATCCACATCGAGAACAGGGCGAGCCATGTGAAAAACTGGACCACAGCGAGCTGCTTCATCGTCCGGGGCATTGTCCGCATGCCCTCGAATATCTCCAGGAAGCCCTTCAGGAAGCCGGCCGTCTCGGCCTTGTGGTGGCGGAAGGCTTCGAGATCTTCCGGCGGATATTCCGGAGTTGTGAAGATCGTGTAGAGGACGGCGAGAATAAAAACGCCTGCCCCGATGTAGAAAGCCAGCTTCACGGCGGCGGGAATCGCGGATCCCGGGCCGGTTTCAACGTTCATCCCGAACCAGTTCATCAGCATCCAGGGAAGAGCCGACGAGACGACCGCGCCAAAGCCGATCAGCACGCTCTGCATGGCGAAGCCCGCCGAATGCTGTTCCGCGGGCAGCTTGTCGGCCACGAAGGCCCGGAACGGCTCCATGCTCAAATTCACGGAGGCATCCAAAATCCACAACAACCCGACGGCCATCCATAATGTCGAGGAATTCGGCATCAGGACCAGCGCCACGGAGGCGCACACGGCCCCGGCCAGGAAATACGGCCTCCGGCGGCCGAGGCGGTTCCATGTGCGATCGCTGCAGTAGCCGACAATCGGCTGGAGGATCAGCCCGGTCAGCGGGGCCGCAAGCCACAGCAGGGCCAGTTCCTCGGGCTTCGCCCCGAGGTATTGGTAGATCGAACTCATGTTCGCCATCTGCAGCCCCCACCCGAATTGGATTCCCAGGAATCCGAAGCTCATATTCCAGATGGCCCAAATACTCAGGCGCGGTTTGTTCATAGAGGAACCCGCATCATTTCATGTCTCCGCCGGCAGATCAATCGCGGAACCACACGCGCACTTTCCTTGCCGCGTATCGGGGGGCGATGAAATATTCCGGGCAAAAATCCCGGCCGCAAATCCTTTTTGCCCCTTCACGTTCTCTTAAGGTTCCCCCGTGCATGGTTTCTCTGCAAGCTGCGGAGCGCACGGAAAATGAATACGCCAAAAGACGACATCCTGATTGTGGGCGATGGGCCACAAGGCCGGCAATGGCCGCTCATTGCGCTCGTGGTCCTCGCCGCGAGCATTAGGGGAAGCCTTCTTTTCGGCACCTCGCTCATGCCTGGAACGAACGGGGGCTACTACCTGGTTCAGGCGAGAGCCGTGCTCTCCCACGGAACGCTGGGACTTCCCGACCTGCCGCTGATATATTATGTGCAGGCCTCGCTCGCGCGGGCTGTTCGGTGGGTTTCCGGATGCGATACGGACTCGTGCATCCTTTTCGCGGTGAAGCTGACGGATTCGATTCTGCCCGCGCTCGTGGCGTTGCCGGTAGCATTGCTCGTGCGCCGATGGGGCAAAGCGGCGGGCGCCCCCGCATGGATCGCCTTGGCCGCCGCGGCCGCGGTGGTGCTCAGCGCACCGATATTGGGCATGATCGGCAACTTCGAAAAAAACTCGCTGGGCTTGCTTTGGCTCTGCCTGCTCCTTCTTTTCATCCACCTGTGGCTGAGCCGCCCGACTCCGGCAAATGCGGCGGGGGTTCTTTGTTTCTGGGGGTTGGCCGCCTTGACCCACATCGGCGTGTTTGGGGCATCCTTATTGTTCGGGGGGCTGGCGATCGCATTATATCTCGTGATGCGGCGGGGTCCGGGGTGGCGCGAGCTGTGGCCGCTGCTGGCCGCCGCCCTCGCCGTCGGCGCGATCGCGGCGGGGGTCGTGCTGTGGAAATTTGACGCCGGGCGCATCCAAAGGCTCGCCGCCGCGCTGGCCCATCCCGCGGACTACCTGGCCGGAACCAATATGCGGCCCGGCGGCCCGGGAGGCGGGCCCCCTGGCGGGATGCCCGGGTTTCCCGGCAGCCACGCCCCTGTTCTTTTCATTCTGCTGCAGGTCGGGCCTTCCCTGGTTTTCGCCGTCGCATCCATCGCAGGCCTCCTTACCTGCTGGCGGCGGCGGGCCGAGCTTCCCATCGCGGATTTTTCCGTGGCGGGCGCGTGCGCGGTCGGAGTTCTGGTGATGACGGGGCCGTGGGTGCAGGGGGACAAAACGCCCCGGTTTTTCCTCATCGCGATCGCTCCCGCAGTCATGGCCGCAGCCTTTGCCCTGATCCACTGCAAACACCGCCGGCTGCGCGCCGGGCTCGCTACCCTGGGTGTGCTTTGCATGATCGGGCCGTCGGCCTTCGTTTTTTGCGACGGCGGGAGGCCGGCTATCAGCGAGGACGGCCTGCGCGAACTGCGTTCGCTCGCCCCGCTGATCGCGGACCCCAACAAAACACTTGTCGTGGCCAGGCACGGCCTCGAGTGGTGGACGGCCTGGGCGCTGCATACCCATATCGCCCAGGTCCCCGCGCTGCGGGTCAGCGACTGGCAGAATTTCGAAGCCGTATATTTTCTGCGCTCCAAAACCGATAACCGTCCGATGCCGGGTGGAAGCCCGGGGGTATTTTATTTGCTGAGACTGTTCGGCGGTGGCCCTCCACCTCCCGGAGGCCGGCCCCCCGGAGGCCCTGCGCACAATATGAACCCCATGGAAGACCCGGAGATCCCCCGGGATGCCGAAACCGTCCATGACGGGGCCCAGTTGATCTTCTCCCGCGTGAGCACGCCGCCGGGATTTGTTTCCGGACACCCGTAAAAAATTTGCGCCTTCACGTTTTCTTAAGGTTCCTTCGCGTAAGCTGGCTCCAATGAAAACCGAAAAAGGAACCATGAAGACACTTATTACAATCGGGCTGGCGCTCGCCGCGCTGACGATCAACGCCTCGGCACAACAGGGCGGCGGACCGGGACAGCCTCCCGGCAGAGAGGACGCGCGTGGAAAAGCGGAAGCGCTCACGGACGCGCAGGTGAAGCAGGTCGGCACCATCCTCGCCCAATACGATGCGCAAACGCTCACCGCCGAACAGGCGAAGGCCATCCACTCGGCCTTCCACCAGGCCGGTCTCCCGGGCGGCCCCGCGATCAACAAGGCGGTCGAGGCGGCCGGCTTCAGCCCCGACAAGCTGCGCGACCTCGACCCTCCGCCCTCGGCACCCGGCGGCGGAGGCGACCAGCGCACGCCGAAAAGCGGGGAGGAGCACTCTCCGCAGGCCGAGAAGAACTCGAAGGGAGGCAAGGGGAAAGCCGATGGCGGCAAGCCCGGCGGGCCGCAGCAGTATTCCATCGAGCAGGCGGCCTCCGACAATGCGCAGCTCCACACGATCGCGTTCAACGGGCTGGCTTTTGTCACCGGGGATTTCGGCGCAGATACGTTTCTGCCGCCGGGCAAAGTGTGCGACTTTTTCGGCTTTCAATATATGCGGGATATCGATGCCGCACACAAAGGCCACAACCCGGTATTTCTCGACCGCGTCGCGGGAAACGTGCTGCAGGTCCTCACCGACGAACAGCGCTCCCTGTTTGAAAAAGGGGCCGAGCAGGAGGCGGTGGAATTGCGCGCACTCGCCGAGAAACGCCTCCCGCTCATCAAGGCGTTCTGCCGCCAGCTCGCCGGCGATATTCCCGCCGGAAGCCAGGGGCTGAACAAGGCCGCGGTCATAAAATATGTGGGCGACATCTTTGCCGCCGATGCGGAAGTGAGCTGCCAGCGCGCCAAGATCTTCGGCCAGGTGGCGTCCTCCCTTTCCGCGCAGCAGAAGGAATCCCTCGCGAAGATGACGTTCGGCGACTTCAACACATGGCCCGCCGTGGACATGGAGAAATACAAGCTGCCACGGGGCACGGAAAAGATGATCAACGTCGCCTACATGACCTTCGCCAGCGAGTTCTTCAGCTGGTACGCCGGCTCGGTCAAGGCGGACACCTATTTCTGCCCGGAGCGTCATGGCACCTACTTCGGCGGGTTTTACATGAAGGACATGCCCGCGATGGGCAAGCGCGACTTCGATATCAGCACGTCCGTGACCGGCGACAGCGGCAAGGAGTTTCTCGACATCCTGACCGAAGACCAGCGCAAGAACATCACCGCCATCCCCGACATGCAGCGCAAAGATCTTCAGGAAATCATCGCGGTGCGCGAATCGATCTCGAAGGAGCTGCGCAAATTTCTCGGCGGCGGACAGGCGGACAAAAATGCGGTGCTTGGGCTCGGCCGGCGCTACGGCGAACTCGACGGCGAGATGTCCTATTACTATGCGACGGCCTTCGCGAAGGCGAACCGGACATTGACGGCGGACCAGCGCCAGGCGCTCGTCAAGCTGCGCAACCTCGACGGCTATACCAGCGCCACGGCCTACATCTATTCGGATCCCGTCACCGGGGCGGTCGATCTGCCCGCGACGGATTTCTTTTTCTTCCCTATTTCTCCATGATCTATGCGCCGCCCGCGCCCGCCCCGCTGTGAAAGCCCCTGGATATTTCAGCAACGCATGCGGTTTTACGGGGTTCAAACAAATGTCGGACCGACCAGAAACCAGCGCATGAAAAGCTTCCTCTGTCTCAATATTCTCGCCGCCGGCCTCGCGGTTGCCGGCGAGGTCCCGTATCCCGTCGTCGGAACCGGCCAGTCCAAGTGCTACGACGACCGGAGCGAAATCCCCCCGCCGCAGCCCGGGCAGCCGTTCTACGGGCAGGACGCCCAGCAGCATAGCCCGCGAGCTTCCTACGCGCTCAGTGCCGACGGGCGGACAGTCCGCGACAACATCACCGGGCTCACCTGGCAGCGCAGCCCGGATACCAACCGTGACGGCAAGCTCGACCGGAGCGACAAGCTGACATTGGCGCAGGCCCGCGCGCTCCCCGCGAAGCTCAACGCCGAAAAGTTCGGCGGGTTCGACGACTGGCGGCTGCCGTCGATCAAGGAACTGTACTCGCTCTTCGACGCCCGCGGGACCGACCCCAGCGGGCCGTCCAACGCGGACACCTCCGCGCTGGCGCCGTTCATCGACACGAAATTCTTCCGGTTTGCCTACGGGGACACGGGCAAAGGCGAGCGCGTCATCGATTCCCAATACGCCTCGTCCACGAAATACGTCGGCAAAGGCGCCAGAGGGTTCGACAAGCTTTTCGGCGTGAATTTCGCGGACGGACGGATCAAGGGATACGACTTGTTCATGCCGGGCGGACACGAGGAGAAAACATTTTTCGTGCAGTGCGTACGCGGGAACCCCGGCTACGGGAAAAACGATTTTTGCGACAACGGCGACGGCACGGTCGCCGATCGCGCCACCGGCCTGACGTGGTCGAAGGCCGACAGCGGCACCGGCATGAACTGGCGCGATGCGCTCGCCTGGGTGCAGGAAAAAAACGCGGAGAAATATCTCGGCCACGCCGACTGGCGTCTCCCAAATGTCAAGGAACTGCAGAGCATCGTGGACTACACGCGTTCCCCGGATACGACGGGTACGGCTGCCATCGACCCGGTCTTCCACTGCACGGCGATCACCAATGAGGAGGGCAAGAAGGACTTCCCGTTCTATTGGTCGTCGACGACGCACGCCGGGCTGCATGGCGGGGGGGCTGCGATGTATGTCGCCTTCGGGCAGGCGGCGGGATGGATGTCGCCGCGCGCGCAGGCGGGCGGGCCGCCGCCCGGCCGCTCAGGCGGACCCGGGTTCCCGCCGGAGGGCGGGCCCGGCGGCTTTCCGCCCGGCCCACCGCCGCAGCAGGGGAATGACGCCGGCCCGTATCACTATGTCGATGTCCACGGTGCCGGCGCGCAGCGCAGCGATCCCAAGTCCGGCGATCCCGCGATGTTCCCGCACGGCCGCGGCCCGCAAGGGGATGTCATCCGCATCAACAACTTCGTCCGCGTCGTCCGCGGCGGGCTGGATTGAAACAACGAAAGCGCCAGAACATGACCACCCTCACCAACCGGAGAAAATTCCTCGGAATCCTCGCCTCCGCCCTCGCATGGTTTCTGATCCCGGCACGGACGCAGGAAGGGGACGGGCGGAAACGGGGGAGAAACAAGCGTGGCGGCGGAGATTACATGTTGCCGTCGGAGCTGGCGGCGTTCGCTTTGCTGTCGCTCGTACTCGGCCGCGTCACCGACCGGTCGGTGACCGTGAGCGCCCTTGCTGCTGAGCCGATGGAAGGATTCTTCGAATACGGAACATCCCCAGATGAGCGACCCGGCATTGTATGCCCGCACGTTGTTCGACGCGGCATCCGGCAACCCGGATTTCTATATTTGCATGGGCGATGATTTTAGCGTGGCCAAGATCCAGGAGGTCAGCGCGGAGACACTGGCCCAACCCTACGCGCTCCAGCGACCGTTCCTCGGGCTCGTCGCGCAATCCGCTCCGATCTTCTTGCTCAACGGAAATCACGAGCAGGCTTCGCTGTTCAACTACAACCAGCCCGACATCCGGCACGAGGTCGCGGTCGGAGTGCAGAACGCCCGCAACCGCTACTACCCCACGCCGGCTCCAGACGGCTTTTACACCGGCGACACCGGGGCTTTGAAAGACATCGGCCCCCTGAAAGACTATTGCGCGTGGACATGGGGCGACGCGCTCTTCGTCTTGCTCGACAACTACTGGCAGTCGCCCGTCCAGGTGGACAGCGGGTTCCACGAGGAAGAGGGCGGCGGAAATAAAGGCGGCCCGAAAGACCAGCCAGCAGGGCAGGAGGCCAAAGACCATGCCGGGCACAAGGATCGCGACTGGTGGGGGATCACGCTCGGGGACGCGCAATACCAGTGGTTCAAGCGGACGTTCGAGCAGAGCAAAGCCAGATACAAATTCGTCTTCGCGCACCATGTGCTCGGAAGCGGGCGCGGCGGCGTGGACGAGTGCGACCTTTATGAATGGGGCGGCAGGAGCAAGCGGGGAGACTGGGAGTTCGGGCAGAAGCGGCCGGGCTGGGAACTCCCGGTCCATCAGCTCATGGTCAAAAACGGGGTGACAATTTTTTCCCAAGGCCACGACCATCTCTTCGCGCGCCAGGAACGGGACGGGATCGTCTATCAGGAAGTGCCCATGCCCGCCGACCAGTTCTACGAGGCCCGCAATGACAGCCGCTACCAGTCTGGGACCAAACTCCCCAACTCCGGGCAGGCCCGATTTTCACATCGACCTCGGGAACCTGTTCATGACCGACAAGCATGCCGGCCGCGAAGAGGCGGCCTCGCAGTATCTGGCGCAGCGGTATTATCTCGCGCAGATTTCGACTCCAATCCTTCTCGCCTTAGGCACCCACGATGGCGAGAGCGGCAAGGATGATGACGGTTCGGACGACTGCCTCGCGGCATGGTCGAACCGAATCCGCAAGCGCCTCTTTCCGAACCCCGTCCCCGATGCCTTTTATTCAGGGAACAAAACACCTCATCCGTCCCGTGGGTTGCTTCAAAATTACTACGCATGGGAATGGGGAGACGCGCTCTTCGTCGTGCTCGATCCCTTCCGGTATTCGATCCGCCAGCACGGCGGCGGGGATGGCTGGGCCTGACCGCATCCGCGATCTCGGAGCCTACGGCTACAAGTCGGGCTTGTTCCTGGGAAATTCCGGCCATGTCCGCGTCACGGTTTCGCCCGTAGAAGTGAAGGCAGATTACATCCGCTCCGTTTTGCCGAAGGATGAAACCGGGCCGCTTAAAAACGGCGCGGTCGCCGACCACTACGAGATCGCCGCGCCCAAGTGACCGGCACGGCTTTTCGCTAAGGCAGCCTTGACGAGCTCATAAGTCGCTTCCAGAGCGCGGCACGCTTCAAGCGTTGTCCAAACACACGGCTTCGCGCAGTTCGGAAAGGAAGGAGGGGAGGGCGGATTGGACGCGGTTCCAGTCGGGGATGAGCGGCGCGCCCAAGGGGTCTTCCAGGTAGGCGGCGGCGGCCGCGCGGATGCAGCGCACAAACATCGCCAGCGCCAATTCCTCGTCATGCCGCGGGTAGGCAAGGCCGTTGATCGCGGCATCTGCGGCATAATACTGGCAGGCGTCCTCGGCCTTGCGGACATAGGAGCCCAACAGCGCGGAGAACAGCCCGGCATCGAGCTTGATCCCCTCCACTGCCATGGTGCGAAAGATACATTGGGCGACATCGGTCGCCATGCGGTTGAGCCCGCGGGCGGCATCGTCCGGAGACAGGTCCTGATGCTTGTGGTCGTAACGCTCTGTCAGTTCGGCCTGACAAATTCCCTTGGCGGCCGAATTGCGGTAAACCTCCGCCAGCATCCCGACCTCGACGCCCCAGTCTGCCGGGATGCGGGTGCGTTTTACCAGGTCGAGGCCCATGCAGATTTCGCCCGAAAGGGGGTAGCGGAACGAGTCGAAATACGACAAAAGCGGATGGCTGCCGAGAATGCTCTCCAGCGAGCGGATCAACGGGGTGAACAGCAGCCTCATCACGCGGCCGTTCAACTTGTCGGTGAAGCGGGCGATGTAGCCTTTGCAGAAGTCGAACCCGAGGCTGGGATGCGCCACAGGATAGCAAAGGCGGGCAAGCAACTCGCGGTTGTAGGTGAGGATATCGCAATCGTGTGACGCGACGGTGTTGGAAAGGCCGCTGGCCAGCACGTGGCCGAAACAAATCCAGAGGTTGAGCCCTTTCCCCCTGGCTCCAGGCTCCAGGCCGGCGTCCTTCAGCCTCGCGAACAATTCGCTGATGCGCGGGCCGTCGTTCCAGAGGAGCGTCGGTTTTTGAGGCAACCTGCCGAATGTGTCCCGGGCGGCCTGCCACCGATCGGGGCAGGCCCCGTCAATGCCGACGATGATCTCGCGCAGATACGTGACGTTTCGCAGTTCGGAAAGGAGAAGCTCCAGCGCCTCCGTCCCGACCTCGTTGATATGGCATGGCAGCACGAGCGCGATGCGCGATTCCTTGCTGAACTCATTGAGCTCGCGTTCGAGACGCCCCAAATCCGTGGGGCCGAGCCGGTGGAGCGTGGCGATTGCTCCTGTCTGAAAAAAGTCCGCCATGGCCTGCGAAGCATGGCACGCCGGAAAGCCGTCGCGCAAGCCCCGGCCGAAAATGAAGGCTCGCCGGACCCCGCCGTTTTCGAAAAAATCCCCGGAGCTTGAAGTTGACCATCATCCATTACCATTTCCGTCCGGGGGGAGTCCGCCGGGTGATTGAGCTGGCGACACCGGAGATCATGCGGCGGATGGGAAACCCGTCCGCTTCGGTGCTCTTGGCCGCCGGCGAACCGCCCGACGGCGTCTGGCTCGAGAAGTTCCGCCTCCTCCTTTTTCCGTTGCCTGTCGAAGTCAAGGTGTTGCCCGGTTTCGCATATCTCTCCGAGCAGCCGGCAAGCGGTGCAGGCTCGGCGCTGAAAATGCGTGCCGACCTTCAATCCCTCTTGGCCAAAGAAATGCCCCGCGACTCCCTGGTGTGGGCACATAACCTCGGAGTCGGCCGCAACCTCCTGCTCGCGCGGGAACTCGTTCGGGCCTGCAAAAACCGGCGGGTCCGGCTGCTCGCGCACCAGCACGACTGGTGGTTCGACAGCCGCTGGCAGCGTTGGGCGGAGTTTCGCCGCTGCGGGTTCTGCACGGTGCGCGCCGTCGCGGAGGCGGTGTTTCCCGCAGCCGGAAATTTTGTCCACGCCACCATCAACCGGGAAGATGCCTCCTTTCTCGAAAAGCATTTCCCCGGACGCGTGCAATGGCTGCCAAACCCTGCCGAGCCAGAGATGCCGCCCGATCCATCCAGGGTGGCTTTCGCGCGGAGATGGCTGCGCGGGCAACTGGAGACAGCGGCCCCCGTGTGGCTCCTTCCCTGCCGCCTGCTCCGCCGGAAGAACATCGGCGAAGCCCTTCTACTCGCCCGCTGGCTGCGGCCCGAAGCGTGGCTGGTCACCACCGGCGGAGCCAGTTCTTCGGACGAAACAGCCTATGCGGAAAAGCTGGAGGCTGCGGCATGCGACCACGGCTGGCCGCTGCGGCTCGGCATCCTAGCCGGAGACGAGCGGGAGAAGCCGGCCGTGGCGGAGCTCGTGGCCGCGAGCGAAGCCGTGATGCTCACCTCGATCCAGGAAGGCTTCGGCCTCCCCAACCTCGAAGCCGCCGCCGCCGGGCGTCCGCTCATCGCGCGACGCCTGCCGAATATCGCGCCCGACCTAGCCGGGTTCGGGTTTCGTTTCCCGCAGTCCTACGGGGAAATTCTCGTTGCGCCCGGCCTGTTCGATTGGTCGGCCGAGGTCCGGCGGCAGGACGTCCTGTTCCGCGCGTGGCTTCGCACGATCCCGCTGGCATACCGCGGATGGGCCGGACAACCGGCGCTGCTCGCGTGCCGCGGGAAACTGCAGCCGGTCGCGTTCGGCCGGCTGACCCTCACCGCGCAGTTGGAGGTGCTCGCCCGTTCGCCCGAGGAAACGTGGAATCTTTGCGCCCCTCTGAACCCGTTCCTCCGAACATGGAAAGCCCGCTCCGCCGCAGGCGGGCTGAAAGTGACGGCCTGGCCGCACACCGCGTCGAAAAGCCTTGGCGGGCCGGCCTATGCGGCGCGGTTCGAGGAAATCGCCCGCGCACGCCCGCGCCGCACGGACGGCAGAACAGCCAGCCTGGCCACGCAGGAGGAATTTCTCCGCGCACGCCTCGCCTCCTCCCGTCTCTTTCCGTTGCTTTGGGCACCCCGCACATGACCATCCGCTGAGAGTTGGCGTCACCCTGTGCGGGTCTCCCTGCTGAACTTAAACCAATTGTTCGGCGCCGGAGAAGACCGCCTCGACGTGAAGAACCGCCGCCGAGTGGCCGGGGTATTTCTCCGGGTTGATCCGCTTCATCTCGTCGAAGATCGGGCCGCTGTCCTGCAACTCGATGGCGCCTTTGATCTGGAACGCTTTTTTTTCCTTCGTGAGGAAGAGCAGCGACGCCTTTGATCCGGCGAGGATGTTCTCCTTGGTTTTGTGGAAATAGTTGTTGGCGACGAAAAATGTGGAGCTGTCAAAACGCCCGACGGCTCCGACATAGATCGTGTTCGGGGTGCCGTCGAGCGCAACGGTTGTCAGGACGGCGATGGGCTCGCGTTCGTCCCAGGCTTTGATAACGGATTCGGGCAGTGGTTTCATAGGTGGGCGTTGGACGCGCCGGGATTCGGCCCACAGCGCGGAATTTTTGCGGCCATCGTGCCCGCCGGTTCTCCGATCGGGGTGGCGACAGTCGAGGTTTTAGAGTATGCTCGCTCAATGGGCACGCAAGAGAAAAGGTGTCAGAAAAGTGGCAAACCGACACGGCGAGAAGCGGTGGGAGGAAAACCGCGCAGGAACTCGTGCGCACAAAGTTCTCTACAATGACGAGGAGTTTTCCATTGTCTGGGGCACTTGGCGACAAAGTGGTAAAAATGGTCTTGGGATGAGATGGGACTACCTCCCGAAAGAACCTGGCTTCCCCACGGGCTTCAACAACTGTCCCCGTTGGCTTGTAATTCCTGTTGAGCTATCGGTTGCCTTTGTTACTGCTTTATTAGGCAACGAGTCGGCAGACAACAACGCGCTTTTGCAGGTGCTTGAGGAACTTTTGGCCGCGCAGGCCACGGGATCCGAAACAACCTGACGAAAAACAGAGGAGGTGCGGGGCCGCGAGGAACTGCGTTGACCAGAGTTTGGAGGGATGGCCACCGTGCCGTCCCTCTGTTTGAACTTGAGAACAAATGGGCGCTGACGGCGCATCGCCCTCCAGCGGGCCTGGTCCCCAAACCGTTATATCTTAACGCCACCCGGATATTTCTTCATTCGCGCTGATCCTTTCAATTCGCGGGTCGGGATTTCGGTTTTTCAATCCAGGGCGGTGCAGGCGGCAATTTCGTTGGCGTGGAAATAGGCGGGGCCGATCCGGAGATGCAGGAATGGGTGCATGCGGGGATCGGCAAAAAGGTTCTCCTCACCCAGGACGAGGAGCCCTGCGAGGGTGGGGCGCTCCAAAAGTCGATGCGGACGCGCCGCCCGAGCGGGCCGAACTACAGGCCCAACCACTCGCGCAGGTGGGTCGAAAGAGAGGAGGCATCGCGGGGGGAAATGTGACCAGTCACTTTTCGCACGAGCCGGTCTTCGACGGTGCAGATTTGGCTTTTACGCCGCCGGGCACGTTCAGCCCGGCGCTGCGCCAGTCTTGGAGAGGGAAGTCCGTGTTGGGCAATTGCGAGGTGATGGGAACAACGAAAAGATCCCCGGGATACGTTCCAAGCCCGATGACAACAGCGGGTCGGACCTTGGAACTGCTCAGGTCCGAGAAGGGAACCGGCAGCAGGACGACGTCATGGCACGAGCAGTTCATTGTAAACGTCGTCCGCCTTGTTGTCCCACAGCTCCCGCAGGCGTCGCTCGCTTTGGGCCAGCCATTCATCCCTCTCGCTCCGGTCATCCAGCGGCGAGATCGAGACGCTCACTCGGGTATGTTCGCGCAGGGGCAGCGGCTCCTGAAAGCGGAGACAACCGTCTTCATAAACGGCTTCAGCGACCGTGATCATGCCAATAACGGTGCCACACGCGAACATTTGCTTCAAGGGGGATTTCGAAAAGTCGAATGCCAGTTGGCCAACCATAGCATTCGGATGATGCTCCCGTGCGGCCCAGGGTTCCAGATTTTTCCAGACCCGGATTTCTTTCCCTTCGCGGCTTCGCGGGAGCAACCTCAAATCCCCATCGCCGGGCCTGGTTCCCGCGCAGATTGGAAAAACCTCTTGCGCGGACGGCTTTCACGGCGTCCACTCCCAGTCATGAAATTCCTGGAACCCGCGGCACTCATCGAGGCTCTGAACTGGCGGTATGCCACCAAACAATTCGACCCCGCGAAGAAAATCCCTGCGCCCGTGTGGGAGGCGCTCGAGGACGCGCTGGTCCTGACGCCGTCCTCCTACGGGCTCCAGCCGTGGCATTTCTTTGTCGTGACCGACGCGAAGCTGAAGGCCGCGCTTCGCCCGCATTCGTGGGACCAGCCGCAGGTCACCGACTGCTCGCACCACGTGGTTTTTGCAACGCGGAGGGACATCGACGCCGCGTTCGTGGAAAAATACCTCGCGAGGATCGCCGAGGTCCGCGGCGTCGCCGTCGAGTCTCTGGGATTCTACCGGGAGATGATGACATCGGATATCCTGAACGGCCCGCGCTCGAAGTGGGTGCAGAAATGGGCGGCGCGCCAGGTGTATATCGCCCTTGGCAACTTCATGACCTCCGCCGCCCTGCTCGGCGTGGACACCTGCCCGATGGAGGGCATGGATCCAGACAAATACGACGAAATCCTCGGGCTCCCCGCAAAAGGGTTCAACACGGTCGTCGCCTGCCCGGCCGGATACCGCGCCGCGGCGGACAAATACGCGGGGCTTCCCAAAGTCCGGTTCCCGAAAAAGGATCTGATCGAAATCTTGTGAGCCGCGCTCCGGTCCAGGCCTGTTCCCGCCCCGTCACGGGGGAGATTGAGATCCGCGCAGGAAACGGATCTCGCCGGCGCAAATTTTGTTCGCCTTGCATGTCCGGCGGATTCCCTGTGAAATGGGAAAAATGACAGACGAACTCGCCCAAGCCGTGGAGAGCGGCTCCCTTGACAAGAAATCCGCCGCCGCCCTCGCCCGCCTTGCCCCCGGCTCGTATTGCCAGCACAAAAGCTGGGGATTCGGGCGCGTGGCGGAGTGGAACCTCATCGCCGGACAGATCTTCATTGATTTCGGAACCAAGAAAAGCCACCCGATGCAGGTCGTTTACGCGGGCGAAACCCTCCTCCCGATTCCGGACGACCACATCCTCGCCCGCAAGGTGAAGGAACCCCAGGCGGTCCGCGACCAAGCCAGGCACGACGCCCTCGCGCTCGCGCGCCAAATCCTCGTCGACCTCGGAGGCAGGGCCACCACCGAACAGGTCGCGGCCGCGCTCCAGCCGGAAATTTTCGACGCGGCCGGCTTCAAAAAATGGTGGGACGGGGTGAAGAAAAAAATGAAGGCGGACGGGCATTTCCAGATCCCCTCGAAAAAGTCGGATCCGTTTGTGCTGCTCGAGGTCGCCGTGAATCCGGGCCGCGGATTCATCGACCAGTTCCGGGAAGCCCGCCACACGAAGGACCAGGTGGCCGCCCTCGACCAGATCACCAAAGCCCTCGGCGACCTGGCCGACGAGGTCGAGGAACTCCAGTCTCTCGCAGCCCAGATCGAGGACACAGCGCAGAAAGGCCGCAAACTGCAGTCGGCGGCCGCGGTCGAGATGCTTCTGGTGCGCGACGAAATCCTCTCGCGCCACAGCGCGCTCACCCCGGGCCCGGAAGCCCCGACGGTCGCGGACATCCTCGTCGGCGAGGAAAACCGCCTGCCCGCGCTCTTTGCCAGCCTGCCCGCCTCGAAACACCGCAAGGTGCTCGAGTCATTTGAAAAAGCCTACGGGGATCGCTGGACGGACAAGGCGCTCAAACTCGCCCAGCAGGCGAATTCCCGGCTTGTCATCGAAATCGCCAAGCTTTTCGAGAAAGTCGGAAAGGCCGCCGTCATCCACGCCGCGCTCTCCCGCTGGATCAGCGAGCGCTCGATCTCGTCGGAAACCCTCATCTGGCTTTGCAAGGAACGCGGGGCCGGGTTCGATGGCATTTTTAACGCCGAGCTTCTGGCCGCAGTCTTCAGCGCCCTCGAATATGATCTGCTCTCCGAACGCCGCACCTCGCGGCTGCGCGACCTGCTCATGGACGACCGCAATCTCCTCGGCGAGCTGATCGCCGACGCCGACCGCGACACCGTCCGCGACACGATGCGCAAGCTCCTGCTCACGCCGGTCTTCGACGACCTCACGAAGCGCTCGCTCATGGCGCGCATCGTGAAGCTCTACCCCGAAACCCAGAGCATGATCACCGGCGACGCGCCGGAAGAAAAAGTCGAGTCGCTCACCGTCTCCTGGGCGAGCCTCGAAAAACGCAAGGCCGACTACGAGCATCTCATCCACAAGGAAATCCCGCAGAACCTCCGCGATATCAACGTCGCCAAGGAACAGGGCGACCTCCGCGAAAATTTCGGGTTCAAGGCCGCCAAGGAACAGCAGCGGGTCCTCGAGCGCCGGAAAATCGAGTCCGAGCGCGATCTCTCGAACGCCCGCGGCACAAATTTCGAAAACCCGGACACCGGCCAGGTCTCGATCGGGACGATCGTCTCGCTCGTCCAAGAATCAGGAGAACGCGAAGTTTACAGCATCCTCGGAGCCTGGGACAGCGCGCCGGATCTCGGGATCGTCTCCTACAAAGCCGGAATCGGGCAGATCCTCCTCGGGCGCAAACCCGGCGACGCCGTCGAACTCCCGGGCGACAAGGGCCCCCGCCAATTCCGCATCGAGTCGATCTCCGTGTTCAGCGACCTGGATCTTCTCCGCGAAAAAGTCCACGCGCTCAGCCCGGCGGAAGGCTGACCGGCAGCCGATGAACAGCCTCGAACGTTACCTCGCCACATTGGACGGACGTTCCGCCGACCACCTCCCCCGGCTCCCCATCCTCATGCAGTTTGCCGCCGAGCGCATCGGCAGCAACTACGGGGCTTTCGCCTCGGACTACCGCGTTCTGACCGCCGCCAACATCGCCTGCGCCCGCGAGTTTGGCATCGACCAGATGAATACCATGTCCGATCCCTACCGCGAAACTCAGGGCTATGGCGCGAAGATCATCTACGGGCGGAATATGGTTCCGCGCTGCGAAAAGCACCCGCTCGAGGATGCTCTCGATCTTTCGATGCTGCCCCGCCCTGACCCGATGGAATGCGGGCGCATGCGGGACAGGATCGACGCCGTCAAACGCTACCACGAACTCGTCGGAGGCCAGTATTCCATCATGGGCTGGGTCGAGGGACCGGCCGCGGAAGCGGCGGACATCCGTCGCCTGGACAACTTTTTCATGGACCTGATCGACGGCGGGGAGGCCATCGGCGCACTGATGGACCTCTGCGTCAATGTCGCTCTGGATTTTGCGCGCGCCCAGGTGGACGCTGGGGCCGAAACCATCGGCATCGGCGACGCGGCCGCCAGCCAGGTTTCCGCCGAGCTCTACGAATCCCTCGTTCTCCCCCGCGAGCAGCGGCTGGTTCGCGGGATCAAGGACATGGGCGCCAAAGTGCGCCTGCACATCTGCGGGAACATCACCCATCTCCTGCCGGGCATCGCCACGCTCGGGATCGACATCCTCGACGTGGACCACATGGTAGACCTCCGCGCCGCCCGGAAAGCCGTCGGCCCGAAGACGGCCCTCGCGGGCAACCTGGATCCTGTCTCCGCCGTCCTCCGGTCAACTCCCGACGCGATCCGCGCCCGCCTCCTCTCCTGCTACGAGCAATCGGGAAATCCCTTTATGGTCAACGCGGGCTGCGAAATCCCCAGCGCCACGCCGGCAGAGAACCTGCACGCCCTCTGCGAGCCTGTCCCCTTCAAGGCCGGGTGAAAAGTTCCGCCAAACCGCTGGGGCGCGGGTTTTTCACGCGCGATCCCCTCACCTGTGCCCGGATGCTCGTCGGCTGCGAGCTTCTCTGGAAAGGCTGCGGCGGAATCATCGTCGAAACCGAGGCGTATTCCGCGCGGAATGACGAGGCCTGCCACACGTTCACCCGCCCCTCTTCGCGGCACTTCGTCGCCGACCACCCGGCAGGCACCGCCTACGTTTACCTGAACTACGGCGTCCACTGGCTTTTGAACTTCCTCGTCAAAGGCGGATCCGAGGACGGCTTCGTTCTCATTCGCGCCCTCGATCCAACCCGCGGGATCCCGGACATGCGGCAGCGGCGGAAAACCGTCGATCCCACGCGCCTCTGTTCCGGCCCGGGAAAACTGACCCAAGCGCTCGGGATTGATGGCTCCAGCCACGGGCTCGATTTCCTGCGGGGAAACACTCTGGAAATCTTCTCCTCCACGTCCCGCCCACCGGTTGTCGAAACCCCGCGCATCGGGATTTCCAAAGCCGCGCACCTCCCTTGGAGGTTTGTCCTCGAGGGCAACCCTCACGCCAGCGTGTAACCGGCCCGACCAACGGGCCCACACGCATCGGTTGGCCGGAACAACCTTATCAAAAACTGGTTGCGCCATATCTCTGTGGCATATCAAGGACATAGAATGTCCTATGTCCGCTCACCTTGAGAACGCCTAGAACAGGGACATTTTATGTCCTATCCCTGATGTCTTTCCTGTGTTTTTTTCGCGGGGGAAAATGGACGCTTCCGACAGGCTCGACACCTTGCAGAATTTCCATGATACTATGCGGATGCCTGTTCCCGCAAAAACCTCCCACCCATCGGCCCTCTCTCCCGCCATCCCGTATGTGATTTTCCTGCTCCTGGCAATTCTCACCGGAAGCCTCAACCTGGCGACCATCCTCATCACCGCGCTCTTCGCTTTTCTCGCGCTGCAAACCCTCTCTGGCGGCCGCTACAAATGGATCGCGGTCACCGTCTTCCTCGTGTTACTCTCCCTGGTTTTTTACGGGTTCGGATTTTTCGTCAGGCAGGCTATCGTCGAGTTGCCAAAGATTGTTTCCACGGACGTCCTCCCGCGCATCGTCAAATACGCAACGAGCTGCGGCATCGAATTGCCCTTCACCGATGTCGAAAGCCTCAAATCCCTGGCCATCGACAGCGCGCAGCAGACTGCGGGGTTCCTCGGTAGCTTCGCAAGAATTGCCACCAAGGAATTCCTTTACTTCGTCGTCGGCGTCGTGGTCGCAATCGGTATCTTCCTCAACCCCGGGCTGGATTTCGGCTCGTCCTCGAATCCGCCGAACCTCTACTCGCTACACGCGGGGCGGCTCGCCGGGCTTTTCCGCTCGTTTTACGTCAGCTTCCGGCGGGTCATCGGCGCGCAAGTCATCATCTCCGCGATCAACACCACCCTGACCGCCACCTTCGTCTATGCCTTCGGGCTGCCTTATGCCACGATGGTCATCATCCTCACTTTTCTCTGCGGGTTGCTTCCGGTCGTCGGCAACCTGATTAGCAACACCCTGATCGTCGGGCTGGGATTTACCATCTCGCCGCAATTTGCTGGCTGGGCGCTCCTTTTTCTCGTCGTGATCCACAAACTGGAATACTTCCTCAATAGCCGCATTATCGGCGGCCGCATCTGCCACCCGATGTGGCTGACCCTGCTGGCGCTCCTTGTCGGCGAACGCCTGCTGGGGATCACCGGCATCATCCTCGCGCCCGTGGCCCTCGATTTCCTCAAGACCGAGGCGTCAAGATTTCAACTCGCCGCACAAGACGTCGAAGACGCCCCACTCCATGCGCAAGCGCCTCCGCCGACCGGAAATCCCTCTCCTTGAGGATCCTGCTGGCTCGGGATCACCGTCGCCGCGCCACCCCGAGCACGCTTCTTCGCCAGAGGGCATTGTTCCACGTGGAACGTTTCTGCATGACGATAATGCACGCGTCTTCCGACAACCTCTGAGCATCTTGTTGTAGCGGCGGTCCGTGACCGTCGGTCGCTTGGCAAGCAAGCGGGGATCGATTCCCATAGAGGGCTACAACGCGCGCGTAAAATATGCGGACAGCCAGCCAAGTTCCACGTGGAACTTTTTTATAAGACGATTTTTATTAGCGCGTTATGCGCTCTTATAACCTAAATTGTCTGGGAAAGAAACCCGCCATCGACGCGCAAATCGATACCTGTTACGAATGAGGCGGCCTTGGGTGAGGCGAGGAAGACGGCAGCGCCGACGAGCTCATCAGCGGAGCCAAATCTGGCCATGGCGGTGTGCGCGAGGATCGAGGCGGCGCGCGGGGTTGGGGATCCGTCAGGGTTGAAGAGAAGCCGGCGGTTCTGCTCGGCGGGAAAGAACCCGGGCGTGAGAGAGTTGACCCGCACTTGATGCGGCGCCCACTCGCGCGCGAGAAATTGGGTCAGGTTGAGCACGGCAGCCTTCGCGGCGGAATAGGCCACGACATTCGAGAGCGGGAGGTGGGCGGACACGCTCGCGATATTGATGATGCTCCCTTTCTTTGCCGCGACCAGCGCCGGCCCGAAGACTTGGCATGGCAGGAGCGCGCCCCCGATGAGGTTGAGGTCGAAGCAGGCGCTCCAGTCGCCTGCGGCAATATTTTCAAAGCGATTCTCGGCACTGACGGTAACCTTCGGGTTGTTTCCGCCGGCGGCATTGACGAGGACGGTGGGGGTTCCGAAGTGGCCTTGGGCCTTGGCGAGCAGGTTTTCCAGGCTTTCCTTCGACGAGACGTCGGCCTCGAAAAAAACCGCCGCTCCTCCGGCTTTCGTAATGGCATCGGCCCGTTCGCCGCCGCGCCCGGCATGGCGTCCGGCCACCACGACCTTGGCGCCGCTGCCCGCCAAGCCTGCGGCGATCGCCCCGCCAAGAACTCCCGTCCCGCCAAGCACCACGGCGATTTCGCCGGTCAGATCAAATAGGTTCATCCACGCAGAATTAGCAAAACCCCGCCAGATGGCATAGCATTTTGATTTTCTGGCGGATTTGCCCGGAGGGTATATAAAGTGTGCGCATGAAAGACACGCAGAGCGAGCCGGACGACCGCCAGCTCCCGATCGACCGGGTTGGTGTCAAGGCGTTGCGGTATCCGATCCAGGTCCGCGACAAGGACCGCGCCATCCAAAGCACGATCGCGACCGTCCAACTGACCGTCGATCTCCCGCACCATTTCAAAGGCACGCACATGAGCCGGTTCATCGAGGTTCTCGGCTCGCATGGCCCGGTCGTCCATGTGGACAATATCCGCGACATCCTCGAGCAGCTCACCAAACGGCTCGAAAGCGACTGCGCGCACCTCGTGTTCGAGTTCCCGTTCTTCTTGGAAAAAAAAGCCCCGGTCACCGGCTCGGCCGGCCTGCTCGATTACTCGGCCAAATTCCAGGCCACCCTCGAACGCGGCAAGATGGACTTCCTCGTGCAGGTCATCGTCCCGGTCACGACCCTGTGCCCGTGCTCGAAGGCGATCAGCAAAGCCGGGGCCCACAACCAGCGCGGCCACGTCACCCTCGCGGTCCGCTGCCGCAAGCCGATGTGGGTCGAGGACATGATCCGCCTGGTCGAGGACTCGGCCAGCTCCGAACTTTACAGCCTCCTCAAACGCCCGGACGAAAAAGCTGTCACCGAACGCGCCTACGCCAACCCGGTCTTCGTCGAGGACCTCGTCCGCAATGTCGCCGTCCGCTGCGAGGCCGACCCCAACATCGTCTGGTTCCGCGTCGAGGCGGAAAACTTCGAGTCCATCCACAACCACAACGCCTACGCCCTCATCGAAAAACCGGGTGCCCAGACCCCGCGCGGATAACTCCACGGCCGCATTGTAGCCGCGCCTCCACGGAACGCGTCACAGGACGGAGTTTGGATGGATGTGATGCCGGGGGAAAGAATCGGACGCGAATCGCCTCAGCTCAAATCCTCCAGCACCAGTTTCGAGCTGATCCGCGCGGATTCGAAAATAACCGGCAGACCGCTGCCGGGATGGGTCCCGCCGCCGACAAGATACATCCGGTCGAATTCTTCAAACCGGTTCCGCGGGCGCAGGTGCAGCATCTGCGAGAAGTTATGCGCCAGGTTGAAAGTGGCGCCGCGATAAATGTCCAGCCCGCCTTCCCAGTCCGCCGGCGTCACGACACGCTCGAAACGAATGCGCCTTTCGATGTCCGCGAGGCCGAGTTTTTCAAGCTGGCGCAGCGCGACACGACGAAAGCGCGCACGCTCCCGGCTCCAATCCACATTCGGATGTTGGTGTGTCACCGGCAGCAGGACATACAAAGCGCTGTGGCCGGGAGGTGCCATGGTGGGGTCCGTGCAGACCGGGTTCTCGACGTAGAACGACGGGTCGTCGGACAAAACATGCCGGCGCTCGATTTCGTCGAGATTTCGTCGGTAGTCTGTGGATACAAATATGTTGTGATGAACAAGATGGCTAAACCTTCCCTCGACGCCGAGATACATCATAAACGTCGAGCAGGAAAAATCTTTCGCCGCGACCCTCGCGTCGCTCCAGCGGCTGCGCAACCCGTCCGGCACGAGCCTCGTGATCGCGTGGGCAAAGTCGGCGTTCACGATCACGGCATCGGCGCGGAAGTCCCCCTTCGCAGTGCGCGCGCCCACGGCTCGGCGTCCCTCGAATAAAATTTCATCCGCCGCCGTCTCGAGGTGGATTTTGACCCCGAGCTCCTCCGCCACGCGGGCCATGTGGCGCGTGATCGAATTGCAGCCGCCGTCCGGGTGCCAGATGCCGTGCTCGTATTCGAGGAACGACAGGATCGAAAACAGGCTCGGGCATTGGAACGGCGACATGCCGAGGTATTTTGATTGGAACGTGAACGCCAGTTGCAGACGCGGGTCTTTGAAGTAGTCCGCCAGTTCCGCGTGCAGCGATTTCCACGGCTTGAGAAACGGCAGCACCGCGAGCAGACGCAGGCTGATCAAGCTCGTCCAACCAGGAAACGGCATCTGCAGACAGGGCGCAAACTTTTCCAGTTTTACTCGGTTGTATTCCATGAACCGCCGGAAGCCCTGCGCGTCCGCGGGAGACAGCTTTGCAATCTCTGCCGCCATGCGTTCGAGGTCGGGTGTCGCGTTCAACTCGCCCCCCGCGCCGAAGGTAATGCGGTATTGCGGGTCGAGCTTGGTCATCGGCACTTCCTGGAACAGATCGCGACCGACTTCCTGAAAAATTTCCTGCAGGATTTGCGGGTAAAGAAAAAACGTCGGGCCGAGGTCGAAGCGATACCCATCACTCTCGATGAGCGAGGTGCGTCCGCCGACGCGGGGCTGCTTTTCCAAAATGGTGACTTCGGCCCCGGCCTTGGCCAGCAGCATTGCGGAGGCAAGCCCGCCCGGACCGGCTCCGATGATGAGGACTCGCTTTGGCATGGTGTTCTTTATCTCGTTTTATCTTAATTTACAACCATCCCATATCACCCCACCATCACCGGAACGAGCGTCATGGTGTCGTTGCCGAAAATATCGATCGCTTTCACGGCTATGATGTAGCGGCCGGGTTTCTCGTAAATGTGGCTGACGCTCTGAAGTTCCAAGTTGCGGTTCTGGCGGGCGCGGAAACTCTGCCACTCGCTCTCAAAAATATAGGCGCCAGTCCAGCGTTCCTCGAAATCCAAAAACTCGCCCGCGTCCGCGGTGCCGGGCAATGAGCCTTCCACACCGAGATTCCGGGCCACCTTGATGATCTCCTTTCGGCTTTCGTAATCAAAATCCACCGCCCAGTAATCCACCCAGTCGGTCCATTGTTTTGTGAGCACGTCGCGGGTGACGATGCCCCGCGCTTGCGGCATTCGGTGATGACTGAGTTGCTTCTATTATTCCATGAGATTTTCGGAGCCTCTTCAACTCGCGTCCGCGTGTTATGGAATGGTTCTTTGATTTAAATTGGCAATTTTGCATCGAACTTAGCCGCCCATGAGAAACCGGCAAGCCTTCTTCAGTTTCTCGAGTGAAAGTTTCGCGGGGGGATACCGGAAACGCAAATCAAACGAGGTGAAACGGCGCACGATGGCGCGTTCATGGCTGAAACATTCGAAGCCCGCCTTGCCGTGGCACTTTCCCATGCCGCTTTCGCCGACGCCACCGAACGGAAGATCCTGGCCGAGCATGTGGACGATGGTATCGTTGATGCAAACGCCCCCGCTGCGGGTGCCGGCCACAATGCGATCCTGAATCGCGCGGTCATTGGTAAAAAGGTAAAGCGCCAGCGGCGACGGCCGTTCGCGAAGCAGGGACGGAACCTCGTCGATTGAGTCGAACGGAAGGACCGGCAGGATCGGCCCGAAGATTTCCTCCTGCATCACCGCATCCTCCCACGACACGCCGGGAAGAAGGGTCGGTGCGATATAAAGATCTTCCGCATCGCATTTGCAGGAGGCCGCGCAGTGGATCAGCCGGTCGAAATGTCCCCGGTTGATGATGCGCCCGTAGTCGGGGCTGGTTTGCGGATTATCGCCGTAGAATTCGCGAATGACCCTCCGCAGCGCCTCGAGCAGCGGTTTGAAAACTTGCCGCTCCACCAGGACAAAATCAGGTGCGACGCACGTTTGCCCGGCATTCATAAACTTGCCCCACGCAATGCGGCGGGCGGTCATTTCGAGCGGCGCATCAGCGCAGACGATGGCCGGGCATTTGCCGCCGAGTTCGAGGGTGACCGGCGTGAGGTGCCGGGCAGCGGCAGCCATGACGGATTTG